>Ga0209415_10000496_pt1 | contig 73532 bp, 65 predicted proteins | sample PeaSoiSIISIP2007_FD_187696 | JGI IMG/M metagenome (GOLD analysis project Ga0209415, IMG submission 187696) | Peat soil microbial communities from Weissenstadt, Germany - SII-SIP-2007 (SPAdes) (version 2) | ecosystem: Environmental > Terrestrial > Soil > Wetlands > Peat | place: Germany...
CGCAAGTTACCCCAGTTCTCAGAGGTGCTGCCGAAGAAGGAACTCGCCTCTTATCTCAATCTCTGCGCGGAAACCCTCAGCCGGCTGAGTCACAGCGGCAAGGTTCAACTCAAGTAGCCCGATCCGGCCTGGCCGGCGAGGGTCGCAGCCATGGTCCAAAGCACGATGCGCAGGAGACGGTTGAAGGTCTCCGGGCGAATGCGGCGCTGCAGCCGAAAGCCTACCCACAAAGCCAGCACGGCGATCAGGCACAGTGGCAGACTCAGCATCACGATGGGAGATCCAAGCTGGCCCGAGGCGGCAAGGGCAAGCGCCTGCGTGGAACGGCCCACGAGAAACGACAGGTTCAGTGCCTGCGTCATCACGACCGGCGCCAGTTCGAGCGAGGAGAAATAGATCAGCAGTGGCGGGACGGTGACATTCACCGTTCCGGCGAAAAATCCCCCCAACGAACCGAACACCAGTGGCGAGAGACGCGGAAACCGTTGCAGGCGGGTCCAGTCGACCCCGCGGATACGCGTCTGCAGCAAGTGCACGATGATCAAACCGGACAGCAACAGCTTCAGAACCCGCGTGTCGGCGAAGGAAAGGACCCAGGTCCCGACGATCGTCCCCAGGAGCACGTAGGCGGCAACCCGCCAATACTGCTGCAGAGTCGCAACCCAGTTCGCGCCCCGCACGACGCTGATCACGTTAAGAACGAGGTTCGGAATCAGGGTTGTCAGCACCGCGGTGCGCACGTCCGTGATCAGCGCCACGAGTGGCGTGGAAATCAACGGGAATCCGAAGCCGATCGCACCGTGGACTACGGCCGCGAAAATCGCCGCGGCGACAATCGCATACCACGTCCACTCGGGCCATAGTCCCAGGGCGTCAATAGGCACGCTGCAAGATTACCCGGTGCTTTCGGCAACCGACGCGTTGGCGCGCTGGATTTGGGCAGCACGCACGGGCCGTATGACGAACCAGGCCAGCAGCGCTGCAACCGCGTTCAGAGCGGAGGCCACAAGAAAGGCCGCGTGCCAATTTCCGGTGGCCGCAGTCAAAACGCTCGACAATGGCACCAGTAGCGATGCCGTTCCCTTCGCGGTGTAAAGCGCTCCCGCGTTGGCTGCCGCAAACTTGGTGCCAAAGGTATCCGTGCAGGTGGACGGGAACAAGCTATATATCTCCCCCCAGGCGAAGAATACGAGTCCGCTAAGAATCACGAAAGCGACTGGATCGTTGCCAAGCGAATACAGCATGAATATGCCCACCGCCTCGAGCGAAAAGGCAATGAGCATGGTTTTCTCGCGGCCGATGTTGTCGGACACCCAGCCGAAGAAGGGCCGCGTCAACCCGTTCAGCACCCGATCGATGGACAAAGCAAAGGTGAGCGCGGGCAAAGTGAGTCCGATCAGACTCACCGGTACATCGGCAATCTTGAAGTCCTTGGCAATCGGGCCAAGCTGGGCAACGGCCATGAGCCCGCCGGCGGCAACGCAAACGAACGCCACGTACAGCAGCCAGAAGGAGGGCTGCGCTAGTACTTGCAGCGTCGTGAAATCGCGCTTGGACTGCGGCACGGCGAGGGAGCGCACAACCTTTGCTGGCTTGCTCGACGCAGCCACGGTGGTGGCGCGCCGAGGATCGGTGAGGCCAAGGGCGACGAGAAATACGACGAGCCCCTGGATGATGCCGAAGTACAGGAATGCCGTTTGGTAGCCGTCGGATTTGATGAGGGCCGAAATCGGCAGGACGGTCAGCGCGGAGCCCGCGCCGAAACCGGCAGCCGTCAGTCCAACGGCCAAGCCCCGCTTGTCGGCAAACCATTTCACCGCGTTGCCGACGCAGGTCCCGTACACCGCGCCAGCGCCAACGCCGCTGAACGCTGCGGCGACATACAGGAACGAGAGCGAATCGGCCATCGAATTCATCACCCAGCCGATACCGCAGAGGATTCCGCCAACGAGGACAACCGGACGCGGGCCAAAACGGTCCACCAGGTAGCCCTCGATCGGTACCAACCAGGTTTCCGTCAAGACGAAGATAGTGAAGGCAAGCTGGATGGCCGCCTTGGTCCAGCCGTACTTATCCGCAATGGGATTGACGAACAGCGTCCACCCATATTGCAGGTTGGCAATCATGGCCATGCAGATAATTCCGAGAAATAGCTGTAGCCATCGATACGACGCAGGCCTCGTGATAGGACCGCCCGAGGGCATTGTCGTTGCGCTCGCATTCATTTCTGTCTCCTTGCCGCCGGTTTCTTCTAATCGCAATCGCGCATCCCTAGCCGCTCGACTCGTGCCCTTATCGAGCAAGCGCCGGGGTGCGGCACCCGCAGCTGCTGGCTCAAGAGGCCGCACCTAGGCGTCCGCACAGTACGCGCGCCACTGGAACGCTTGCCTTGATTGCGGTCAATTGCTGCGGTGCGATTGCGGCAAACGCCACGCAGACGCAGGGTATCTAATCTACGATTGTGTCCAATAGCCGGCAGTGGCGTACGTCTGCCTCAGGTGCTCCACAAAGAAGCGCACCTTCGCCGGCACATGCGCCTGCGGTGCGTAAACCGCGCGGATGTCGTAGTCCGGCAAGGCGAATTCGTCGAGCACCGTGACCAGTTCGCCGCGCACCAACTCCGCCTGGATTTCCCAGGTGGAGCGCCAGGCCAGTCCCAGACCCTCGCGCGCCCAGCGGTGCAACAGCTCGCCATCGTTGCAATCCAGTTTTCCGTGCACGCGAACGGCCACGGTCCGGTCCTTGTGCAGGAACGACCAGGACACGGACTGCCCGACGTTGGGCATGAATGTCAGGCACTGATGGCGCGAAAGCTCGTCGAGCGTTCGCGGCGTCCCGTGCCGCTCCAGGTATGCCGGCGCCGCGCAAACCACGCGACGATTGCGCGCCAGGCGCACCGCGACCAGGTCCGGGTCGAGCGCGCTGCCGATGCGTACGCCCAGGTCGTAGCCTTCGCGCACCAGGTCCACGACCCGATCGGTAAGATCGAAGGAGAGCTGGACCTGCGGATTGGCTGCAAGAAAGCCGGGGGCGTGCGGCGCCACGTGTCGGCGGCCGAACCCGGCCGGCGCGGTCAATCGCAGGTGACCGACTGCGGTGTGACGACCGGAACTGATCAGGTCCTCCGCCGTGGCAATCTCGGCCAGCGCGCGCTTGCATTGCTCGACGAATACCGCACCCTCCTCGGTTACGGCAAGGTGGCGCGTCGTCCGGTGCAACAGCTTTACTCCCAAGCGTTGCTCCAGGGCATCGACCCGGCGCCCCATCATTGCCGGCGTGATGCCGATCGCGCGGGCCGCCTTGGCCAGGCTGCCGCTATCGACAGCGCATACGAATGCCTCCATTTGTTTCAGACGGTCCACACGCTATCCAACTCGATACTCTTTGTATCGATTCTAGTGACTTTATCTGCTATTGCGTAAATGAAATGTATCCCATAGGATCGGTCAAAAGATCCCTGGAGACGAATCATGGCGAAGATGACGGCCGTCGATGCGGCGGTTCACGTATTGCGACGCGAGGGCGTCAATACGGCGTTCGGAGTGCCGGGCGCGGCGATCAATCCGTTCTACGCCGCAATGCGCCGCGTCGGTGGCATCAACCATATTCTCGCGCGCCACGTTGAGGGGGCCTCGCACATGGCCGAGGGTTATACGCGCGCGACGGCAGGCAACATCGGCGTGTGCATAGGTACCTCCGGCCCCGCAGGCACCGACATGATCACGGGACTGTACTCGGCATCGGCCGACTCGACCCCGATCCTTTGCATTACCGGCCAGGCACCACGGGCGCGGCTGCACACGGAGGACTTTCAGGCGATCGACATCGCGACGATTGCCAAATCGCTGACGAAGATGGCGATCACCGTGATGGAACCGGCGCAGGTTCCGCGCGCGTTCCAGCAGGCGTTTCACCTCATGCGCTCGGGCAGACCCGGTCCGGTACTCATTGATCTGCCGATTGACGTGCAGGTCGCCGAGATCGAGTTCGACCCCGACACCTACGAACCATTGCCCGTCTACAAGCCCGGCGCGACGCAGGCACAGGTGGAAAAGGCATTGCACATGTTGCTCGCGTCCGAGCGTCCCCTCATCGTTGCCGGCGGCGGCATCATCAACGCCGACGCGTCGGGGCTGCTGGTCGATTTTGCGCAAACCGTCGGGGTCCCCGTGATTCCGACCCTGATGGGATGGGGCGCCATCGCCGACGATCATCCGCTGATGGCAGGCATGGTGGGCCTGCAGACCTCGCACCGCTATGGCAATGCCACGATGCTGGCTTCGGATTTCGTGCTCGGTATCGGCAATCGCTGGGCCAATCGCCATACCGGCTCGATCGAGGTTTACACCCGGGGCCGCAAGTTCGTCCACGTCGATATCGAACCAACCCAGATCGGCCGCGTCTTCGCACCGGACTACGGCATCGTCTCGGACGCCAAGGCCGCGCTCGAGCTTTTCGTCAAAGTGGCCAAATCGTGGAAGGCGCAGGCTCGGCTGAAGGACTTCAGCGGCTGGGCGAAGGAATGCGCCGGACGCAAGAACTCGGTCGAAATGCAGCGCAAGACCAACTTCGACAATGTGCCGATGAAACCCCAGCGCGTATATCAGGGCATGAACCTGGCCTTTGGCAAGGATGTTTGCTACGTGAGCACGATCGGCCTTTCCCAGATTGCCGGTGCACAGTTTCTGCAGGTGTTCAAGCCGCGCAACTGGATCAATTGCGGTCAGGCCGGCCCGCTGGGTTGGACGATCCCGGCCGCGCTCGGTGTGCGCGCCGCCGATCCCAAGCGCCGGATCGTTGCGCTGTCGGGCGACTATGACTTCCAGTTCATGGTCGAGGAACTGGCCGTCGGTGCGCAGTTCAAGCTTCCCTATCTGCACATTCTCGTCAATAACGCCTACCTAGGACTGATCCGGCAGGCGCAGCGCAATTTCAGCATGGACTATGGGGTGCAGCTGTCGTTCGAGAATGTCAATGCGCCCGAGCTCAACGAGTACGGGGTCGACCACGTGAAGGTGGTCGAGGGCTTGGGTTGCAAGGCGATCCGGGTGCGCCGCCCGGACGAGATCAATCCCGCGATCGCCCAAGCGGAGAAATGGATGGCCGAGTTCAAGGTCCCGGTTGTCATTGAGTTCATCCTGGAGCGAATCACCAATATTTCGATGGGTACGGAAATCGATAACATCACCGAATTCGAGGAGCTGGCCAAGAGCCGCGCCGATGCTCCCAGCGCCGTAGGCCTCGCGAAGGAAGCCGACGTCGAGAAGGCTAGGGAACACGAGGAGCTCGCCACGAGCCGCGCGTGATTTCGCGGCCCGCCGGCACGTCGAGCGACAGACTATTTCCATGCAATTGACCCATCGCAAGCGCTCGATGGGACAATGCGCGCAACTTATTTCCCGGGGCTCGCAATGCCGAGATTTGCTGCCAACCTGACCATGCTCTTCAATGAGCACGAATTCACCGATCGATTTGAGGCTGCCGCCAAGGCCGGCTTCCGCGCGGTCGAATACCTCTTCCCGTACGCCTACCCGAAGGAGCTGCTGGCCGAGAAGCTTAGCCGTTTCCGACTCCAGCAGGTCTTGCACAACCTGCCGGCCGGCGACTGGGCCAAGGGCGAGCGCGGCATCGCCGGTTTGCCGGACCGTGTAGGGGAATTCCAGGACGGCGTGGGCAAAGCAATCGACTACGCCTTGGCGCTTGGCTGCACACAGTTGAACTGCTTGGCCGGGATCCATCCGCCTGGCGTGCCGGAGGAAAGGATCCGCGAAACCGTCGTCAAAAACCTTCGCTTTGCCGCCGACAAGCTCAAGGCTGCCGGTATCCGACTGCTGGTCGAGGCCGTCAATACACGCGATATTCCAGGCTTCTACCTCTGCGGGACGCAACAAGCCCTCGACCTGATCACCGCGACGGGTAGCGAGAATATCTTCTTGCAATACGACATCTACCACATGCAGCGCATGGAAGGCGAACTGGCCGCGACGATGCAAACGCACCTGCCAAGAATTGCGCATATTCAGCTGGCCGATAACCCCGGGCGCAATGAGCCCGGAACCGGGGAAATCAACTATCCGTTCCTGTTCGCGCTGCTCGATCGAATCGGCTACGGCGGCTGGATCGGCTGCGAATACAAGCCACGCACCACGACCACCGAGGGACTAGGCTGGTACGCCCCGTGGCGGAACTAGCCACCGGCGGCGTATGCCGCGCCAAAGCGCAGACCGAAGAGCAGTCAACAAACCCTGGAGGACACGATGAGCAAGATCGGATTTGTCGGGCTCGGCATCATGGGCACGCCGATGGCTGGCCACCTGGTCAAGGCAGGTCATGAAGTGTTTCTGTTCAGCACTTCTTCGGTGCCGCAGCAACTGATCGATGCCGGCGCAAAGAGGTGTGCCAGTGGCAAGGAGGTCGCGCAAAGAGCCGATATCGTCATCACCATGGTGCCGGACACGCCGAACGTGCAAGCAGCGCTGTTTGGTGCCAATGGCATTGCCGAAGGCCTGAGCCGCGGCAAGGTTGTCGTCGACATGAGCTCGATTTCGCCCATCGCGACCAAGGAGTTTGCCAAACGCATCAATGAACTGGGCTGCCAATACCTGGATGCTCCGGTCTCCGGTGGCGAGGTCGGCGCCAAAAACGCGACCCTGTCGATCATGGTCGGCGGATCGGAGCAGACCTTTGAAAGGGTCAAGCCGCTTTTTGAGCTGATGGGCAAAAACATCACGCTCATCGGAAAAAACGGCGACGGCCAGACAGCCAAGGTGGCCAATCAGATCATCGTGGCCCTGAACATCGAGGCGGTTGGCGAGGCGCTGCTGTTCGCCGCCAAGGCGGGCGCAGACCCCGCCAAGGTGCGCACCGCGCTCATGGGCGGTTTCGCGTCGTCGAAGATTCTCGAAGTGCACGGCGAGCGCATGATCAAGCGCAGCTTTGATCCGGGATTTCGCATCGAATTGCACCAGAAAGATCTGAATCTTGCCCTGTCCAGCGCCCGCGCGCTCGGGCTCTCGCTGCCCAACACGGCAACCGCCCAGGAGCTTTTCAATGCCTGCGCCGCGCGTGGCGGCAAGGCATGGGACCACTCGGCGATGGTGCGCGCTCTCGAGACGCTGGCCAATTTCGAAATCGGCCAGAAAGTGGAATGAACAACGGGTGACTGCTGCCGGTCCCGCACGCACTTTCGACCCAGTGTCGCCGGGCCAGCCACGGCCGCAATATGACACCAGCGCCGCGCGAGTTCCTGCGCCAGTTGTTTGACGTTGCCATCGCCTCGGCACAACCGGCGCTGTGCGTTCCCCCGCATTTGCCCGCTGCGCCGCGCGGTCGCACCATCGTGGTAGGCGCGGGCAAGGCTGCGGCGGCGATGGCGCGCGCGGTCGAGGACCACTGGCCCGGGCCGCTCTCCGGGTTGGTCGTCACCCGGTATGGTTACCAGGTGCCGTGCTCCAGAATCGAGGTCGTCGAGGCCGCGCATCCGGTGCCGGACGCATCGGGATTGGCCGCGGCCAGGCGCATGCTCGACATGGTCCATGGCCGGGTGGCCGACGACCTCGTTTTGTGCCTGATCTCCGGAGGCGGCTCCGCGCTGCTGCCCGCGCCGCTCACGGGCATGACGCTTGCGCACGAGCAGGCGGTCAATCGCGCACTGCTGCATTCCGGCGCAACAATCAGCGAAATGAACTGCGTGCGCCGTCACCTGTCCGCCATCAAGGGTGGCAGGCTGGCCGCCGCTTGTCACCCCGCGCGGGTAGTTACGCTGCTCATATCGGATGTCCCCGGGGATGATCCGGTGGATATCGCCTCGGGCCCGACAGTGGCCGACCCATCGACCTGCGCCGACGCGCTCGCGATACTGCGTCGCTACCGCATGGACATGCCTTCCGAAGTCCTCGATGTCCTGCAAAGCGGTCGCGGCGAAAGCGTCAAACCGGGCGACGCGCGCCTATCCACGAGCGAGCTGCTCATGATCGCAACTCCGCAGATGGCGCTCGAGGCGGCCGCGGCACGTGCCCGCGCCGCCGGCATCGCGGCCCATATCATGAGCGATGCCATCGAGGGTGAGGCACGCGATGTCGGCAGGGTGCTCGCAGCGATCGCACTGCAGGTGCGAAACCATGGGCAGCCGTTCGCGCCACCGTGCGTACTGCTGTCGGGGGGAGAGACGACCGTAACCGTCACCGGGACGGGACGCGGGGGCCGCAACGTCGAGTTCCTGCTTTCCCTGGGAATTTCTCTTTATGGCGCGCGACAGGTGTACGCGCTGGCCGGCGATACGGACGGCGTCGATGGTGCCGAGGAAATCGCCGGTGCGGTCCTTGATCCGGACTCGCTGGAACGCGCTTGGGCTCTCGGGCTCCAACCCAAGGATTTCCTGGCCCGCAACGATGCGCATGGCTTCTTCGAAGCCATAGGTGACTCGGTCATCACGGGCCCGACGCGCACCAACGTCAACGATTTCCGCGCGATTCTCATCCTCGGCGAAAACAACCCCTAACGTGGGCGCGCCCCCTATTGCCCGGAAGCAGCAAGCCGGCAGGCTTCTCCGGCACGCCGACAAGCGAGGATCTGTTGCTGTAGCGTGATACGCGTCGCGTCGGCGGCGACGAGAGACAGGGCGTCGAGTTGCATCAGCTGCGCGGCCGAAGGCTTCAGCGGCGCGGTGTACGGCCCGAAAACGGCGGCAAATGCATTGGCGTCGATCGCGATGCGATTTTCCCCGGACGCCGTGCCGGTTGCAGTGCCAGCGGCGGGAAGCGCGGACATCGCCGCCAGCTGCGGCGTAGTGGCAGAGGCGGCTGTAACCGGTGTCGTGGATGTCGCCGTCACCGCCTGGGGCCCCGTCGCTGCGGCCGGTGTGATGGACATCGGCGTCATCTGCGGCGTAGTGGCAGCGGCGGCTGCCACCGGTGGCGTAGATTTCCCCGCCACCTGCGCCGTGGTGGCGGCCGTGGCTGCAACAGGTGTCGTGGATATCGCCGCCGTTTGCGGCGCCGCAGCGGCCGTGGCTGCGACCGGCTTTGTTGATGTGGTCGCCTTTGCGCCTGTCTCGTTCTCCAGGACCCGGTGCCCCTCCGGTGTCAAGGCAGTGAATTCGTTACCGCCCGCGACCCCGTTGACGGTATCAAAGGGGCTGCGCGAGTCGCCAACCACGGGAGCCCCTCCGGGAGTCCATGAACACCCGCACAGAACCAAACTCACCAATGAAATTTGCAACGCAACTGCTTCCCGCGAACTTCGCATCCTCACCTCCGGATTCATGGGGTCTTGCGGCCGAGCTGCGCGATTTCCGATATGGCATTCGACCGCAATTCTTCGACTGGGTTCGAACCGACTCCTGTCCGTTAGAGTATGGCATAAGCACTCAGCCCTCCGGCCACGGAGCGCGGCGCAGTCCGGTGGCCACAATGGTTCCCGGCGCATCGTCGGGACAGCGGCCGTGCCGCAACCATTCGAGCGGAATCGGCCACAGTGTCTTCTCATGGCGGCCACTGAAGAAGGCGAAGTGACCGATCGCAGCTTGCGCAATTGACTCGGGTGATATTCGCAGGTGGGTCGCCGGACTGCCGGTGAAATAGGCAAGCACGCGCTCGATTGCTGGCACGGTTCCGAAATCATCGTCGGTCACGCTCAGTGCCAACGTTGGTGCCGTCACCGCGGAAAATTGCTGCATCAGCGCCTTTGCTTCGGCGTGCTTACCCGTTAGGGACCGGTAACCGTCCTCAAAGCGCCTTTGCGCCCGGCTCCAATCGCGCACCACCCCGCTGGGCGTGTCCTCGAGCCAACCCAAAATTCTGCCGGGAAAATAACCAACCACCGCCGTCAGCAGCGGCATGACGAGATGCCACTTCACCAGCATGCGGTATCGGGACCTGGGAGCGTAGTCGCGCCAATACGCATGCTGTGCCCCCATCGTCACGATCCGGCGGATGAGATGATTGGAGGGAGCAAAACCGATGATGAAGCCGCCGATGCTGTGCGCGACGACGTCAATCGGTTGGCCGGGAAACGAGCCCTTGGCGTGCAGCAGCACCGCCTCAAAGTCCAGCTTGCCCCAATCGATCCAAGACGCCGGAAAGCGCCGCAGCGAGCGGGGGCGTGACAGGCCTATGCCCCGGTAGTCATACGTTAGAACATCAAAACCCTGCTCGCATAGAAATGCGGCAAACCTGGTGTAGTAGCCGCAGGTCACCGAGGTTGCCGCATTGATGATCACGACTGGCTGCTTCCCGGCGCCGGGCGCTGGGTTCCGCCAGAGGAAGCCTCCAATCGCGTACCCGTCCGACGCGTGCATGACCAGCGCCTCTGGTGCACGGCTGCTTGGTGCCTTCACAATGGCCTGTTCCGATGAAGGTGATGAACGTGGATCGGCCTTTCATTGTAAAGTGCTGCGGTACAGGCGATGAACCCTGGCCATTGCTTGCGAAAGGCGCTACGCCATGAAAATGCCGATTGCCATTTTGCTGACGCAGACACTGCTGGTAGGCCTTCTTGCAAGCTGCGCTGCACCGACCGCACCGACGGTACCCGCCGCCCTGAGGGTGCCCGCGTCGCAAACCGTCTCCCTGGAGGCAATAGGCAAGGGTGTGCAGATTTACGTATGCGAGGCCGACAAGACCGATCCGACCCGCTTTGCGTGGGTCTTCAAGCAGCCGGAGGCGACGTTATTCGACCGTGGCGGCAAGCAGATCGGAAAGCACTACGCGGGCCCGACCTGGGAATCGAACGACGGCAGCAAAGTCATCGGTGCAGTCACGGCGCGCGACGACGGCCCGGATGCGACGGCCATTCCATGGCTGTTGCTGACGGCAAAATCCACCTCGGGTCAGGGCGTCTTCAGCGCCACGAAGAGCATCCAGCGTGTAAACACCGTCGGCGGCAAAGCGCCCGCCGAGGGCTGCGACCGCACATTGGTCGACGCCGTGGCGCGGGTTCCGTACCAGGCCACGTATTACTTTTATGACGCGGGGCTCAGCGAACCGGGCGCAACGAAAGGGCCGTCCTATTAGTGTTCGATACTAGGGATTGCCGATGAAGTCGCGCTTACCAAGATCCACGCCGTTGTGCCGCAGGATGTCGTAGGCGGTCACAACATGAAAATAGAAATTTGGCAGCGCAAAACCCGTAAGGTACTGCAGGCCGTTGAACGTGATCTCCCGATCGCGTAGTGTCAGAACGATGTTGCGTTCTTCCGAGCCGTCGAAGCGCTCTGCCGGGACCGATTCGATAAACGCGATGACCTTGGCAATGCGCTGTTGCAGCTCGGCAAAACCCTGCTCCGTGTCTTCGTGCTTCGGCACTTCCATGTCGGCAAGGCGAGCCACCGATCCCTTGGCGTGGTCGCAGGCGATCTGCACCTGACGAATCAAGGGAAACATGTCCGGGAACAGCCGTAACGACAACAGCACCGCCGGGTCGATCTTGCGGGCCACCGCGTAGGCCTCGGCCTTGGTGAGAAATTGCGAAACGTTCTTGAGAATATTGGCGAGTCGGGGCACGCTCGCCGTGTACATCGTGATAGGCATGGCAATTCGTCCTAGGTAAGACCTACGTTGCAACACCTGCCGTACTTCACCGTATGCAGCAGCGGCGCGATGTTCAGTAGCGCTGCTCTCATATGGCAAGCGGCCGGTCCGGAAGTTCATTGACGCGCGTCTCGCCGGGCGCGAGCGGAAAATGGCACTGCAGGAGCGCGCCGACCTCCTGCACCGCCCCGACCGCCCCCGCCTCAAATTGACCCGCCTTGCACTGGTCTTTGAGTGCCTGACAAATGCGGTGCCAGGTCGCGGGTTCGACGCGCTTGGCGATGCCACGGTCAGCGACAATCTCCACGCCCCGGTCCGCCAGCTCGACGTAGATCAGCACACCGTTGTTGTGCTCGGTGTCCCATACCCGCAGCTCCGAAAAAAGGGCAAGCGCACGACGCCGGACCGGTGCATTTCGCCGCAGAAATGCCCAAGGCAAGCTACCCTCGACCACGAAGCGGATCTCGCCGCTGTGGCCGGCCTCGGCCAGCTCGATGGCCCCGCCGATGGCCGCCAGAACGTGAGGCGGGAATACCCGCCGGACCGTCATCGGCGTGGTAGCCACGTGCGAGACCCAGCGTCGCAAGCGCGATTTGGCCAATGCCTGTGCCCCCACCGCCGTAGTCATACGCCCTTCACCAGTTCCCCGATGCGCCGCCGCCGGAAAAGTCGCCGCCGCCGCCACTGCGAAAGCCGCCCAATGAAAAGCCTCCGCCACGACCACCGAGCACTTGCGTGGCCATCATCATCGGTCCACCAAAGGGCGTCAGCACGAACACGACGAGTCCAGCAACGGCGCCGAGCAGCAGTGAGGACATCACGAATGCCACGATCGCAACGACTCCTCCTGCGGCCAGCAGCGTGCCCAGGACGCCAAACAACCGGCGCAGCAAGGCACCGAGCAGCACACCGGCGATGATGAAGGGGATCAGGGATCGTATCGCACTCTCGCCGTCGGCCGCCGAATGCTGCCGGTCGCCACGGGCCGCATCTCCGGTGCCGGGGGCCAGCCCCTCCGCCGCGATGAGTCCAAACAGGGCATCCAGGGTCGCGGTCAACCCACCGGCGTAGTCCTTGCTCGCAAAATGCGGCGCCATCTGGTCGCGGATCAGACGGCGCGCCGTGACGTCCGGAATCGCCCCCTCCAGCCGGCGCGCCACATCGATGCGTGCGGTCCGATCCTGGACCGCAACGACGATCAGTACGCCATCGCCGATGCCCCTGCGACCGATTTTCCACGCATCGCCGACGCGATGCGCAAAGTCTTCGATCGGCTCCGGCTTGGTCGACGCGACCATGACGATCGCGATCTGCGATCCATGCGTGGCCTCAAAGGCGGCAAGCTTGCTCTCCAGTGCCGCACGGTCGGCCGGGGCCAGAAAGCCGCCTGGATCGGAAACTCGCGCCAGTGGCGGAACCAGGAGCAGACCATCGGCCCCGCGTGCCGCATCCGCAGCTCGCGCGGCTGGCAAGGCGATCGCAAACAGCAGGGCCAGGCTAGCGATCCACCAGCGCATCCGCCCCGCCCGGCCATATGGCGCCCGCATCGTCCATCACTTCTTCGCGCCGCCAAAATCGACCGTCGGCGGCTTTGCCATTTCCCGTTCGTTCTCGACCGCAAACTGCGGCTTCTCCTTATAGCCAAACACCGTCGCCGTCAGATTCTGCGGCAACTGTCGGATGAAAACGTTGTACTCCTCCACGGCCTTGATGTAGCGGTTGCGCGCGATCGCAATCCGGTTCTCGGTTCCCTCCAGCTCGGCCCGAAGGTCCTGGAAACCCTGGTTGGACTTCAGGCTCGGATAGTTCTCGGATACGGCCAGCAGGCGCGAGACCGCCGAGGACACCTCGCCTTGCGCCTGCTGGAACTTCTGCAGCGCCGCCGGATCGTTGGCGAGCTCTGGCGTGACCTGGATCGACGTCGCCTTCGCGCGCGCGTCGATCACGCGGACGAGCGTTTCCTGTTCGAAGTTGGTCTCGCCCTTGACCGAATTGACGATGTTGGGAATCAAGTCCGCGCGGCGCTGGTATTGCGACAACAACTCTGCCCATGATGCTTTCACGGCCTGATCCCTGGTTTGAATGCCGTTGTATCCGCATCCGGTCAGCACGCTCACCAGGACCAGCATCCAATATCGTCGCAAGATTTGCATCAATCCCTCCAAAGATACCTTCCACCAGCCGCACAGCATGGTCCAAAGCCTGTAGAACGGCAATAGCAATGCCGGCGCCGAACGGCCCCCCGCACGCGAGCTCGTTTCACGCAAGCAAGACGATCTTGCCGACGTGTTCGCTGCTTTCCATCAATGCGTGCGCCTTGGCTGCCTCCGCAAAGGAAAAGGTGCGATAGATGACGGGCTTGACTTTACCGACCTCCAGCAGCGGCCATACGCGCTGCTGCAGCCGGCGCGCAATCTCCGCCTTGACCGTCACCGGCCGCGAACGCAGGGTGGAGCCGGTAATCGTCAGTCGCTTGACCATGACCTCGTGCAGATTCACGGTGGTCTTGGCGCCGCCCATCGTATTGATAAAGACCAGGCGGCCATCCTCGGCAAGCGCCGCCGTCTCACGCAGCAGATAGTCGCCACCGATCATGTCGAGTATGACATCGACGCCGCGGCCCCCGGTCTCGGCCTTGACCACGGCGACGAAATCCTCCGAGCGATAGTTGATCGCTCGCTGCGCCCCCAAGCGCACGCAGGCAGCGCATTTTTCATCGCTGCCGGCCGTGGCAAACACGCGGCTGCCCAGCGCGTTGGCCAGTTGAATGGCAGCTACGCCGATCCCGCTCGATCCCCCCTGCACCAGGAAGCTCTCACCCGGGCGCAGGCCGACGCGGTCGAAGACGTTGCTCCAGACGGTGAAGTAGGTTTCCGGCAGGGACGCGGCCTCGATGTCGGTCAGGCCGGTCGGCACGGGCAGGCACTGCGGTGCTGGCGCCAAGCAGAATTGCGCGTAACCGCCGCCGGTGACCAGCGCACACACGTGATCGCCGACGGCAAACGTGCCAACCGATTCGCCCAGCTCGACGATCTTGCCCGCCACCTCGAGCCCGGGAATGTCGGAGGCGCCGGGAGGCGGTGGATACGCGCCCTTGCGCTGCAGGACGTCGGGGCGATTGACGCCCGCGGCCACCACCTCGATGAGCACTTCGCCCGGTCCGGGCTGCGGGCGCGGACGTTCGCCGATCCGCAGTACCTCGGGACCGCCCGGTGCGCTGATCTCTACGACTTGCATCATCCTATCGACCTCTCGGATTATGGCAGCAGTGTGCCCGAAGCTGGAACGGCAACCCGCGGCGGGCGGCGCACGCTACCCGGTATTGCGCAGGCCGGCCGCAATTCCGTTGATGGATATATGTATCGCGCGGCGCGCACGATCGTCGATGCCCCCCGCGTCGGCACGGTAACGCCGGATCAACTCGACCTGCAGATGGTTCAAGGGATCGATGTACGGGAAGCGCGCGCGAATCGAGTTCGCCAGTACCGGATTGCGCTGCAGGTTCGTCGATTGCCCGAGGATCGAAAGCAGGTGACGCAGCGCAAGCGCGTGTTCGGCCTCGATTGCTCCAAAGACGGTTTTGCGCAGACGGCTGTCCGTGACCAGTCCGGCATACCGTGATGCTACGCCCAGGTCGGTCTTGGCCAGCACCATGTCCATGTTGGACAGCAGCGTGGCAAAAAACGGCCATTCGCGCGCCATGCGGCGCAATACCGCAAGCCGCTTGGCGGCCTGCGTCGGTTGCTCCCCCAGCCATGCTTCGATCGCGCTGCCGAATCCGAACCAGCCCGGTAGCAGCAGGCGGCACTGCCCCCAGGAAAATCCCCAAGGAATGGCGCGCAGGTCCTCGATGCGGCGCGCCAGCGAATCGCCCCGTGGCCGGCTTGCCGGACGGCTGCCGATGTTCAACTCGGCGATCTCCGCAATCGGCGTGGCCGAGAAAAAATAATCGGCAAAGCCAGGCGTCTCGTATACCAGCCCGCGATACGCGCGGTATGCCAGAGCGCTCAACTCATCCATGTTGGATTCGAATTGACTCTTCAGGGCCGCGGCCGTCGCGCTGTGCTTGATCACGGGCGCAAAGGATGCCTCGAGCGTCGCAGCTACCAGGGTTTCCAGGTTGCGGCGCCCGGTTTGCGGACTGGAGAACTTGTTTGCAATGATCTCGCCTTGTTCCGTGACCCGGATCTGGCCATCGACCGTCCCCGGCGGCTGCGCAAGTATGGCGTCGTACGTGGGACCGCCACCGCGCCCTACCGTGCCGCCACGGCCGTGGAACAGGCGCAGCGGGATTTGCGCCTTTTCGAACAGCTCGACCAGGGCGACCTCGGCCTTGTACAGCTCCCAGTTCGAGGTGAGAAATCCGCCATCCTTGTTGCTGTCGGAATATCCCAGCATGACTTCCTGCGCGGCATGGGAACCCGTCGGATAAAAGCGCACGCGATCGCGCAGGGCCAGTGCCGATTGCATGATCTGCGGCGCGTTGCGCAAGTCGCCGATCGTCTCGAACAGCGGGATCACGTGCAGATCGACCTCGGCCGGGGCACCCCGGCGCGAAAATCGTGCGAGCCCGGCCTCTTTCAGCTGCACGACGGTCTCCAGCAGATCGGACAGGCTCTCCGTATGGGAGATGATGGTATTGCGGACGGCCGGCTCGCCGTAGCGCTCACGCGCCTTGCGCGCGGCGGCAAATACCTCGAGCTCCTTGCGCGCTTCGTCCGAATACCGGGCATAGGGAGAGTGCAGCAGGCGCGGCTGGCCCATCTCCGCCGTGAGCAAGCCCACCCGCGCATCTTCATCCAGGCCGCCATAGTCCTCGCACGCTCCCGCTTCGCGCAGCAATTCGGTGATGGTGCGCTGATGCACGTCCGAGCTCTGGCGCAGATCCACCGACGCCAGGTGGAAGCCGAAAACGTCCACGGCGCGGCGCACCGGGGCAAGGCGCGGTTTGATGAGGGCGGCGCTGCCGTGCCCGGCGAGCGACTGCGCCACGATATCCAGATCGTCGCCAAATTCCTGGGGTGAGCGGTACGGTTCTGCGCGTCCGATTTCCTGGCGCAGCACCGTCGTATGCCCGAGGGACCTGGCGCTGGCTGCCAACCGTGCGTAGACGCCGACCAGCGCCCGTCGATAGGGTTCGCTCGCCCGACGCGGCGAGCGGTCGGGCGACTTGGCGGCCAAGTCCAGCAGGGGTTCGCTCACCGATGCCAGCAGGGAAGAGACCGACAATTCGCTGCCGAGGACGTGCACCTCTTCGAGGTAGAACTGCAGCAAGACCGCGGCCTGGCGGTCCAGCGCGTGTTCCAAGGTGGTGGCGTCGACGTTCGGATTGCCGTCGCGGTCACCGCCGATCCAAGAACCCATCTGCAGAAACGGCGGCAGCCGGATATCGACATTGCGCCGGCGCCCGCCGGAGCGCTGCGGCCCGGCGCCCAGCCGTTGCTCCAGGTCCACGTACATGCGTGGGATCTCGCGCAGGAACGTAAGCCGGTAATACGAGAGCATGTTCTCGATTTCGTCGGCGACGGTCAGACGCGAATCGCGCAGCATGCGCGTTTGCCAGAGCGTCGTGACGCAGGCGCGGATCAACTCGGCGTTGTTGCATCGCTCCGGCTCGGTGAGCGGAGTGCCACGCTCGGCGAGCAGACGCTCGATTTCGCGTTCGGTATCCAGAATGCTTCTGCGCTGAACCTCGGTAGGATGAGCCGTCAGCACCGGCACGATCAGTGCGCGGCCAAAGAACTGGACGATGCGGTCGGGAGAAATCTTGGCCGCCGCCAGCCGAGCAAGCGCGTACTCGGCACTGCCGGGCTCCGGTGCCGCGCCGGCCAGCTCCTGCGCCCGCCGCATCCGAATGAGATGCTGGTCCTCGGCGATGTTGGCGAGGTGGGAAAAGTAGCTGAAGGCGCGGACAACCCAGTTGGTCTGGATCGGGGTCAGGCGATTGAGCAGGCGGTACATTTTCGCGCCCGCATCCGGATCCTTGCCCCGGCGGAACTGTACGGCGAGGCGCCGTACCGTCTCAACGAGGTCGAAGATCCTTTGTCCAGCCTGTTCACGAATCACGTCGCCGAGAATTCGCCCCAGAAAGCGGATATCTTCGCGCAGCGCATCGTGCTTGCTCGCGTCGGACAGCGGTGCGGTGTCACTCATCTGCGGCAATCCGGCAAATAAAAAAAACCGCCGCAGTCGATTGCCGTTCCGTCAGGAAGCGCTACGCAGGCGGTCGCGTGGCGGGACAGGTCCCGCGCACGGTCCGAAGAATATCAGTCGACCGCGTCAGCCGGCTGCGCCCTTGGGCGCGTCACTGCGTATTTCGTTGCGCGCATCCGACGGTGCGGCCGAATTGGTGGCCGAGGCCGGCACCAGGCGTCGCACCGCCTCGGCGACACTTTCGTGCACCCCTTCCCCGCCAGCGGCAACATGCAAGCCGATCGCGCGCAGCATGCGCGGCTCCCAGAAGCGCCGTAGATGGTCGGCAATACCCGCCACGGCCTCCTCGTGCGTTCCTTGAGAGCGGAAGAATGCACCAATTTGGTTCGCCATGGTGACAAGATGCTCGACGTTCATGTGTGCACCGGTTTGCGCCGTTCGACAAGACGGATCTGTTGATCGGAAAAACGCCGAAAGCGTTCTTGCCATTCGGAGGGATGCGAAACCAGCGTCGCCTGGACTGCGGTCACCTTGTACTCCGGACAATTCGTCGCCCAGTCAGAATTCTCGGTCGTGATCACGTTTGCCCCGGACTCCGGGAAATGGAACGTCGTGTAGACGACGCCCGGCTGCATGCGCTCGCTGACCAGCGCGCGCATGACGGTTTCTCCGGCTCTGCTGGAAATGCCCACCCAGTCGCCATCGCGGATTCCGCGATCCTGCGCGTCGTGCGGATGGATCTCGAGCCGATCCTCGTCGTGCCAGGCAACGTTGGCGGTTCGGCGCGTCTGGGCGCCGACGTTGTACTGCGAAAGAATACGGCCAGTTGTCAGGATCAGCGGGTAGCGCTGGTTCACCTTCTCATCGGTCGGGATGAACTCGGTGACGACAAAGCGGCCCTTGCCGCGCACGAACTCGTCCACGTGCATCACCGGGGTGCCTTCGGGGGCGAGGCTGTTGCAGGGCCATTGGATACTGCCGAGCCGGTCGATGGTCTCAAAACTGACTCCGGCAAAAGTCGGCGTCAGGCGTGCGATCTCGTCCATGATCTGCGCCGGGCTCTCGTAGTGCATCGGGTATCCGAGTGCGCGGGACAGCGCCACCGTGACCTCCCAATCGGCCATGCCGGCCAGCGGCGGCATGACCTTGCGCACTCTCGAGATACGTCTTTCCGCGTTGGTAAAGGTGCCGTCCTTCTCCAGGAACGAAGAACCGGGGAGGAAGACGTGAGCGTATTTGGCGGTCTCGTTGAGGAACAGATCCTGCACCACCAGGCACTCGAGCGAAGTAAGCGCCGCGGTCACGTGCTGCGTGTTGGGATCGGATTGCGCGATATCCTCCCCCTGCACACAAAGCGCCTTGAAGCTGCCATCCAGCGCGGCGTCGAACATGTTGGGGATGCGCAGGCCCGGTTCGCTCGCCAGGCTCACCCCCCAATCCGATTCGAACAGCGAGCGCGTCTTGGCGTCCGAGATATGCCGGTAACCCGGCAGCTCGTGCGGGAAGGATCCCATGTCGCAGGAGCCCTGAACGTTGTTCTGACCGCGCAGCGGATTGACCCCCACGCCCTCGCGACCGATGTTGCCGGTAGCCATGGCGAGGTTGGCGATTCCCATCACCATGGTCGAGCCCTGGCTGTGCTCGGTCACGCCCAGGCCGTAATAGATCGCGGCGTTGCCCGCAGTGGCATATAGACGGGCCGCGCCGCGCACCAGGGCGGCGGGCACACCCGTGACGGGCTCCATCGCTTCCGGAGAGTTGCGCGGCTCCAGAATGAATCTCTTCCAGTTCTCGTACGCCTTGGGTTCGCAACGCGCGGCCGCAAAATCCTCGCGCAGGAGACCCTCGACAGCGATAACGTGCGCCAGCGCGTTGATCACGGCAACGTTGGTACCCGGACGCAACTGCAGGTGGAAGTCGGCCTGCACGTGGGGGCCGCTGACGATGTCGATGACGCGCGGGTCGACCACGATCAGCTTGGCGCCTTCGCGCATTCGACGCTTCATCGCCGAGGCGAAGACAGGATGACCATCGGTGGGGTTGGCACCGATGATCATCATGACGTCGGTCGCGTTGATCGAATCGAAATCCTGCGTTCCGGCCGACTCGCCCATGGTCGTCTTCAAGCCGTAGCCGGTAGGCGAGTGGCAAACGCGCGCGCAGGTATCGACGTTGTTGTTGCCAAAAGCCGCTCGCACCAGCTTTTGCACCAGATAAGTCTCTTCATTGGTGCATCGCGAGGAGGTGATACCGCCGATCGAATTGCGGCCATAGCGGGCCTGGATGCGGCGGAACTCGGCCGCGGTGTGGGCGATTGCGTCTTCCCACGACACCTCCTGCCAGGCATCGGTGAGCTTGCGGCGAATCATCGGCGACTTGATGCGATCCTTGTGGGTGGCGTAGCCCCAGGCGAAGCGCCCTTTCACGCACGAGTGGCCGTGATTGGCGCGACCGTCCTTGTTCGGCACCATGCGGACGACCTCGTTGCCCTTCATTTCCGCGCGGAAGGAGCAGCCCACCCCGCAATACGCGCAGGTCGTCACATGGGAATGTTCCGCCTGGCCGCGGTCGATGACCGACTTTTCGATCAAGGTGGCCGTCGGACAGGCCTGGATGCAGGCGCCGCAGGACACGCACTCCGAATCCATGAAATTGCCGTTTTGTCCGGGCGACACGACCGAGGCGAAACCACGAGCATCGATGGTCAGCGCGAACGTACCCTGCACTTCCTCGCAGGCGCGCACGCAGCGCGAACAGACGATGCACTTCGCAGGGTCAAAGCTGAAGTACGGATTCGACGCATCCTTCGCGGCCGCCAGATGATTGGCGCCATCGTAGCCGTATCGCACTTCGCGCAAGCCAACCGCACCGGCCATGTCCTGCAACTCGCAGTTGCCGTTGGCGCTGCAGGTCAGGCAATCCAGAGGGTGATCCGAGATATACAACTCCATCACGCCCCTGCGGATACGGGCCAGCGCGTCGCTTTGCGTCCGCACCTTCATTGCCGGCTCGACCAGGGTCGTGCAAGAGGCCGGGTAGCCCTTTTTGCCGTCGATCTCGACCAGGCACAGCCGGCAGGATCCGAAGGCCTCCAGGCTATCGGTGGCGCACAGCTTTGGCACATTGCTGCCGGCCTCGATACTGGCACGCAGCACCGATGTGCCCGACGGCACCGTGATGGATACGCCGTCCACCTCCAGTGTGACGAGGACTTTGGAACTGCGCTGCGGGGTGCCGAAGTCCAAAGGTTTCAGCGATGGCATGTGCGATCTCCTTCTATGGGCCGCGCCGATGGAGTCGCGATCACCCGGACCTTACTCCGACTTTAGCTCGGGCAGCCGCGCCAAGCCGAAGTCCTCGGGAAAGTGGTTCAGAACACTCAGCACCGGGAACGGCGCCATGCCGCCGAGCGCGCACAGCGAGCCCGCTATCATGGTGTCGCACAAGTCGCGCAGCAAGTCGACATTGGCCTGCGGATTCTGGCGCGCAATGATCCGATCGATCACCTCCACGCCGCGGGTGGAGCCGATGCGGCACGGCGTACATTTGCCGCACGATTCGATGGCGCAAAACTCCATCGCGTAGCGCGCCATCTGCGCCAAGTCCGCTCGGTCGTCGAAGGCCACGATGCCACCGTGACCGATCATCGCGCCGATTGCGGCGAAGGCCTCGTAATCGAGCGGCGTGTCGAACTGCGCTTCTGGCAGGTACGCGCCCAAGGGGCCGCCGACCTGGACCGCGCGGATCGGGCGTCCCGAGGCGGCGCCTCCTCCGAAGTCGTACAGCAGTTCACGCAGCGTAAGGCCGAAGGCCTTCTCCACCAGGCCGCCATGACGGATATTGCCGGCAAGCTGAAACGGCAGCGTCCCGCGCGATCGGCCCATGCCGAAATCCCGATACGCTTGCGCACCATCGGCAAAGATCGTGGGAACGCTGGCAAAGGTGATGACGTTGTTGACGATCGTGGGTCTGCCGAAGAGCCCTTGCACGGCCGGCAGGGGCGGACGAAAGCGCACCATTCCGCGCTTGCCCTCCAGGCTCTCGAGCAGCGAAGTCTCTTCCCCGCAGATGTAGGCGCCGGCACCGCGCCGCACCTCGAGATCGAATTGCCTGCCCGTGCCCAGGACGTCCTCGCCCAGATATGCGGCCGCGCGCGCGATCTCGATGGCGCGCGCCAGCGTCGCTTCGGCGGCGGGGTACTCCGAGCGGACGTAGATGTAACCCCGGGTCGCGCCGACGGTGACGCCCGCGATGCTCATCCCCTCAATCAGGACAAAGGGGTCTCCCTCCATGATCATTCGGTCCGAGAAAGTACCCGAGTCCCCTTCGTCGGCATTGCAAACCACGTACTTGGGAAGCGACGCTTGATCGAGCACCGTTTTCCACTTGATTCCGGTGGGGAACGCCGCGCCACCCCGGCCGCGCAGGCCGGAGTCAATGAGCGTCTGCACTGCCGCGGCCGGCTCCAGGTCCAGTGCCCGGTGCAGACCCTCGTAGCCACCGTGCCCCCGGTAATCCTCGAGCGAAAGCGGATCGACCAGACCCACACGGGCAAAGGTGCGCCGCTCCTGCTTGGCAAGGTATGGGATGCGTTCCGTCAGGCCGTGCCCTAGGGGATGCCTGCCCCCGTGCAGGAAATCGCTCGCAAACAAACCGCTCAGGTCCTGCGGCCGAACCGGACCGTAGGCGACACGGCCGTCGGCGGTTTGCACCTCCACCAGCGGCTCGAGCCAAAGCAGGCCACGCGATCCGGTGCGAACAAGCTCGACCGGGGTGCGGCGCTGCGCGGCCTCCTTGACGATGGCATCGGAGACGCTCTGTGCGCCCACCGAGATCGCGCAGGAATCACGCGCAACGAAGACCCGTATCGTCATGCTGTCCCCCGGCATTGCTCGACGATGGCGTCCAGGCGCTGCGCATCGACGCGGCCGACCAGATCCGTGTCTACCATCACCGCAGGTGAGCAGGCACAGTTTCCCAGGCAATAGACCGGTTCGAGCGTAAGTGCGCCGTCTTTCGTGGTTTCGTGCAGGCCTACGCCCAGGACCTCGCGCGCGTGCGCAAGCAGTTGCGGCGAGCCCATCGATCGGCAGGCTTCGGCCAGACAGACGCGCAGCACATGTCGTCCGGGTGGCGCTTGGCGAAAGTGGTGGTAGAAGCTGACGACGCCGTGTACCTCGGCAATCGACAAATGCATCGCCGTCGCGATCTGCGGAACGGATTCCCGCGGTACATACCCGAGCCGGTCCTGGATTTCGTGCAGCAGCGGAAGCAATCCGCCCGGTCGATGCGAATGCAAGGCTACGGCCGTGGCCACGACATTATCTTGCGCCATATCGTTCTTCGCCTCCCACAGCACCCGAGCCTATACCGACCACAGTGGCAGCAAATCGTTCATATGCGCTAGACTGCATATGCTTGGAAAAATCGACGAAAATACCAGGGAAAGGTAGCACTCTTCCCGGGTGTTCGGAATATGCAGTTTTATGCCTATGAGAGACAGTTGCCGAGGGCGCGTCCCTCGACGAGCGGAAGGCCCTCCCCCGGGGCAAGCGCAACGCAGGCGATGAACAAGATTCTCATCAGGCCGGCATGGACATTTTCCAGCGAAAGCGGCGAGACCGTTGACCCACAGCTGTTCCGCCTGCTACGCGCGGTCCATGAAGCGGGCAAGCTCACCGTAGCGGCCGGCCAGGCGCGGCTTTCCTACCGGCACGCGTGGGACCTGTTGGCGAAATGGGGACGGTTTTTCGGTACCCCGCTGGTCAAGATGGCGCGCGGCAGGGGTGCCCAGCTGACCTTGCTTGGGGAAAAACTGCTTTGGGCCGAACAGCGCAGCGGCGCGAGCCTGTTTCCGCAGCTCGAAAATATCGCTTCGGAGCTGAACCTGGAGATCAGCCGGGCCCAGAAGGAATCGCAGTCGGTACTGCGAATCCACGCGAGCTACGGCTACGCGGTGGAAAAGTTGCCCACCCTGATGCGCCAGCATGGGCATGCCAACGTGGACCTGCAGTACATGGCCAGTGTCGCCGCACTGGCATCACTGTGCCGTTCCGAATGCGAGCTGGCGGGTTTCCACGTACCGCTGGGCGATCTCGGGATTACCCTGTGGGAGCATTACGAGAAGTGGCTCAAGCCGCGCTACCAACGCATCATCCGGCTGGTCATTCGCACCCAGGGATTGATCGTCCCCAAGGGCAATCCGCGCCGCGTTGCCTCGTTGCAGGACCTGCGGCAGCCCGGGATACGCTTTGTCAATCGCCAACTCGGGTCCGGCACGCGCATCCTCCTCGATGGACTGCTGAAACGCAACGCGATCGATACGCGCAACATCCTGGGTTACGACAGCGGGGAGTTCACCCACGCCGCCGTAGCCGCGTTTGTCGCCAGTGGCATGGCAGACGTGGGCTTCGGCATCGAGCCCGCGGCACGCCAGTTCAAACTCGATTTCGTGCCGATGGTGCAGGAGCGCTACATGCTGGCGTGTCACAAGGACAGTCTTCGTCTGGCGCCCATCGGGGAATTGAGCGCGCTTTTGCAGCGGCCCGAATTCCTGGCCCTTATCGCCTCGGTTCCGGGCTATTCGCCCGACAATCCCGGCCAGGTCGTGTCGCTGAAAGAAGTCTTCCCCTGGGCCGCCTAGAGTAGTGTCGGGGGCGGTCCGGTGTCGTCCCGAGTCAAAGTAGCGGGCGCTCGGGGCAGTCCAATCCAGCGCACCATGCGCGTCTTGGCGGCTACGCGAGCTTGTGGGTTATCGCGTGCGGTACCGGAGAAGAACCGGCAAGGCCAGTTTCCAGGTCTCAGGCATCGGTCATCGGCCGGCGGGGGCGCGGTCGTGCCAAACCCCGCGTCGCGCCGGCCGCATCCGGCGCGCGCATCAAATGCTCGATCAAGCCGGCCCCATCGCTTAGCAGGAAGCTCTTGAACGCCTGCGCGACGGCCGGCAAGCGCTTGTTGCGGCGATGCACAACGAACCAGTCAAATCGCGCCGGAAATCCCACCACGTCCAGCACCACGAGTTGGCCGAGGCGCCGCTCCATGCTGATCGTGTGCGCCGAAAGAAACGCGATTCCCAGGCCAGCGATGACCGCCTGCTTGATCGTTTCCGTGCTCTGAATTTCCATCGCGATGCGCAGCTTGCCGAACTGGGTGCCGAAGGCCTCACGCATGGAATTCCACGTGTCCGAACCGCGTTCCCGCATCACGAACGGCTCCTGCGCCAGGATCGAGATGGGAATTCGTCGCCGGCCTGCCAGAGCGTGATCCGGCGATGCGACAACCACGTACGGGTGCGGCGCGAAGGATTCGTTGATGGTGTCGAGTTCTTCGGGCGGACGCACCATGACCGCCAGGTCGGTCAGATTGCTGGCCAGCTGGTGCAGCAGCTCGGCGCGGTTAAACACCGCCAGGTTGAGCGTGACGCCTGCGTTGCGGCGCTGGAATTCGGCGAGCAGGCGCGGAAAGAAATAATCGCCGGCGCTGATTACGGCAATATTCAGCGTTCCGCCGGAAATGCCCTTGAGCTGCGCCATTGCGTCCTCGGCCTCGCGCAACTGGGCGATGATGGCCCGGGCATGGCGCAGCATCTCGGTACCGGCCGTCGTCAGATAGATCTTCTTGCCCAACTGCTCGAAGAGGGCCAGTCCGGCGTGCGCTTCCAGCTGCTTGATGAGCGTGGAGACCGCCGGCTGCGTCAGGTGCATCTCCTCGGCCGCGCGGGAAAAACTCCGATTGCGCGCGACGGCCTCGAAAGCCCGCAATTGGCGCTGCGTGACGTGTTTCATCGGTACCCGACGAAAACCATATCGTTTTCATTATCGTACGCATCAATAACTTTAATTGTACTTAATGGATTCCGGCGCGTACTGTCGCCCCATCCGGTGGCCGCAGGGCCGTTTGGCGGCCAAACGCAATACCGATCGCAGTGGGCAGGTCTGTCGGGAGGTGCCATGCACAACGAGAACCGAAGCAATCGTCCGCTAGCCGACCGGCAGGAGCTCGAGCGCAACGCATACAACGCCGCGTTCAGCGAGCTCGGGCTAAGCTGGCACTGGGACGAAAAGACCTACTCGGAGCTGCAGTCGATAGCGGAGGAGGAGGAGGACCGGCTGCGCACCTACGTGGAAACGCAGCACCGGTACTTGCTCACGGCATATGACGCTCGCTTTCTCGTCAACGCCATCCGGGAGGCGAAGATGCGCTGCTACGACAGCGCGCTCGGGCAGCGCAGCGATCACTGAAGGCCACGATACCGCGCGTACCCGTTACAGAAACAGATCCGGCAGCAGTTCTCGACTGCCGGGAACCACCGAGTAGCGATCGAAGTCGCGCACACCCGCAGCGGCCAGCACCTCCTCGTCGATGAAGAAGTTGCCCGTGGTGGTCGCGGCCTCGCGCCCGAGTACTGCCATGGCCGCCTCGGCCATGATCAGGGGCGAGCGGCAGTGCTCGGGACGGATCCCGGGAATCATCTGCAAGGCTGCGGTCTGGATCACCGTGCGCGGCCACAGCGCATTGACGGCAATCCCGTACGGGCGGAATTCCTCCGCATGGCCGAGCACGCACATGCTCATCCCGTACTTGGCCATCGTATAGGCCACGTGCGGGGCAAACCAACGCGCCTGCATGTGCAGCGGCGGCGATAGGGTGAGCACGTGCGGATTGCGACCGCGCTCGGCCGAACGCTTCAGGTGCGGCAGGCAGGCCTGCGTGCACAAAAAGGTACCGCGCACGTTCACGCCGAACATCAGGTCGAAACGCTTGATCGGAGTGGCCTCGGTTGCCGTCAGGTTGATTGCGCTGGCGTTGTTGACCAGGACGTCAACACCGCCGAAACGATCCGCAACCTGCTGCACGGCTGCCAGCACCTGCTGCTCGTCGCGGATATCCACCTGCAGCGGCAGGCACATGCCGCCTTGGGCTTGAATCTCCTCCGCGGCCGAGTAGATCGTGCCGGGCAGCTTGGGATGGGCCTCGACCGTCTTGGCCGCGATCGCAACGTTGGCTCCGGCGCGCGCGGCCTGCTTGGCAATTTCCAAGCCGATGCCGCGCGAGCCGCCCGATATAAAAATAGTCTTGTCACGCAGCGACATCGTCACTCCTTGAGGCAAAGTTATCTCTCAGCCCGGCTGGACGCGAGAAAAATCGGGCTTGCGCCGCTCCAGAAAGGCGCTCAGCGCCTCACGTGCCTCCGGGCTGCCGAGCAAGCGGCCAAAGGTCTCCAGCTCGCCGTCCATCGCCTGCTGCACGGCCACGCGCCAGCCGGCCTTGAGGAGCCGTTTGGTCTGGCGCACGGCCACGGGAGGCAGTGCGCGAAAGCGGCGTGCCTGGTGCATCGCATATTCGAGCACCTGGCCGGGCGGCACGAGCCGGTTCACCAAGCCCATTTCGAGCGCCTCCTCGGCCGATATCGGCTCGCCGAGCAGCAGCTTCTCGGCAGCCTTGTGGTAGCCGGCAGACAGCGGCACCAGCAGCGAGGACGCAAATTCCGGGCATAGACCCAGGCTGACGAAGGGCATGGAAAACATCGCGTCATCGGCGCAGTACACCAGATCGCAATGCATCAGCAGGGTAGTGCCGATTCCGACTGCCGCACCGTTCACCGCTGCAATTACCGGCTTCTCCTGAGCGGCCAGCGCCTTCATGAAGCGAACGGCTGACGAACCCTCCGACAGTGGCGGCCGCTCGAGGAAATCTTGGATGTCATTGCCGGCGCAGAACACCGTGCTCGCGCCGTGAACGACGATGGCGCGCACGGCATCGTCCTGCGCCGCGGCCGCAAGGGCCTCGGCCAACTGTCCGTACATCTCGGCAGTGATCGCGTTCTTGCGTTCCGGGCGCGCCAGCTCGATGCGCGCGATGCCGTCCTGGACCTGCGTGTTTATGGCCACGTTGCCTCCCTTGTATATTTACCCTCGTGCCCGGGCCGATGCCAGCGGCAAGCGCGCTCAGACGCGCTCAAAAATGCCGGCCGCGCCCATGCCGGTTCCGACACACATGGTGACCATGCCGTAGCGCAGCGCACGCCGCCGCAGCGCATGCACGACCGTTGCGGCACGGATCGCACCGGTAGCACCCAAGGGGTGCCCAAGGGCGATCGCACCGCCCAAGGGATTGACCTTGGCCCGGTCCAGGCCCAGGGACTCGATGACTGCCAGGGCCTGGGCGGCGAAGGCCTCGTTGAGCTCCACCCAATCCAGATCGTCCTGTTGCAGTCCGGCGCTGCGCAGCGCGACGGGGATTGCCTCCTTCGGACCGATTCCCATTATTTCCGGGGGCACGCCTCGGACGGAGAAGGACACGAAACGGGCCAGCGGCGTGAGGTGAAACCGGCGCAAGGCTGCATCGCTCACCAGGATCAGCGCACCCGCCCCGTCGGACATCTGCGAACTGTTGCCGGCGGTCACGCTGCCCTTGAGCGCGAACGCCGGCTTGAGCCTGCCCAGCGCCTCCAGGCTGGTATCGGCACGCGGACCTTCGTCCTGCTCCATGCGCCAACGGCGCAAGTCGATTTCCCGCGATGCCAGGTTCGGTACCCGATCGACGATCTCAAAGGGCGTGATCTCGCCCCGGAAATCCCCGTTTCGCTGCGCCGCGATCGCGCGTTCGTGCGAGGCGAGAGCGAACTGGTCCTGCGCCTCGCGGCTGACTTTCCACTGCGCCGCGACTTTTTCCGCGGTGATCCCCATGCCGTAGGCGATGCCCAGGTTTTCGTCGGACTCGAACAAGCGCGGGTTAAAGGACGGCTTGTTGCCGCTCATCGGCACCATGCTCATCGATTCGGCGCCGCCCGCAAGCATGACATCGGCTTCGCCGACGCGAATGCGATCGGCCGCCATGGCGACCGCGTTCAGGCCCGAGGAACAAAACCGATTGACGGTGCAGCCGCCGACCGACTTTGGCAGGCCGGCATATAGCACCGCGGTGCGCGCGAAGTTCAGACCCTGCTCGGCCTCCGGCATGGCGCAGCCGATGATCGCATCCTCGATGGCGGCCGGATCGAGATCCGGCACCGCGGCCAGGGCGCCCTGGATCGCGGCAACCAGCAGATCGTCGGGGCGGGTATTGCGCAGGCTTCCCCTGGGGGCCTTGCCGACGGGCGTGCGCGTCGCGGCGACGATGTAAGCATCCTGAACTTGACGGATCATGCGAAACTCCTCCGATTGCCTTCGTGATTTGCCTTGGCCGGGAGCGCTGCGACGGCGGCACGCTAGTTGCGAACGGGCTTGCCGGTCTGCATCATGCCCATGATCCGCTCCTGCGATTTCGGGTGCCCGAGCAACTGCACGAAGTGCTTGCGCTCCAGGTCCAGGAACCACTGCTCGTCCACCAGCGTGCCGGCATCGACATCCCCGCCGCAGAGCACGTCGGCAATGCACGCTGCGAGATGAAAGTCGTACGCGCTGATAAAGCCGCCGTCGCGCATGTTGACCAGCTGCGCCTTGATGGTGGCGTTGGCGGATCGTCCGGCAGCGGCCACCTGCCGCACCCGCAACGGGGGCCGGTATCCCAGGGCGTGCAAAGCATAGGCTTGGCCGATCGCAGCCCACAGCAGCTCGTGCCGATGGAAGATGACCGTGTCCGATTCCAGCAGGTATCCCATTTGCTGCGCCTCCAGTGCCGATCCGGCAACCTTGGCCGTCGCCGCATTCTGGAACCAGTTGCGTAGGAACGGCAGCAGGTCGTTGGCAGCCACGGCGCCGGCCGCCGCTGCCGCCCGCAGCGCCCCTTCCTTCAGACCCCCGCCGCCCGGGATCAGGCCCACCCCGACCTCCACCAGGCCGATATAGGACTCCAGGGCGGCGACACGCTTGGCACAGTGCAAGGCCAATTCGCAGCCGCCCCCGAGCGCGAGCCCGCTGATCGCGGCCACCACTGGCACCTGCGCATATTTCACGCGCAAAAACGCATCCTGCAGCTGCCGCTCAACCTCCTCGATCGCCTTCAGGCCCCCGCTCATGAACAGCGGCATCGTCGCCTTAAGGTCTGCGCCGACGGAAAACGGGTCTTCCGCGTGCCAGATCACCAGACCCCGGTAGCTGCCTTCGGCCGCATCAATCGCCTTGATGAGCCCTGCAACGACACCGGGGCCGATCGCGTGCATCTTGGTCTTGATCGAGAAAATCAGCACCTCGGCCGCCATGCCCGAACCCCAGTGCCAGATCCGGCACGATTCGTCCTCGTGCACCGTCGTTCCCGCCTGCAGCGCACTGGGCGCGCCGTCGCCGGCGAGCGTTGCACGGAACAACTGGCGCCCGTATACGGGCAGATCCGTGCGCGGGACAAATGCGCGCCTTGTCGGACTCCAGGAGCCCTCGGGGGTGTGCACACCCGCGGCGGCCGCTACCGGTCCCTGGAAAACCCACTTGGGAAGCGGCGCCTTGGACAGGGCCTCGCCGGCATCGATATCGGCCTGCACCCACTCGGCAACCTGCTTCCAGCCGGCCGCCTGCCAGGCTTCGAACGGACCGCTTTCGTAGCCAAAGCCCCAGCGTATTGCAAAATCGACATCGCGCGCCGTATCGGCGATCGCCGCAAGGTGGACCGCCGCATAGTGAAAGGCATCGCGAAAGATCGCCCACAGGAACTTGGCCTGGGGATGGTCAGTGCTGCGCAGCAGGGCGAGGCGCTCGGTCGCCGGCTTCTTGAGTATCCGCGCGACAAGTTCGTCGGCCTTGCCGCTGCTCTCGACATACTCGCCGCGGCGCGGATCGAGCATCTTGATCGTGCGCCCCTCCTTGCGATAAAAACCCGCGCCGGCCTTCTGGCCCAGGGCTCCCTTGTCGACCAGCGACTTGAGCACCGGCGGCAGCGCGAAATGGGCCGCGAACGGATCCTGATCCGGTCCCAGCGCGTCCTGCATGGTCTTGATGACATGAGCCAAGGTGTCGAGGCCGACCACGTCCGCGGTGCGGAAGGTCGCGCTCTTGGCACGGCCGAGACGAGTCCCCGTCAGGTCGTCGACCACGTCAAAGGGCAGGCCGAACTTTTCCGCCTCCTTGATCGTGGCCAGCATGCCGAATACACCCACGCGATTGGCGATGAAATTGGGCGTGTCCTTGGCTCGGATCACGCCCTTGCCCAGGGTGCTGGTAAGAAAACCCTCGAGCTGATCCAGCACCGACGCCTGCGTCGCGGGCGTGGGAATCAGCTCCACCAAATGCATGTACCGCGGCGGATTGAAAAAATGCACGCCGCAAAAGCGTGCCCGGAGCGTCTCGGGCAGACCGCGCGCGAGCTGCGTGATCGAAAGCCCGGATGTATTGGATGCAAAGATGGCGTCGGGAGCGACGTATGGACCGACCTTGCCGTACAGGTCCAGCTTCCAATCGACGCGTTCGGCTATGGCCTCGATCACGAGGTCGCACTCGCGGAGCAGCTCCAGATGCTGTTCGTAGTTGGCGGCATCGATGAAGCGCGCCTCATCGGCGCGCCCCAGCGGCGCCGGACTGAGCTTTTTCAGGCCGTCGATCCCGCGGCGCACGACCCCGTTCTTGTCCGGCGATTTGGTATCGGGAAGATCGAAGAGCACGACCGGCACGCGTGCATTGACGCAGTGCGCTGCGATCTGGGCGCCCATAACGCCGGCGCCCAGTACGGCGACTTTCCGGACCACGAAATTTTTCATTGTTCTTTCCCAGAGCAAATCGATTTAGAACCAATCGACCTGAAATTCCGTCAGATTCTTTGCCCCCGAGCGCGCGGCGCGGATGTGAAACGCCGTCTCCGGCAACAGCCGCTGGAAGTAGAAGCGGGCGGTTGCGAGCTTGGATAGATAAAAGGGTTCGACGCTACCACCTTCGGTCTCGGAGCGCGAGAGCGCTACCTGCGCCATCCGCGCCCAGAAATAAGCGAACACGAGGTGACCGACGACGCGCAGGTAGTCGACCGCCGCCGCACCCGCCTCCTCCTGGTTGCCGAGCGCCTTCATGCCCAATTCCATCGTCAACTTCTGGACCTTGTCTCCGAGATCGGCCAGCGGTGTGATGAATTCGCTCATCGCGGCCGACGTGCCGTGCGCGTCGATGAACTGCTGGATCAGCGCGCCGAACTGGCGCAGCTTGGCACCGTTGTCCATTAACACCTTGCGGCCGAGCAGATCCAGCGATTGAATCGTGTTGGTGCCTTCGTAGATCATGTTGATTCGGGCATCGCGCAGCAACTGTTCCATCCCCCATTCGTGGATGTAGCCGTGGCCACCGAAGACCTGCAGGCACTCCGAGGAACGGAAAAAGCCGTTGTCGGTCAGGAACGCTTTCACAATGGGGGTCATCAAGGCCATCATGTCGGCGCCGAATTTGCGCTGCGCCTCCTGCGGGTGATGCAACTGCTGGTCGGCCATCAAGGCGATCCAGTACGCAAAGGCCCGTCCGCCTTCGGCGTAGGCGCGCGCCGTCAGCAGCATGCGCCTTACATCGGCATGAACGATGATCGGGTCCGCAGGTCGGTCCGGCGCCTTGCTTCCGCTCAGCGAGCGTCCCTGGATGCGGTCCTTGGCGTACGCCGCCGCATTCTGGTAGGCCGCCTCGGTCAGGCCCAGCCCCTGCACCCCCACGCCTAGCCGCGCGCTGTTCATCATCACGAACATCGCGTTGAGTCCCTTGTTCGGCTCCCCGATGAGCCAGCCGGCCGCGTCCTCGAACACCATTTGGCAGGTGGAATTGCCGTGGATCCCCATCTTGTGTTCAATGCCGCCGCAGTACACGCCGTTGCGCCGACCCGATCGCGCACCGGCGCCGCTTCCCTCGGGCACGAATTTCGGGACAATGAACAGGGAGATACCGCGCGTCCCGCTGGGAGCGTCGGGCAAGCGCGCCAGGACTAGGTGCACGATGTTGTCGGTAAAGTCATGCTCGCCGGCGGAGATGAAGATCTTCGCACCGGAGAGTAGGTAGCTGCCGTCGGCTTGCGGAACGGCCTTGGTGCGCAGCATGCCCAGATCGGTGCCGCAATGCGACTCGGTGAGGCACATCGTTCCGGTCCATTCGGCCGAAGCGAGTTTGGGCAGGTACAGCGCTTTTTGCGCCGCATTGCCGTTGTGCGCTATACACTCGTAGGCGCCAAGGGTGAGCCCGGAGTACATGGTCCAGGCTTGATTGGCCGCACAACGCATTTCGTCAAACGCAACCTGCAGCAGCTGGGGAAGCGCCTGTCCGCCGAATTCCTCATCGGCCGTCAAGCCCTGCCAGCCCGCCTCGCGAAAACTCGCGAACGCCTGGGAAAATCCGGCCGGCGTGCGCACCGAGCGCGTCTGCGCATCGTAGGTGCACCCCTGCTCGTCTCCCGAGAGGTTGATGGGTAACAGCACCTGCTCGGCGAACCGCCCTGCCTCCTCGATGACCTGGTTGACGGTATCTGCATCGAGTTCGGCGTAGCGCGGCATCGAGCGCAACTCGTCCATCGCGTGCAAGACTTCGTGGATCACGAACTGCTGGTCCCGCAGCGGCGCCTTGTATATGGGCATACCTATCTCCGATCGTGTTTAGTTGTTCCTGCTCGTCTTGCGCGCTCTTCGCGCCGGATCGGCTCGCCGCCGCGCGGCACCGACGGGAGCGCCGTCGCGGGCATCGTCGATGAGCCGTTGCAGTCCGCATCGCGCCCGCCGGATGCTGTCCTTGCCATGCAACAGTCGTGCATCCTGGTGCAGCATGAGCATCAATCCGTAGATCTCGAACACCATTTGATCACCGTCGATGTCCTGGCGCAGGTGCCCACACGCCTTCGCTTGTTCCAGCGCCCGTACCAGCTCGGCCTTCCACGAGGCGACGATTGCCGCCAAGGTATCGCGCAGCGGACCCGGACGATCATCGTATTCGCTTGCACCGCCAATCAGGATGCAACCGGCCTCGATCTCTTCTGCCAGCATCGCCAGCCAGCGATCGATGATCGCGCGCAGGCGGGGCAGTCCCCGCGCAGAGCGCACGGCCGGCCGCAGGACGCGGTCGACAAATCGCGCCGCGTACTCGTGCAGCACCGCGAGCTGCAGGTCCTCGCGCGAACCGAAATGGGCAAATACCCCGCTCTTGCTCATCCCCAGCCGCTCGGCCAGCAGGCCGATCGTCAGCCCCTCCATTCCGTAACGACGCGCGATCGCCAGCGCGGCCTCCAGAATGGCCGCGCGCGTGAGATCACCCTTACGGCCGCGGACCGCGGGTCGGACAGCGCGCGCGGCGCGCGCGGGCAGGGGAAGCATGTCGGGAAAATCCGCCGGCGAGATCGAATAAAACCGAACGTTCGTACTAATTTTGGCGCCTGTCAAGTCCCCCGGATGGGATAAGGCGGCCAGCTCGCCGAGCAAGGCGCCGGCGCTGGCAAAGAGCACCAGCGGGGTTAGGCCGCATCTGCGACCTCCTAGCGGACAATGTAACGCGAGTGTGAACCCAAGAGCTGGCAAGCCTGCGCGATCATGCTTTTGACGATCTGCGCGGCTGGCAGTGCGTCACAAATTATTCCGGAAACCTCTCCCATGAGTACACCCGAGTTATCCGCGTCCCCCGCCTTGAAGGCAGCCCAGAAGCGTTCATACTCGATATCGATTGCCTTCTCCATCTCGCGCTCGCGCCCGTGCCACTTGGCGACAAAGGTGTTCTTCAGAACGCGAACGACGAACTCCGGATTGGGCCAGTAACGCTTCCGAGCGATGTCGACCGAGGTCGATTTCATCGTGGAGTCGCCGTCAGCTCGAATGATCGCCTGGCGAAACCCCTCCGGCGCTCCCGACTCCTGGCTGGCGACGAAGCGCGTTCCGACAAGAACGCCCTCTGCACCAAGCATGAGCGCCGCGGCAAGACCGCGGCCGTCCCCCACGCCGCCTGCCGCGACCAGAACGGTATCGGGTGAGCGCTTGGCGAGATAATCGGCGGCTTCTGGAACAAGCGTGAACAGGCCTCGGTCGCCGCTGTGACCACCGGCCTCGCAACCCTCGGCAACGATGATATCGGCGCCTGCATCGACGGCTTCGCGCAGGTACCTCATCCCCTGCACCTGGCAGATCAGCGGCACTCCTCGCGCCTTGATGCGCGACGCGTGTGGTTCGACCTCCCCAAAGGAGAGCATCAAAGCCGCCGGCTGCTTGGCCAGAACCTGATCGAGCAGCTTCGGATCCCTCGCCATCGACCAGGTGATGAACCCGCAACCGACCCTTGCATTCCCCGCTGCCGCGAATTGCTGCTCTAGCCAATCGGGGTCGCCATATCCTCCGCCGATAATGCCGAGCCCGCCTGCAATGGACACCTCGGCAGCAAGCTTCCCGCCCGCCAAGACGTTCATGGGTGCCAGAAGTATTGGGTGCTCGATCCCGAGCTTCTCCGTCAGCCTTGTCTTCAAATGCATTCCGCCCCACCGAGCGCGGCGCCTGTCATCTTCAGGCGATGACTAACTAAAAATCCACTTTTAACCAAAACGACAAACCCTGCAAGGGCGATTCTGATTCAATCGGCATCAAGGATGTCCACTATTGGCCGGTTGTGATTTTCCCCTATGCCGGGTCTGGTAGGCAATGATTTGTCGCCGCGGGTACAGCCGACACGAGATTCCACCCCACAGCCCATGAGCCGGATGCTCGTAGTTCAAACGGACGAATCGATCCGCGCCACGAATTCGATCTTTGGACTGCGGCAACTCCAGGACAAAGACTTCGGCAAGCATCGAAGCGACTGAAGGGGAATCGTTGGCGCCATGAGGCGCCAGGACTCCAGAGCAACGCTCTCCGTCATCGGCGGCACTAGTCGGGGCAAGAGATTCGTCGCTATGCCACAGCCGCAGCTCGCCGCGTACGAGGCTGCCGCGGCTTACCGACTCCTTCTCGAGCGACCATTGATCCGGCTACTTCCTCGCGCACGACCTGGCGCACCGCCTCCAACATCGACTTCCGCTGGATGTACGCGACCAACGCATCGTTGATCAGCGTCTGATAGTTTCCTTCGCCGGCGCTCTCGACGATCGAACGAAAGTGATCGAGAATTCGATTGTCCAGGCGGATCGAGATTTTTTTCTTGCCGGGTTCCGCCTTCATCACGGCGCCCCGCTGGGCGTGAGTGAAATCGATGTCCCGATAAGTTTCAGCTGCGGCCTTCTTCATACCTAGCCCTCTGTCGTCTGTTCGCTTTCCACGCCGAGATGATCCGAAGTACGTCAGGACCGCGAGGTATAGATCACCACAAGAAGCTTGCCTTCGCCGCTTCGACCAAGCGTTACAAACCGCTGCTCTCCGACCGAATCAGGATCCTCACGCGTCAGCGCCCGTTCGTCATGGAGGACCGTCGCCGCGTCCGCAAACTTCACGCCGTGAGCAGCTTCGTTCGCTGCCGCCTTGATCGGATCCCAGCTGACCTGCATACTGGAATCGTATGGACGATTGTACTCCACGTCGCTGCCGGGTGCGGTAGTGCAAACGCGCGCTGTGCGCTGGGTCGAGAGGTCATCTGCGCAATCTGGTCATGGCCGCCAGCAACCGCGTACCTCGACGGACTTTCGCACGGCACACGAGGCCCCCGCTTGAATCCCTGAATCCTCGACGGACTTTGACCCGACGCGCAACTCGTTGATTTCCCAAGAAATGCGCTCGCCCATACTGGACGGACTCTTTTTGTCTAGTCATAGCGCGGCATCACGCGCTCGGCGCCGTGCAAACTTCCACGGGGCCGACGCGCCGCGGATCGATCCGCGAGATGCGCGTACGATGAAATATTCGTCCCGGTCGCGATCCGGCGTACCGTGGTGGCCACGGCGCGGGAAGGGCCCGACGGTCACCGGCGCCCCCGGACCGACCCAAGCGGTGCCATCGGCAAACCGGCGCGGGCGCAGGGTTTGCTGCATCTTTTGCCAGGAGCACGAAGTGAAACTCTACTATTCCCCCGGTGCCAGTTCTCTTTCGCCACATATTGTGCTGCGGGAGGCGGGCGTACCCGTTGAATTGGTCAAAGTCGACCTGCGCAGCAAACGCACCGAGGCGGGCCAGGATTTCCGGACCATCAACAGCAAGGGCTACGTTCCCACCATTGAACTCGAAGATGGCCAGCGGCTGACCGAGGGACCGGCGATTGTCCAATACATCGCGGACAAGGTGCCGACTCGCGGCCTGGCGCCCGCGACCGGCACGCTCGACCGCTATCGCCTGCACGAATGGCTGAATTTCATTTCCTCCGAACTGCACAAGCAGTATTCACCGCTGTTCGACGCCGCTGCCGATGACGCACTGAAGGCGCGCCAGCGGGAGCGAATTGAAGGTCGCCTTGGCTGGATTGCGCAGCAGCTGGGGACCCGGGATTACCTGCTGGGCAATAACTTCACGGTGGCAGACGCTTACCTGTTCACGGTCCTGAACTGGTCGGCGCACGCCGGCATCAACCTGGCGCAATGGCCCGTGCTGGCGACGTACGTCGCGCGCGTAGCGGCGCGACCCAAAGTGCGCGAAGCGATGCAAGCCGAGGGCCTGCTCAAGCCGTGAGCTGACCCGCGGGCACCATGCTCGCGCCCGCTTCTGCCTGCGCGCCCAGCGGCAGGCGGAAGCGGATCACGCCTGGGTCCCCCGGTTCGCGCTGCGGGCTGTAGCCGCGCGCCACCATCATCCCGCGCATCGAATCGTTTTCCGCCAGCACGTAGCCGAAGATCTCCGAGACTTGGCGTTCGCGCGCACAGGTCTCGATCGCCTCCATCATCGAGAATCCCAGGCCACGGCCCTGCCAGCTGTCCTCCACGGCAATTCCGAATTCGGCTTCTTCGCCGCCCAGCACTCGGTTGTACTGGGCGAAGCCGCGGATTTCCTCATCCGCACCAGAGGCATCGATCGCGACAAACGCCATCTCCCGGTCATAATCGATCTGCGTGAAGCGAACCAGGCGATCCAGCGTCAATTCCCGCACGGGCGCGTGGAAGCGCCGGTACAAGGTCAGGTCGGACAAGCGCGCGACGAAGCGCTTTTGCGCCTCTGCATCTTCCGGCCGGACAGGCCTGATCAACACTACTGCGCCGTCGGCAAGCTGCAGTTGCCGCTCCAGCGCCTTGGGGTAGGGATGGATCGCCAGGTGCGAGTAGACCGGATCTGGAAGCACCGGGCGCTGGTCGATGACGACCCGCGCGTCCAAGGCAATGACCCCGCTTTCATCGGCCAGCAGCGGGTTGATGTCAAGCTCCGACAGGCACGGAAATTCGCAGGCGAGCTCGGAGACCCGCAGCAGGGCGTCGATCAGGCTGTCCATATCGATGCCGGGCATGCCGCGGAAAGGCTTGAGCATGCGCGCAACCCGGGTTCGGTCGATAAGGTCGCCCGCGAGCATCCGGTTCAGCGGCGGCAACGCCAGGGCCGAGTCGTGCACAATTTCCACCGCGATGCCGCCCATTCCGAAACTGATCACCGGACCGAACGCGGGGTCACGGGCAATTCCAACGATCAACTCGCGGCCATAGGGCCGAGACACCATCCTCTGAACCAGGACCCCGCGAAACTGCGCCGCAGGTGCGCGCTGGCGGACGCGCTCGAGTATCAATTCAAATCCTAGCGCCACTTCCTCGGGCGAGCGCAGCCCGAGCAACACGCCGCCGACGTCGCTCTTGTGGGTGACACCCTCGGCCCGAACCTTGAGCACGACCGGGTAGCCGATCTGCTCCGCCAGCGTCTTCGCCTCTGACGGACTGCCGGCTAGGCGGCCCTGCGCCACTTCGATGCCGCACGCCGCCAACACGTTCTTAGCCTCGTCCTCCGCCAGCAGCGTTCGCCCCTGCGCCTGCGCCTGCGCCAGGATCGTGCGCACCGCGTCGATTCCCGGTTGCTGGGCGCCGCCGGAGTCGCGGCTGATTGGCGGTGGCAGTTGTAGGCGCAACTCGCGGTGGCGCACGAACTGGGCAAGGTAGGAGAACGACTCCACGCCCTGCTCCGGACTGCCCATGGCCGCGTATCCGGCCTGCTTGAGTACGGAGCGGCCCTGGGACGCATCCGCCTCTCCCAGCCATGCCGATACCACCGGCTTGCTGCTGGCTGCGGCGATCGGCACCAACGCCTGGGCAATCTCGGCCGCCCCAAGGCGAATGGTCGGACAAAATAGCACCAGGACACCGTCGTTGGCTTCATCCGCGAGCAGCACCTCGAAGGCGCGCGCAAACCGCGCGCAATCCGCATCGCCGATGATGTCGACGGGATTGGCCTTGGACCACGTCGACGGCAGTAAGGCGTCGAGATCCTTTTTGGCTCCTGCGCCGACCCGCGCCAGCGTTAGCCCCGCATCGGCGGCAGCATCCGCGGCGAGCACACCGGGACCGCTGCCATTGGTCAGAATCGCGAGCCGGGCACCACGCGGAAGGCGCCCGCTCATAAGCGCTTCCGATGCGGAAAACAACTGTGCGTACTTGGAAATGCGGATCGCACCCGTGCGCCGCAGCGCCGTATCGAACACGGCATCATTGCCGGCCATCGCGACCGCGTAGCCGAGCGCCGCTTCCGGGCCGCTGGCATGGCGCCCAGCCTTGAGCACGACCACGGGCTTGATACTGGCCGCGGCGCGCAGGCTCGAGAGGAACTGTCGCGGACGGTGCACCGCCTCGACGTACAGAACGATGCTGCGTGTCTGCGGATCGAGCGCAAGGAAATCGATCACATCGGAGAGTTCGACGTCCGAGCCGTCGCCGGTGGTAACCAAGGACGAAAAACCGAAACCGGCGGACCATGCATAGTCGAGCAGCGCCGCCGCGACAGCGCCGGACTGGGAGACCAGACCAATGCTGCCCTCGCGCGCCGCCGTTCGAGCAAACGTCGCGTTCAGGCCGATCGACGGGCGCATCAATCCCAGGCAATTCGGACCAATCAAGCGCACGCCCGACTGCCGTGCCCGCGCGAGCGTCTGCTCCTGCAGGGCGGTGCCGGCCGGACCGGTTTCGGCAAATCCGTCCGAAAGCACGAGCACGCCCGCGACGCCACGCTGCACGGATTGCTGCACCACCAGTGGCAGCGCCGCTGCCGGCGTCACCACCACCACCAAGTCCGGTACCGAAGGCAGATCGATCAGACTCGAGTAGCAGCGGTACGCCCCGATCCGGTCATGCTTGGGATTTACCGCAAACACTTCCCCTTTGAAGCCGCCCGAGACGATATTGCGAAACACTTCGCGACCGAGTGCCCCGGACCGGTCGGTCGCGCCAATCACGGCAACCGATCGGGGGATCAGCGCCGCACGGATGTTATGGGCGGAGGGCTGCATGTTTATCTGCGCTGCAACATTACTCCGATTTTGCCGCATCCACGGCGCGCTGCCGTGCACGCAGCGCGTGCCGAAACCAGGGGCCGCGGCGGACTTTGCAATTGTCCTGTGGCATCCCTTGCGCGGCCGCAAGGCCGTGCCGTCCCAGACGGGAATTCGCCGGCACCCACCTATCCCACAAACGATGGGGCCCCGCCGCGGGCGAGAAGCGGTATCGTTGCGCCGATGCCCTCGCGCTCCTGCTACCACCCGCACCTGCTCTTCCCCGCTTTGCCTTGCCGAAGCTGCCTGCGGCCGTTGTCTTGGTCGGCAAACCATGCGCACGGGCACTCGCCCAATGCGGCCGGTGACAACCGGGCCGCGGCGCGATGGCCGCTACGACCATGACTCCCGCCCATCGGTGGCCCGCGCGATCCATCTGCAGCGAAATCGAGCCTGCGTCCGCCGGCGAAGTGTGCGCCACGATATGGCCCACGCGCTCGCTGCACACGCGCGTGCGCTGGTTCGATGAGCTATACCTGTGGACCGATGGCTTCGAGCCGTCCCCGGTACAGTGGTCGCGCATTCAACTGCTCGGTCTGCAGCGGGGTCTCGCCATGCTTGCGCACGAGGAAGCCGAACAGGTCGGGGTGACCCTGTCCTTCGGCACCGTACAAAAATTCGATGAGCGCATCGATGCGCAGTTGCGCGCCCACGCGCTGGTGGCACACCGGCTTGCAGTTCTGCTGCGCGGTTCGGTCGAGCTGGTGCGCTCAAGCTACCGGATCCGCGCGTTTGTCGAATACCTGCGCGCGCAGCAAATCTCGGTCGGCCTGCGTGTGACTTCGCCACGCCTGGCAATGGAGCTGAGCGCTTTTGCGCTGATACAGCCCGACTTCGCAAAAATCCTGGCGCCAACGTCGACCCACGGCGACTCCTGGGACAATCTCGCTCTGGAGGCGCGGGTCGCCGGCATTTCGGAGCAATGGCTGATCGTGGCCGGCCTGCAGAACCAGGAGCAGATCGAACGAGCGACCCACGCCGGAGCCGGGTTCGGACAAGGCAACGCGGTCCGGCCGGCACAAAAGCCCGCCAGCGGCGGGGCCGTTGCGCGAAGCCCCGGCGCTGCGCGAACCACGCGGGCATTGTCCCGCACCCGATTGGGCTTGCGCTCCAGTTAGCACTAGCCAGCGGCGCAGAACTACCGTGCGCGGTCGAGCTCGGCCGCGAGCCGCTGCGCCTTGGCGCTTGCCCGGACTTGCTGCGCTCGAGCCCACTGTCGCGCCTGGCGGCGAATCGTCTGCGAGCGTGTCAGCTGTACGACGGCGGCGTCGGCCACCGCGGCATCGCGCGCGCTGCCCAGAGCGTCCTGAAAGCGGATCAAGGCTCGCAGACCGGCGCGGCGAATCCTTTTTGGCAGGCTACCTTGCAGCATCTCGATACCGTATCGCAGGCTCTTGGCCTGTATCCGGATCTTGTGCTGACGATCCGCCGGCAACTGCGAGAACGACCGCCCGGCCTTCGCCAGGCGGCGCTGTTGCGAGCCGATCGCCTTGGCTGCGAAATCCTCCAGGCGCTTGCCGGGCTTCCTCGGCGCGGTGGCGCTCCAGCGCAGCATTCTCAGCGCAAAGTCCGCGAATCCCGGCGCATCCAGCTGCAGGCGCAGTCGCGCGCGCGCGCGAAGGACTCGCTTTGTCGCGGCGGCGCATACGCGCTCCCATTTGGCCCCAGCGGCGCGGGGTGCAGCTGCCGCGAGCGATGGCAGCACCTGGCCGCGAAGCACGTCCCAATCGCGCGCAACGCCAAGGCGCGCGGCCCAGCGCCGCAGGCCGCTGCGCAGCGCGCTCGGCATCTCGACACCGGCTGCGCCCAGCAGGTCCAGGCCCGCGCGCATGCGTCGCAGAGCGATGCGCGCCTGGTGAACGAATTCGGCATCATCGCTTTCGGCCAGACCCGCCACGTTGGCCAGCAAGGCAATCATTCCATGACCAACGAGCCGCCGCGCGGTAACGGCAACACCTTGCTTCGGCGCAAACGCCCCCTCCGAGGATAAGTGGCCTGCGGCAAACGGCGTCGGTGCGCGGCCAAGCGCCAGGCGATAGCCGCGCGCGGCCTTGGAAGCTCCGAACGGCACCAGGCTCAAGTCGGCGCGGCGTCGACCGACAGCACCGGCCAATTCCAATGCCAAGTCCAGTACGGCCACCTGCGGGCCAGCACGCAACTCGAGTTCGACCTCCCGTACCGGTTCGCTGCGTCCATCGGCTTGAATCTCGCCCAGATCGACCGCCGCCTCTATGCGCGCGCCGTGAACGGCAAGTTCCCAGGTGGTGCGATCGAAGACGGTCCGAAACACCGGACGCAAGCTCGCGAGCCGTTTTGCTCCGCGCATCGCCTGCGCGCTGCCGTCGCCCTCGAGCATGCGCGCCAGGGGGGAGTTCGCCAACAACGCCGGATCGATCCTGGCCTGCGGTGCCGAACCTTCCCACTCGCCACGCACGGACAAGGCAGCCTCGCTATCGCCCGTCTTGAAGGTCTGAACCCAACGGCGCTTGCGACCTTGCTGGATACAGCGCAGCCGCAGCGCGGCCTTGCACGCCGCAAGGTACATATCCGGGGTGTCGTAATAGATGCTGTCGATCCGCTCGGTGCGTGAAGCCCCCAGCCCGTCCAGCCGCGAGCGCAGAGTCGCCAGATCCTGCACCCGCAATTTGAGCTTGAGTTCGACCTCGCGCTCCGCCATCTCCGCCGACGGCGGGTGGACTGGCTTCAGCGAAGCGGGCGGTTGCGCCCGGACAGCCACGGCGTGGGGCATGCAAAATTTGTTCCGAAGTGGCAATATGCGCAAATGCGCGGAAACGAAATCCCACCCCGCATCCTGATCGTCGACTCCCAGGGGCAGCCAGTGCGATGGGCGGCGCTCACGCGTGCAGCCCGATACTACGCCTCCGGCAAGGTCGTCAACGATCTGGGCGAGTGCCTGTTCTCCATGACCGGCGGACTGCAAGAAATCTCCGGGGAACGATCTTTCGTAGTCAGCAGTTCGATCGTCATGATCCGCGGACGCCATCGCAGCCCGAATGGCCGCGGCCACGTGGGCCTGAGCAAACACCGCCTGTTCGCGCGTGACCGCCACGTGTGCGCCTACTGTGGCGCGCACTGCAATGAATCGGATCTGACCGTCGAACACATCATCCCGGTATCCCGGGGCGGGCGTCACGAATGGACCAATGTGGTTACCGCCTGTCGCTCGTGCAACACCCGCAAGGGCAACCGGCGTCCAGAAGAAGCGCGCATGCCGCTGCTCTATGTTCCCTACGCCGTCTGCCGCAATGAGGGTTTCATTCTCAGCAACCGGCGCATCCTTGCCGATCAGATGGCCTTCCTGCAGGCTTCGCTGCCACGGCACTCGCGCTGGGCCCACGGCTGATACCGCCACCGCGGGAACCGCCGGTAGCGTTGGGTGGCAAACCGGAAACAACGGGCCCGTGCAGCGCTCGTCTGCACGGGCCCGATTACGGCAATCGCGCCTACAAGAACGGACTACTTCAGGTTCTTGCTGACGTACTTGGTCAGGTCGAACATCGATACCTGCGCCTTGCCACCGAACAAGGGTTTGAGCTTGTCGTCGGCGTTGATGTTGCGGCGATTGACCGAGTCCTGCAGCTTGTTCTTCTTAATATAGGCCCAGATCTTGCTGGTTACCTCGGTTCGCGGGAGCGGGGTCGAACCGATTACCACGGCCAGCGGGCCGACCGGGGTAAGCGGCTTCATGAACGCCGCGTTTGGTTTGCGTGCTGATTTCTTCTTTGCGGCCTTTTTGGCCGGCGCCTTCTTCGCGACCTTTTTCGCGACCTTTTTCGCGGCCTTTTTGGCCGGAGCCTTCTTTGCTGCTTTCTTTGCCTTCTTGGCAGTAGCCATCAGCGATCTCCTGGTTGGTAATGAAGATTACAGCGACAGCGTTCTTGCTGATTCGACGATGCTTGAAGAGCGCTCTCGTTGCGTGACCGCAATACTATGCGATTTGCGACGAGAATCAAGCGTTTTCAGAGGGAAAAATTCGCTTTTCTTGGGTCCGCGCAACATATTTCAGAGGGAAATCCTTCACTTTCGACATCTCTGCGGCGGCTGCGCTGGCGTTTCGGCACACAACATGTTGGCCACCTATCACGAGATTGCCAACATGTTGTGGAAATTGCCGGGTGCAACGGCGAAGACCGGGGCCGAGCCACGGCCGTACGGACAGCCGCACAGCGGCACACCAGTAGAATCCGGGCGCGATGCAGCGTGCACTCACCTCCCGCCTGTTGTTCGGCTTTGCTGCCCTCTGCGCGCTCGCGGCGGCCGCCATCGCCGCCAGCGGCAGCGATCCGGCCGTGTTTCGTTGGATCAACGAAGTGGCGGCACGGCTACTGCCCGTACCGGTTCCGAGTTGCCTCACCATCCTGGGCCACGGCCTGGTTGCGGTAATGTTGCTCGCACCGGTGCTGGGCCGTGCACCCTGGGTGCTGGCGGCCGCGTTGAACGCGGCACCGCTGGCGGCATTGTTCTCCCGGCTTGGCAAGTTGCTCGCGGCAAGGCCACGGCCGGCCGCAGTACTGGACCCGTCGAGCTTTCAGATTCAGGGCCCACTGCTGAGCGGGCATAACTCGTTTCCCTCGGGCCATTCGATCACGATATTTCTCCTCGTCACGGTGCTCATCCTGGGTGCCGAACAAGTGCGCACGCGTCTTGTGGCCGTGGTTGCGCTGCTCGGACTCGCATCGCTGGTTGCGGCCTCGCGCGTCATGGTCGGCGCACACTGGCCTTCCGACGCGCTCGGCGGCGCCGCGCTGGGTACGCTCGCCGGGACCTTCGGCGCCTGGGCCGCCGGGCGCTGGCCGTATTGGCGCCGGCGATGGGCCCCTGCCGCCTTTGCGGCGATCATCCTCGCGTGTGCGGCGGCGCTCGCCTGGACCGACACCGGCTATCCGCTGGCGCAACCGCTGCAGTGGATTGCAGTGGCGCTGGGCGCCTGCTGCGCGACGCTCGCGCTGGCTCGCTTGCCGCGTTCCGGCAAGAGCGTGCTCCCGTGATCAAGCGGCTCTGGTCCGTGCCGGGGGGCTCGGCCCCGGCGCCGGCGGCCGGGTCGTACTTGCTGGTGCTCGCCTGCGCGCTGCTGCTGTTGCCGACGCTGGGGCTATACCCGCTTTTCGACGTGGACGAGGGCGCCTTCTCCGAAGCAACACGCGAGCTTTTGCAGAGCGGCGACTGGCTCTCGACCACACTCAACGGCGCCCCGCGCTACGACAAACCGATACTCATCTATTGGCTGCAGGCGCTCAGCGTAGGCACATTGGGGCTGAACGAATTTGCGCTGCGCCTGCCGTCGGCGGCGGCGGCCCTGGCCTGGATCATGGCCATTGTCCGCTTCGCCACACCGCGGCTGGGATCAACGACCGCGCTGCTCGCCGGCTGGATCGCCGCCACGAGTCTGGGCGTGATGGCCATAAGCCGAGCGGCTACGGCCGATGCGCTGTTGAACGCCCTACTGGCCGCGACGATGTTCGATCTGTGGCGCCATCTCGAAAGCGGCGACCGCGCCGCGCTGCGTCGGACCTACCTCTGGATGGCCCTGGGCGTGCTGACAAAGGGACCCATCGCCATCCTCATCCCGGTAGCCGTCAGTCTTGGGTACTGCCTCACGGTGCGAGCCTGGCGCGCCTGGATGCGCGCCGCCTTTGATCCACTGGGCTGGTTGATCCTGATCGCGCTTGCCGCTCCCTGGTACCTGGTGCAATGGGTTTTGCATGGACGCGACTTCGTCGACGGATTTCTACTGCGGCACAACCTCGATCGCTACAGCGGCACCCTGGAAGGTCACGGCGGCACGCTGGGGTATTACCTTGTGGTTGCACCGTTGTTGCTGCTCCCCTGGTCCGGGCTGCTCTGGCGGGCGGTGCGCCAAGCCCCAAGGGAATGGCGCGACCCCCTGACGCGATATCTCGTGCTGTGGTTTGCCTTCGTGTTCGGTTTTTTCTCCCTCTCCGGAACAAAGCTGCCGCATTACCTTCTCTACGGCATGACGCCGGTTTTCCTGCTCGTTGCGCGGCGCGTCGGGGACTCGGGAACCGCCGCCAATTTGTTGTTGTTGCCGTGCGTCCTGCTGCTGCTGCTGCCCTTCGTGCCAGCTACCGTGCAGTGGTGGAGTGCAAACGGCGCCGATGCGCACGCTGCGTTTTATGCCGCCCAGGCCCGGCGCGCAGTGGCCACTGCGCCGCTGTCCTACTACCTGGTGACGGCCATGGGCAGCATCGGGGCGATTTGCCTTAGCCTATACCGCCGCTGGCCCGTATGGCGCCGGGCAGTGGCCGCTAGCACCATACTGGCGGGCGTACTCGGATTTGCCTTCGTACCCTGGCTGGGCGAACTGCTCAACGGTCCGGTCATGCACGCCGCACAGGTCGCTGCCACGCTTCCGGGGACCGCCGTCCAGTGGGAATTTGCCGCGCCCAGCTTCAGCGTCTATCGCCGGCAGATCACACCGGCGCGCCCCCCCGAACCGGGTGAAATGGCGCTGATCCGGACCGATCGCCTCGAGCCGAATGCCCCCGTCGACCTGCTGTTCCGCGAGGGCGGCGTGGCCCTGGTCCGCCGTCGCTAGCGGCTTCACCGGAACATCCGCGCGGGCCCACACGCCCTCCCCGGTCCTGGGTGCGACGACCGCAAGCTAGTAGTTGTTGCCGCGCGCTAGCACCAGTGTTGCCGCCCGCACCAGGCCGTAGGCGATCCAGTCCATGACGCGAGCCACCGGGGATCGGCGTGCGTAGTCCGCCGCATGGAGCTGACGGGAATCGGTCTGGATGGCCGACTCGATGAGCGCGCGCAACTCGCCGCTGAAAGCGCGCCCGCGCACCACGACATTTGCCTCGCGCGCCAGCAGCAGGCTGAGCGGATCGATGTTGCTCGAGCCGACGGTTGCCCAATCCTCATCCACCACCGCCACCTTGGCATGCAGATAGCTGCGCCGATACTCGTGAATCTCGATGCCGGCATCGAGAAACTGCCCATAGAGCGCCCGCTGGGCGTAGTGCTGCAGTCGGTACTCCATGCGGCCCTGTAACAGTAGGTTGACGCGAACGCCGCGCCGTACCGCCCGGACCAGAGCACTGCGGAACCGGCGCCCGGGCAAGAAATAGGCGCTTGCCACCAATATCTGCCGACGCGCGGAACGAAACGAGCTCAGGTAGCTACGTTCAATGCTGTGCCGGTGCCGCAGGTTATCGCGCAGCACCAGCGCCGCACGCACCCCGTCCTGCGCAAAAAGGGCAGGGCGCACCCGGCGCGGCATCGGCTCGGACACGTAGCCCCGGTTCGCCATCGCCACGGCCCACCACAGGCGCCGCACCGCGTACGAGATGGCAGCAACGATGGGCCCTTCGCATTCGACCGCAACGTCGAACCTCGGTCCGATCATCTCTCCCGTGAACTCGTCGCGCTCCGGATCGTCATTGACATTGATGCCGCCAAGGTAAGCAAGCTGATCGTCAATCACGACCAGCTTCCGGTGCAGGCGACGGAGCAGGCCGCGCCGCGGCTGCCACCAGCGCTGAGGGCGGTAGAGCCTCACCTGGGCGCCGACTGCGGGCAAGCGCGCGGCCAGCTGACGCGCAAACTCACCGCCGCCGAAACCGTCGATCAGCACGCGCACTTGCACCCCGCGCCCTGCGGCGTCGGTGAGCGCGTCCACGATGCTGCGGCCCCGGCGATCGTCGGCGAAGATATACGTCTCAAGATGCACCACCCGGCGCGCAGCCGCAATGGCCGCGATCAGGGCCTGGAAATATGGCTGCGCGGACGCCAGCAGGCGGATGCGGTTTCCCTCAGTAAAGTGCGGCCGCATGAGCGGTTCGAAGGTGTCGGCGATCCTCTCCGCGATGGCCCTCGGTGACGAACGCATTACAGTTCCAGATCCGCGATCAACGGGGCATGATCGGAACAGCGTGCCCAGGACCGGCCCCGCGGAACGCGCGACCCATGCACGCGCAGGCCGCGCAAATAGATGCGGTCAAGTGTCAAGCACGGGACGATGCTCGGGAAGGTCCGCGCCACCCGCACCGGTCTGCGCCAGGCCAGCAGCCGGTCGATCCAGGCGGTCGCCGTCATCTGGTCAAAGACGTCGTGCATGCCCAGGCGCTGGCGCAGTTGCGCATCGACTCCGCGCTGCCAGTCGTTGAAGTCCCCCGCCAGGATCAGCGGCGCGGACGGTGGAATCTCGCGCTCGATAAAGCGCGCCACCCAATCGGCCTGGCGGGTCCGACTGCGCTTGGCCAGCCCAAAATGGGCGCAGATCAGGTGGATGCTACGATTCGCCGCCCCCGGGAGCTGGGCAACCGCATGCAGCATGCCGCGGCGTTCGAGCATGTGGTCGGAAATATCGTGATTGGCGAACTGTTCTATGCGCAGCCGCGACAAGATTGCATTGCCATGGTGGCCGTGCGGGTAGGTGGCGTTGATCCCGTACGCCCGGTGCTCGTAGCCGCTCGAGGCGAGCACGTCGAGCTGGCTCGAGCGCGGATCGCCGGCCAGGCGACGGGCAAGCCGCTCGTTGCGGTCCTGCACCTCCTGCAGAAAGATGACATCGGCGTCGATTCGATGCAGGGCCATGCGCAGCTCGGCGAGCCGCGACCGCTGGCCAAAGGCGCTTACGCCCTTATGGATGTTGTAGGTCGCAACGCGCAACCGGACCGTGTTCATCAACGACGCTTCGCGGGCCGGCTCGGCACCCTGCTAGCTTGCCGGCTTGGGTTCGGCATGGCGGATCCGGATGTGCAGCTCGCGCAGTTGCTTCTCGTCGACCGGCGAAGGCGCCTGCGTCAGCAGGCACTGGGCACGCTGCGTCTTGGGGAAGGCGATCACATCCCGTATGGATTCGGCGCCGGCCATTAGGGTGACCATGCGGTCCAAGCCGAAGGCAATGCCCCCGTGCGGCGGGGCCCCGTACTGGAGTGCGTCGAGCAGAAACCCGAACTTGCTGCGCGCATCCTCGGCACCAATCTTGAGCGCCCGGAAAACCTTGCTCTGGATCTCTTCGCGGTGAATCCGCACGGAGCCACCGCCGATCTCCCAGCCGTTGAGGGCCAAGTCGTAGGCCTTGGCCAGGCACCGTCCCGGATCCGTCTCGAGGAAATCCTCATGACCGTCCTTGGGGGCGGTAAAGGGATGGTGCGCGGCGACCCAGCGCTGTTCCGCCTCGTCGAATTCGAACATCGGAAAGTCAATTACCCAAACGGGCCGCCATCCCTGCTCGGACAGACCATGGCTACGGCCGAATTCCGAGTGGCCGATGCGCACACGCAGCGCCCCCAGGCTGTCCGCGACCACTTTTGCCCGGTCGGCGCCGAAGAAGATCAAGTCACCGTCACGCGCCCCGGTACGCTCCAGAATCGCCGCAAGCGCCGAATCGTGCAGGCTCTTTACGATCGGCGATTGCAGCCCATCACGTCCCTGCGCCCGCTGGTTGACCTTGATATAGGCCAGGCCCTTGGCCCCGTAAATGGCCACGTACTGCGTATACGCATCAATTTCGGAGCGGGGGAGCGCACCGCCCCCGGGAACCAGCAGCGCGGCGACTCGACCGTCCTTGAGTCCTGCAACGGAACGGAAAATCTTGAACTCCACGTCTCCCATCAGGTCCGTCAACTCGGTGAGCTGAAGCTTTACGCGCAGGTCCGGCTTATCCGACCCGTACAGCGCGACGGCCTCGGCATGGCGGATGACGGGAAACGGATCCGGTAGGGCGACGCCCAGAACCTCCCGGAAGACATCGCGAACCATGACCTCCATCAAGTCCCGAATCTGCTGCTCGTCGAGAAACGACGTCTCGATATCGATTTGGGTGAATTCCGGCTGGCGGTCGGCGCGCAGGTCCTCGTCGCGGAAACACTTCACGATCTGGTAATAGCGGTCGTATCCGGCGACCATCAGCAGCTGCTTGAATAGCTGCGGCGATTGGGGCAACGCGAAAAACATGCCTTCATGGACGCGCGAGGGCACGAGGTAGTCACGCGCGCCCTCGGGCGTGCTCTTGGTGAGCACCGGCGTTTCGATGTCGAGGAAGCCCTTGGCATCAAGATGACGGCGCACTGCCATGGCCACGCGATAGCGCAGCCGCAAGTTGTTTTGCATCGCGGGCCGGCGCAGGTCGAGTACGCGATGCGTGAGCCGGGTGGTCTCGGAAAGATCGTCGTCGTCCAGCGGAAACGGCGGCGGCACGGATGCGTTGAGCACGACAAGCTTGCGGCACAGCACCTCGATGCCGCCCGAGGTCAAGGCAGAATTGGCGGTTCCCTGCGGCCGCGGCCGCACGACGCCCTCGATCCGGACACAGTATTCGCTGCGCAGGGCCTCGGCAATCCGGAACATCTCGGGCAGGTCCGGGTCGCATACGACCTGGACGATGCCCTCACGATCACGCAGGTCGATGAAGATAACGCCGCCGTGATCGCGGCGCCGATGCACCCAGCCATACAGTGTCACCGCGCGCCCAGTGTACCGTTCGTCCACCAAGCCGCAATACTCCGTGCGCATAAGCTCTCCGTCAGCTGCGTGTGAGATGAATTGCCAGAGCGCGTAACGCCGGCAAATTTTGAGGCGCCGGGCTCAGACCTTGCCGACCGTTCCCGCCGCGCGCGGCAAGTCATGGGCAGTATCGACACGGGCCTCCGGCACCACGACTCCCATCGAGATGACAAATTTGAGTGCCTCATCGACGCTCAAGTCGACGTCACGCACTTCGCCGGGCGGCACGATCAGGGTATAGCCGGACGTCGGGTTGGGCGCGGTAGGAACATACACCGTAAGGGCTTGCGGATCGAGATGTTTCGATAGACGAGATCCGGTCGTGCCGACGACGAATCCCACGGACCATTGGCCACGCTGCGGGAATTCCACCAGCACGGCGCGCCGAAACGAGTGACCATCCTGCGATAGCAACGTGTCCGAAACCTGCTTCACGCTTCGATAGATGTTCGAGACGATGGGGATGCGTCCGAGTATCGACTCCCACCAACCGACCAGTCGCTGCCCGATGATGTTGGCCGCGAGCATACCCGTCGCGAAGACGATCAGCACGGTCAGCACCAGACCGGCGCCCGGCAGGGGGAATCCCAGCCACTGCTCCGGCCGCCACGGCGGCGGCAGCAGCAGCAGCAGCCGGTCCATGCTGGTGACGATGAGAACCAGCACCCATATCGTCAGGGCGAGCGGTATCCATACCAGCAATCCCGTCATCATGTATTTCTTGAACATCGCAGTACCAGATTCCGCAGTGGGCCGCGCCGATCAGCTGCAGGCCGAGGCGCCACCGGCGCCGGACGGCGCCGCTGCTGCCGCGTCCTTGGCCGGTGCCACATCCTTGGCCGGTGCCACATCCTTGGCCGGTGCCGCATCCTTGCCCGGTGCGGCATCCTTGGCCGAGGCGGCAGCGCTCTCGCCGGAGGACGGCTCCGCCGGCTTTGCCTCCGGTTTCCCATCGGCCTTGGTCGAGCCGTGCTTGAAGTCGGTGGCGTACCAACCACTGCCTTTGAGTTGGAAACCGGCAGCGGTCAATTGCTTGCAAAGCGCCGCGGCGCCGCAGGCCGGGCAAACGGTAAGCGGCGCATCGGAGATTCTTTGCAGCACATCGAGCTCGTGCTCGCAGGACGAGCACTTGTAGGCATAAATCGGCATCACGCGTCTCGCAAAAAGTCGCAACTATTTGAATTATAAGGGTCGCGTGAAAGAGGCCACGGAGGCCGGCACTGCGCAAGGCAAATGCGCCAAATTACACGTGTTCATGCCATTGCCGCCGTCGGCAGAAACCGCGGCGGGCGCCGTGCCTTGCTCGCTTGCTCATAGGCATACGCCAGGCGGAACAAGGTGGCCTCCTGGAAGGCCCGCCCCACCAGGCTAACGCCTACCGGCAAGCCATCCACGAATCCGGCCGGAACCGTAATGTGGGGGTAGCCGGCGACGGCAGCCGGGGTTGAGAAGCTCTGGCCGTAGTGATCGCCATTCACGAAATCGGTAAGCCATGCCGGATCGCTGGTCGGCGCAAGCAGCGCGTCGAGTCCGTGTCGGTCCATGGCGACGTCGATGCCCTCGGTGCGCGCTAGCCGTACGCAGCTTGCACGCGCATCGAGGTACCTCTGCCCGTCCAAGGGGCCCGTCGCCGCCGAGCGCTCGAACAGTTCCTGATCGAAAAACGGCATCTCACGCGCCGCGTTGCGACGATTCCATTCGATCAGCTCGGCCAAAGTATGCACGGGCGCCCTGGGCGCAAACTGCTCGAGATAGCGTTCAAGGTCGACGCGCAGCTCCGTCAGCAGGACCTCCAGCTCCGCGTCCTGGTAGTCCTTGGTCGACGGCAATTCGACCGGGTCGACCACTGCCGCGCCGCAGCCACGCATTTGGTCGATCGCGGCGTCGATGCAGCGCCGTACCCCGGGGTGGCCGCCGAACATGGCGCGCACGACACCAATGCGCGCGCCAGCAAGACCATCGACGGTGCAGGCGCCGATGTAGTCGACGTCATCCGGCGCGCCAATCGTTACCGGATCACGATCATCGCGCCCGGCCAAAACGCAGAGCAAGGCAGCCGCACCCCGCACCGTACCGGCCAAAGCACCGGCGGTATCCTGGCTGTGTGAAATGGGAATTACGCCATCGCGGCTGACAAGTCCCACGGTGGGTTTGATGCCGACGATTCCGCAAACGGCCGCCGGCGAGACGATCGATCCGTCGGTTTCGGTGCCGACGGCCAACGGGGCGTATCCGGCTGCAACGGCCACTGCGGAACCCGAACTTGACCCGCTGGGATTGCGATCGAGCGCATAAGGATTGCGCGTCTGCCCGCCGCGTGCGCTCCAACCGCTGGTCGAACGGTCGGAACGGATGTTGGCCCACTCGCTCAGATTGGTCTTGCCAAGGATGACGGCCCCGGCGGCACGCAGCCGGCGTACGAGAAACGCATCGCGCACTGCCGGCGCGCCGGACAACGCCAGGGAACCGGCGCTGGTACACATCCGGTCGCCGGTGGCTATGTTGTCTTTGAGCAAGACCGGGATTCCGTCGAGCCGCCCGGTGCCGTCATGGCGGTGTCGCTGCGCATCGCTTTCGGCCGCCAGCCGCAGTGCATCGGGATTGCGCTCGATCACGGCGCGCAGCGCGGGGCCGCGGCGGTCCAGCCCGTCGATGCGGTGCAGACAGGCCCGCACCAAATCGGTCGAGGTCGTCGCACCGGAGGCCAAGCGCGAGGAGGCATCCTCGAAATCGGGTGCGTCGCGATCGGCACCGGTTCCCGGGGCCTGCGTTAGCGCCCGCGCCTGGGCAAAACGCAGCGAGCCGACGGCTGCCGCGCCCATCAGCCCGATGGTTGCGCGGCGGTCGACCCGGAATTTCATGAGTTCTCCCTTGAGGCGCCGATGATTGGCGGGCTTATCACGCCGGCGTTACAGCTCGATGCGCGCACCGAGCTCGACAATTCGATTGCGCGGGATCCGGAAGAATTCCGTTGCATCGGTTGCGTTGCGATGCATCCACGCAAACAGCCGGCGCCCGATGCCCTTGATGCGGCGTCCGCGCGCTGTCTCTATGGTTTCGCGCGAGAGAAAAAACGTCGTTTGCATCATGTCGAAGCCTTGCCCGTCCAAGGTACAGTGCGCCAGAGCCACCGGCAGATCCGGATACTCCATGAAGCCGTAGCGCAGAACGATGCGATAAAAGCCGTTTCCCAAGCTACTGGTCTGGATGCGATCGCGCGCGGGAACGCGGGGGCTCTGCTCGGTTACCACGTGCAGTATGACGTTGCGTTCGTGCAGGACCTTGTAGTGCTTGAGGCTATGCAGCAGCGCCAGTGGAACGATGTCGAGTCGGCGCGCGAGGTATATCGCGGTCCCAGGAACGTGGGCAATCTCGGCCGTCGATTCGAGAAACTCCGGCAGCGGCAGGGTGGCGCGTTCCAGTTGGCCCAGCATCGCCTTGCGCCCCGAACGCCAGGCCTGCATGATCGTATAGATGATGGTCGCCGCCACCAGCGTCACCCACCCGCCCTCGCGCACCTTGGTTAGGTTTGCCAAGGCGAACGATGCGTCGACCACGAACAGTGGCCCGGCTATCGCGATGACCAGCGCCAGGCTCCAGTTCCATTGCTCGTGCATGACGCGGAATATCAACATGGTCGTCAGCAGCATCGTGATGGAAACCGCGATTCCGTAGGCGGCCGACAAATTGTCGGAAGATCCGAATCCCAGGGTAAGGCCGACGGTAAACAGCATCAGCATCCAGTTGACCGAGGCGATGTAGATCTGGCCGTAGCCGACTTCCGACGTTTGCGTCACGCTCAGGCGGGGACACAGGTCGAGCTGGATCGCCTGGCGCGTCATGGAAAACACGCCGCTGATGATTGCCTGGCTGGCGATAATGGTTGCCAGCGTCGCCAGGCCGACCAAGGGCAGCTGCGCCCAGTCCGGGGCCAGCAGAAAAAACGGGTTGGCGTCCCCGCGTAGTCCGCCGTCGACCACGAGCGCGGTCTGGCCGGCATAGCTCAGGGCCAGGGACGGGAATACCAGCGAATACCAGCCGACACGGATCGGCCTGGCGCCAAAGTGGCCCATATCGGCATAGAGCGCCTCGGCGCCGGTCGCGCACAAAAAGACGGCTCCGAGAACGGAAAACCCGGTGAAACCGTTCGTGGCCAGATAGTGCATCGCGTAGCCCGGCCACAAGGCCTTGAGCACGCCGGGATGGTTGACGATGGAGGCCACGCCCAGACCGGCGATGCTGACGAACCACACCACCATCACGGGTCCGAACAGTTTGCCGATGACCGCCGTGCCGTTGCGCTGAAAGGCGAAAAGGGCCAGCAGGACTACCACGGCGAGGGGCAACACGTATGGCGCCAATGCCGGCACCGGAAGCTTAAGGCCCTCCAAGGCACTCAACACCGAGATTGCGGGAGTTATGGCCCCGTCACCGTAGAGCAATGCGGCGCCCAGGATGCCGATCGATATCACCAGCGGGTGCTCGCGTCCTTTCAGAGCCAAGTGCGCCATCAGCGCAAGAATGCCGCCTTCCCCGTCATTGTCCGCCCGCATGACCAGTGCAACGTACTTGACCGAGGTAATGATGACCAGGGTCCAGATGATCAGGGACAGCAGGCCCAGCGCGATTGCCTCGGAAGCGCCCCCCGCCGCCTGGTACGCCGTCTTCAGCGTGTACAGCGGGCTAGTGCCAATATCGCCGTAGACAACGCCCAGCGCCCCCAGGACCAGGGTTGCTTGCGCTGCCGCCAAGGCGGGACGGGTCGCAACCGCGCCGCGCCGGACGCTTGGCGCGACTTCATGGCCATATCCCTCGCGAATTCCCGACGGTGTACCCGTGTCCGTAGCCATGTCCGAGGAGTTGCTCAAACCGGAATCAATGCACGATTTCGCGGCCGAGTGTAAGCCGCTACACAGAGTCTACGCATAGCTGCGCAAACCTACTGTTTTCTGCGTCAACGCCGCGCGAGCGCGCCCGGCCCAGGGCCGGGCAGCGATGACGCAGCGATAGGGGCACAATTGCGATGGGAGGAGACCAAGGCCATGGAATGGAAGCGCTATAGCGCGCTGTTAAGCGCCGATGAAGAGCGCGAGTTCGTGCCCTTCCTGCACGAACTGATCGCGTGCGCATTTTCAATCATTCAGCCGCTGTTTCTTGCCGGCACCGAGGTCCACAGGAAGGCCGACGCCACGCCGGTCACCGCGGCCGATCGGGGCGCCGAAGCGGCGCTGCGCCAGCTCATTGAACGGCGTCATCCGGGGCACGGCATCCTTGGCGAGGAATACGGCGTACGCGCAGGCGAGCACTATCGTTGGATCCTTGATCCTGTCGACGGCACCAAGGCCTTTATCAGCAACTGCTTCTTGTTCGGAACGCTCATCGCGCTCGAGCGCGACGATGGAGCGGGATACCGGCCCGTGCTCGGTTGCATTGCACACGCCGCTGTCGGGCTCGCCTTGATCGGCCATCGCGGCCGAACCGCGCTTTTCCGGACGGACGGGACCCAGCGCCAAGTCCACGTCCGCCCAGGACGCCGCCTGGCAGAGTCGACGGTCCTTGCGACCTCCCCGCCGGGATCGCCGGAAGAGGGAGCCGATGGATCGGTACGTCCGGTGTTTGAACGCGCAGCGCTCGCGCGCACCTGGGGCGATTGCTTTGGGTATTTCGCACTGGCAACCGGGGGCGCCGACGCCATGCTGGACCCGCGGCTGGCGTACTGGGACGTGGCCGCCGTGGTCCCCGTGGTCGAGGGCGCGGGCGGGCGCGTGACGAGCTGGCGTGGCGGCGACCCGCTCTCGGATCCGTCCCTGATTGCCACAAGCGGATCCTTGCACGAGGAAATCCTGGCTTTGATTGGAACCGAATCGGCGCCCGAACCCCCTGACCGGCCCTAGCCGGTGCACCCGATCTAAAACGGGATATCGTCGTCCAGGTCGGCAACGCCGCCGCCGGCCGGTTCCTTGGCAGCCGACTTGCCCGCTCCCGAGTCGGCGCGTGACGCTCCCGCACTGGCGCGCGCCGGGCGCGATTCATCCTCGGCCGGTGCGCCGACTCCCTGGCGCGATCCGAGCATCTGCATCACGTCGGCAACAATTTCCGTCGAATAGCGATCCTGACCCGATTCCTTGTCCTGCCACTTGCGCGTACGCAGGCGTCCCTCCACGTACACCTGGGAGCCCTTGCGCAGGTACTCGCCGGCGATTTCCGCCAAGCGCCCGAAAAACGCAACGCGATGCCATTCCGTCTCTTCGCGCTTCTCGCCAGTGTTCTTGTCCTTCCACTGCGAAGTCGTCGCAATCGAGATGTTGGTCATCGCCGCGCCATCTGGGCTATAGCGGGTCTCCGGGTCCCGGCCGAGATTGCCTACCAGGATCACTTTGTTTACAGATGCCATTGGTCTCTCCCGTCCAATCCCGCTGTCGATCGCAAACGCCGTGTCTAGCCGCAGCCCGGCCCGCACGCCATGCAGAGATAATACATACTGGGCAGATTGCCACGCTGGGGCCGATGCTGCACCACCGGATACGGTAGTGCTGCCGCATTGTATGTCGCTCGAACCGGCCGCTTGCCTTAAGCACGACCGAGCGCGTGCCGCGACGCTGCTCACCCGACAAAGGACCGGCGCAAACATGATTTCGAAAGATGCGATCGTCCTGTTTGCCCACGGCGCGCGCGACCTGCGCTGGGCGCGGCCACTGGAGAGGCTGCAGGCCGAGCTCGCGCGCATCCGGCCCGACGCTATGGTGCGGATCGCGTTTCTCGAATTGCAGGGGCCTGATCTACGGCAGACGCTGACGGCACTGGCCGCCGCCGGCGCCCGGCGCATCGACATTGCTCCAATCTTCTGGTCACAGGGCGGCCACATCGCAGTTGAGCTCCCGGCACTCGTTGAGGCCTTTGCGGCGAGCCAGCCGGCGATCGAGCTACGGGTCTTGCCGGTCCTTGCCGAACTCCCAGGAATGAATGAATTCGTGGCCCGGGCGATCCTGGCGCAAGCGGACGGGACGCGGTAAAGTCTTCAAGATGCACTCCTACGAGGGTCCCGGTATTTTTGAGGCCGCGCCGTACCTGCGCGAGATCGGTCGCGGAAAGGCGGGCTCGCGTGCCTTATCGCAAGCGCGCGCACGGGAGCTGATGACGGCGATCCTCGCCGGCGAGGTCAGCGACCTGGCCCTGCTGCGCCAAGCCACGCGCGAGACACGAGTGCGCATCGGCGCGGTGCAGTCGCGCCTGGACACCGAGTCCCTGCAATGGCAGGTCAGGAACACGAATGTCGAAGCCAACGATATCGTGCGGCTGCTGCTGAGCACGCAGACGCCGATTGCGGCCGATGCGTACAGCCGGTTTCGCTCCATCGGCAGCTTCATCCTGATCGACCCGGCAAGCAACGATATGGTGGCGGCCGGAATGGTCGGTGCGGCCTAGCGAGCCGTTGCCAGAACGCTGCGCGGGCCGATCGCCTCAGATCTCGCAGGACTGTCCGAACTCGGGCATCTCGACGCGCGTGTCGCGCAGCAGGGGCGCGAAGGCTTGCATCACGTCCTCCTCGCCGTGCACGAGGAATGTGCGCTTGGGTCGGACCTTGCGGTGCCAGGCAAGCAGTTCGTCGCGATCGGCGTGCGCGGAAAAACCGTTGATCGTATAGATGCTGGCGCGGACGCGTACTTCCTCGTCGAAAATGCGCACGCTCCGGGCCCCGTCGATGATGCGCCGTGCAAGCGTGCCGCGCGCGGCGTAGCCGACAAAGATGACCGCAGAACTCTCCCGCCAAAGGTTCTGGCGCAGGTGGTGGCGCACGCGGCCCCCGTTGCACATGCCGGCCCCGGCAAGGATCACCGCGCCGCCACGAAACCGGTTGATCGCAATGCTCTCCGTGACATCGCGCGTGAAGTGCAGCCCCGGCACGGCGAACGGATCGCCGCCAGCGCGAAACAGTCGCGCGACATGCGGCTCGAAGCACTCCGGGTGGTGTTCGAAGATTTGCGTCGCCGAAATCGCCATCGGCGAATCGAGAAATACCTGTGCATGCGCCGGCAAGCGAGCGCTCTCCTGGCCCTCGCGCAGGAACCAGAGGATTTCCTGGGCACGTTCGAGCGCAAAGGTGGGAATCACGACGTTGCCGCCGCGCTCGAAGGCGCCGTTGACCGCCGCATAGAACTCCTCGATGGACGGCGCGATCGGCTTGTGCAGGCGGTCGCCATAGGTCGTTTCCATCACGGCAATGTCCGACGGCGGGGGCACGACCGGCGTGCGCAGCAGCGGCCGTCCCTGGTTGCCCAGGTCGCCGGTAAAGGCCAGCGTCTGCCGCCGGCCCTGCTCCTCGAGTTCTAGGTACAGGCTCGCGGACCCCAGTATGTGGCCGGCATCGAGAAACGTCGCCCGCACCCCCGCTCCGAGTTGCAGCGCCTCGCCATACGCGGCGCTGCGCCCGAAGCGGTCCAGGCAACTGAGCGCATCCAGCACGGTGTACAGTGCCTCGGTCTCGGGCTCGTCCGCACGCGCTCGCCGGCGCAGGTTACGGCGCAGGTTCCGGCGCACTTCCTCCTCCTGCAGGTGCGCCGAATCGAGCATCACGACGCTAGCCAGTTCGCGCGTGGCCGCAGTACAGATGATCTCCCCCCGGAAACCGCGCTTGGCCAGAAGCGGCAGGCGCCCGCAGTGATCCAGGTGCGCATGCGTGAGCAAGACGAAGTCGATGTCGGCGGGTTCAAATCCGAAAGCGGAGCGGTTTCGCGCCTCGATCTCGTGACCGCCCTGGACAAGACCGCAGTCGATCAGAATGCGAACGCCCGCGCACTCGACGCGGTGGCACGAGCCGGTTACCGTGCGGTCGGCCCCGTGGAATGCGATCCTCATTCCGGCACCGGCGCGGCCCCCGATGCCTCTGGTGGATACAGCGGCGTACCGTTGTCGCGGTGCCATTGCACGATGCCATCCCAGATCTCGGCAGCGCTTTCGGCGTACCAGAAAAGGTCCCTGTCCTCGGCGGCGATCACGCCCTCGTCAACCAGGAAATCGACATCGAAGGCCCGTCGCCAATAGGCCTCGCCAACCAGGACGACCGGCACCGGGTTGATTTTGCGCGTCTGGATCAAGGTGAGCGTCTCGAAGAGTTCGTCGAACGTTCCGTAGCCGCCGGGGAATGCGACCAGTGCGCGCGCGCGCATCATGAAATGCAGCTTGCGCAGCGCAAAGTAGTGAAAACGCAGACACAGCTCGGGGGTTATGTACGGGTTCGGGTACTGCTCGTGGGGCAACGCGATGTTCAGCCCGATCGACTTGGCGCCGGCGTCGAAGGCACCCCGGTTGGCGGCCTCCATGATGCCTGGGCCCCCGCCCGTCATGACCATGATGCGCGTGTCGGCGGGCCCTTCGCCGGCCTGGGCGATTCGCTGCCCGAGTTCGCGTGCGACGTCGTAGTAATGGCTCTTGGCCTGGATGCGTTCGGCAATCGCGATGCGGCGGCCGTGCTGCGCTCCTTTGTCCGGACCGGTACCAGGCGGCTCGCCCGACTGGGCCTTGAGGAGGCGCAGCGCCCGACGCGCCGCAGCCGGCTCCGCGATGCGCGTGCTGCCGAATACGACGATCGTATGCTCGACGCCGTGCTGTTCGAGCTGCAGTTCCGCCTTGTAATAGTCCAGCTGCAGACGCAGGCCTCGCAGGTCGTTGCGTGCGAGAAAATCGACGTCCTCGTCGGCGAGCCGATAGCTCGGGTCCTGCAAAATGGCCAGTACCCGGTCCCGGGCCAAAGGATCGTCCTCGGCTTCCTTGGGACGGTGCCAGGGCAGCGGCTCGCGTCGACCGCCGACGCAGGTCTTGGCCGGCGCCGGCGCAAAGGCTCGCTCAGCGCCGCCGCGCGGCTCCGGATCCGGCGCCGAATCGGTGGTTTCATCCATGTTCGAGATTTCGTGTCGATCGCCCGGGAAGCGGTACGTCCCGCGCGCGGCATGCCCCGATTGGTCAATTGCGCTGCGCGCAATCATTGCACACCGTGACGGTTACAAATTGATGCGCCGCAGCGTCAGGGCGGTGGGCTACAGCCGGGAATGGCCCCGGAATTGGCGCCCGAATCGGAGCAATCGGCGCAATTGCAAGCTACTAGAATACGCGTCAACGCCAGGGCCTCCCGCGGCGCCGGTGTTAACGATGGGCCGATGAATCCGCTGCGCAATCCTGAACGGGAAGTTCTTCATTTTCGTGACCGCCTGGTATCGGCATCGATCCTGGTCGCGGTCGGATTTCTAGTGCTACTGCTGCGCTTTGGCTGGCTGCAGGTCATACGCCACGCCGACTTTCTCGCGCGTGCGGAACAAAACCGCATCGCGCTGGTACCGGTCACGGCAAATCGCGGCCTAATCAAGGACCGCAACGGGGTCATCATTGCGAAGAACTATTCCGCCTACACGCTCGAAATACAGCCGGCCAAGGTGGAGGATCTGGACCGCACGATCGATGCACTGTCAGCGGTGGTCGACATCCACCCGGGGGACCGTCGACGCTTCCACAAGATGCTCGATGACTACAAGCACCTGGATTCGGTGCCCATCCGTACGCGACTCAGCGACGAGGACGTGGCCCGGTTCACGTCGCAGCGCTACCGCTTTCCCGGGGTCGAACTGCGCGCACGCCTGTTCCGCCAGTACCCCATGGGCGAGATCGCCTCCCACCTGCTCGGATACATCGGCCGGGTCAGCGCCAAGGACGAGGACCGGATCGACAGCTTCGCCGACCCGAACAACTACAACGGCACCGATTACATCGGCAAGATCGGCGTCGAGTCCAGTTACGAGGAGCAGCTGCACGGAACGACGGGCTACGAGCAGGTCGAGATCACGGCCGGCGGCCACCCGGTTCGCACCCTTGCGCGGACGGCCTCGGTGCCCGGGAACAACCTGGTGCTGTCGATCGACATCAAGCTCCAGGAGATCGTCGAGCGCGCATTCGGCGACCGGCGCGGCGCGCTGATCGCCATCGAACCCTCCACCGGGGATGTCCTGGCGTTCGTTTCCAAGCCGACATACGATCCGAACCTGTTCGTCGAGGGGATCGATCCGGTCAACTGGGATGCGCTCAACGGATCGATCGACAAGCCCCTGCTCAATCGCGCCCTGCGCGGGACCTACCCGATCGGATCGACGTACAAACCCTTTCTTGCCCTGGCGGCGCTCGAGCTCGGCAAGCGCCGCCCCGAAAGCACGATGTTCGACCCGGGCTACTATTCATACGGCGGGCACCTGTTCCGGGAGGGCGGTCCCAAGGGCGGCCACGGAGTTGTGGACCTGCACAAATCCATCGTCGTCTCCAGCGATGTCTACTACTACTCGGTAGCCAACGATCTCGGGGTCGACGCGATCCACGATTTCATGCGCCCGTTCGGCTTTGGCGAGCTCACCGGGATCGACATCGAGGGAGAACTGGCCGGCATCTTGCCATCGAGCGAATGGAACGAGCGCCGCTTTCACCAGAAGTGGTTTGGCGGGGAGACGATTTCCATCGGCATCGGCCAGGGGAAGAACGCCTTCACCCTGCTGCAGCTGGCGCACGCCACCGCGACACTTGCCAACAACGGCGTCGTCATGAAGCCGCACGTGGTCAAGGCCATCGAGGACGCGCGCACCGGCAAGCGGGAGCTGACCGTGACCACGGAATCGGCGCGCATTCCCCTGCGCCCGGAAAACATCGCGTTCGTCCGCGCCGCTATGGTCGGCGTGACGTCCGATCCATCCGGCACCGCGTACGCGGCCTTCGTCCACGCCCCGTACAGCACCGCCGGCAAGACCGGCACCGCGCAGGTGGTCGGGATCGGCCAGAATGAAAAATACGATGAGCGCCGGGTCGAGGAGCGGCATCGCGACCATTCCCTGTTTATCGCGTTTGCTCCGGCGGAGCCGGGCGTGCAACCCACGATTGCACTCGCCCTGCTCGTGGAAAACGGCGGTTGGGGCGCACTGGCCGCGGCGCCGATTGCCCGTCAGGTAATGGATTATTACCTGCTCTCCAAGGAGCCGCCCCTGCCTGCGGCCGGCGTTGTTGCACAGGCGCAGGCGCCCGCCGCTGCACCGGTCGACCGCAGCGCCGCAGCGGCACGGCCTGGCATGGACCTGAACTGACCATGAACGCGCCAGCCGGATTGCGCCACCGCTTGCAGCACTTTGCCAGTTCGCTGGATCCGACGCTACTGGCCGCACTTGGCGCCTTGTCGCTGATAGGCCTGATCACCCTGTACTCGGCGGCCTCCGATCACCCGGGCAATTTCGGCGGGCAGCTGCGCAATTTCCTGGTGGCGGGGCTCGTGATGCTGCTCTGTGCCAGCCTCTCGCCGCGTGTGCTCACGCGGGCGGCGGTTCCGGTGTACGGGATCGGCCTGGTGGCGCTGCTTGCCGTGCTCTTTGCCGGCGTCTCGGTCAAGGGGGCGCAACGCTGGCTCGACCTCGGCTTCACCCGCGTGCAGCCAGCCGAAATCATGAAGCTCGGTGTACCACTGATGCTGGCCTGGTATTTCGATCGTCGAGCCGGGACGGTGCGATCCATCGATTTCCTGTTCGCCTTCGTGCTCGTTCTGGTGCCGGTTGGACTGATCGCCCGACAGCCGGACCTCGGCACGGCGCTGCTGGTGCTGGCTGCGGGTTTCTTCGTGATCTTCTTCGCCGGCCTGCCGTGGCGCTGGCTCATTGGCCTGGTCGCGGGCTGCCTTGCGGCGTTGCCGGTGGTATGGACGGTCCTGCATGACTACCAACGCAATCGGATTCTGACCCTGCTCGACCCGATGTCCGATCCACTCGGCAAGGGGTTCCACACCTTGCAGTCGATGATCGCGATTGGGTCCGGAGGCGTATTTGGCAAGGGCTGGATGCAGGGCACGCAGACCCACCTGGAGTTCATTCCCGAACGCACCACCGACTTCATCTTCGCGGTGTACTCGGAGGAGTTCGGCCTGATCGGCAACCTCGTGCTGGTGCTGCTGTTCTTCGTCCTGGTCGCGCGCGCGCTGGCCATTGCAGGGCATGCGGCTACGCCGTTCTCCCGGCTGATGGCGGCATCGATCGCGATGATCCTGTTTACCTACGCATTCGTGAATATGGCCATGGTGAGCGGGATCCTCCCGGTGGTAGGAGTTCCCCTTCCCTTGATCAGTTACGGGGGCACCGCCCTGGTGACAATCGGCATGGCGTGCGGCATGCTGATGACGATCCAGCGCCACCGCAAGCTGGTGCAAAGCTAGTGTGGGTGAGACGGTAGCCGGGAGCCTTCGGCGCGCCGCGCTCATTCTGGCCGCCTTGATCCTCGGCTCCTGCGCGACGCGATCGGCACACTACTACGCCGACGACGGCCCGCCCGACCACGTTCCCAAAGGCCTTGCGGCCACGCCGGATGCCGTGCCCCACATCGAACCGCTCAGCCCACATGCCAACCGGCCCTATGCGGCCATGGGCCGGACATACGCGCCGGACACGAGCGATGCGCCATTTCAACAGCGTGGAATCGCCTCCTGGTATGGCAGGCAGTTCCAGGGAAACCGCACGGCAAGCGGTGAGCCCTATGACATGTTCGCGATGACGGCCGCGCACCCGACCCTGCCGATACCCAGTTACGCCCGCGTCAGCAACCTGCGCGACGGGCGCAGCGTCATCGTGCGCATCAATGATCGCGGTCCCTTCCTGCACGACCGCATCATCGACTTGTCCTATGCGGCAGCCACGCGCCTCGGAATCGCCGGCCCGGGAAGCGGCGAAGTGAGCGTGCAAAAGATCACGGCGCGCGAGATCGCCGCCCGCACGTATGGGCCTGGTCCCGTCGTGGCAGCGGCGCCGGCGCCGCCTATGGGCGCGGCCGCTTCGGTCGCGCCGGTCCCCGTCGCAACGTCATTGGCCGTTGCGCCGATTGCTCCAATCGGCAACCTGTCCGCCGAGCGAACGCCGACAACGACGACAAACTGGTCCGTCCAGCTCGGCGCCTTTGCCGTGCCGGCAAAGGCCGAGGCGCTGCGCGATCGCCTTGCCCTACTGCTGTCGGCCCCGGAGGCCGATGGCCTGCCGCCATCGGCTCGCACCCCGCGGGTGGAATACGACGGCAAACTGAACCGGGTGCTGATCGGTAGCCTTGACGACCGCACGCTCGCGCAGGCCTGGGCCCAGCAACTAGGGCGTTTTCTGGTCCGGGAGACGGCACTGTACGCGCGCTGATAGCGGCCCTTTGCCACACACCAGCGGCCCGCTTCAGGTTTGCCGGTGGCGCTTGTCCAGCGCCTGGTACAGGACGGCACGCGGCAATCCGCTGGCCTTGGCCGCGATCGCCGCCGCCCGCGCGGCGGGCAGCTCGGCAGCGAGCACCGCGAGCCAGCGGGCCGTGGCCGCGTCGATTTCGACGGACTCCGGTTGCGCCGCGCCCAGCGGCTCCGGCGCAGCATCAACAACCAATACGTACTCACCGCGCGGCGGCGTCCGGCCAATCACCGCCGGCAGTTCCGCCGCGGTGGTCTCGATCAGGGATTCAAATTTCTTCGTCAGTTCGCGCGCGATCACAATCCGGCGCCCCGGATCGAGCACCGCGCTCAGCTCGCGCGCGGTCGCCGCGATGCGATGTGGCGCTTCAAATATGACCGCCGCTCCCGGTGCAGCGGCCAGCGCGCTCCACTGGCGCCCTCGCGCCTGCGCCCGTCCCGACGCGAAGCCCACGAAACGAATATCGCCGGCACGCACACCGGCAACCGACAGCGCGGCAGTCATGCTGCTGGCACCCGGCACCGGGATGACACGCACGCCCGCCGCCAGCGCGGCACGCACCAGCACGGCGCCCGGATCGGAGATCGCCGGTGTACCGGCGTCGCTTACCAGGGCAACACGCTGGCCGCGCGCAAGCCGCTCCAGGATCGGACCGGCTAGCTCCGACTCATTGTGCTGGTGCAGGGCAAGCAGTCGATTGGCAATTCCGAATCGGGCAAGCAGCGGTGCCGTGGTGCGCGTGTCCTCCGCGGCGATGCAGTCCACAAGACGCAACACCCACAGCGCGCGCAGTGTCACATCGGCGACGTTTCCCAGCGGGGTGGCAACTACGTACAGTCCCGGCGGAAATTCCTGTTGGGCGATGCCCGCGTCCGACCAGAGCGATCGGCCGGACCACGTCTCACTCCGATCGTCGCTTGCCGCATCACTCATTTTCGTGAACCTAATACGACGGCCCAGAACGCGCCGGACGCCAGCATAGCGTGAAGCCGGCAATGCACCGCGTCGGCCTTGGCAGGGCCTTGCAGCGGCGCGGCCCTGCCGCCGAGGAACTTGCCTGCGCGTACCCGCTGGGTCCAGGCTCGAAGAACGTGGCGCTCGATGTACGCTAGGGTCTGGGAGAACGGGACGCAGTCGCGCGGGACAGTCCGGTCCGGGTAGCAATCCAAGTGCGCGGCCGCGCCCGCCGTTATGCCGCCGCCAGCATCCATGACGCAAAGCGGGGCAAAATACGCGTGCGGCGTAGTGGTGACTGCTCGCCCGGCCCGGCAGCCGCTGGCCGGACGGCCGCTTCGACCTCGTAACGGTCGAGGGCAGCGGTGTCCCGTGGTTGCAGTCCGAATTCGGTGCAGAAGAGGAGTCGTGATGTACCTACCGGTTAGAGCTTTTCGTCTTGCGCTCATCATCGTCGTGTGCGCCGGCGCAATTAACGCCTGCGTGGTCGCAGTCGGCGGCGCAGCCTTGGGAGGCGCCATCGTCGTGACCGACCGGCGTTCAGTAGGCATACAAGTCGAAGATGCGGAGATCGAGCATCGGATCAACGACGCACTCGATGCGCGCTTCGCCCGCGAGTCCGTCCGCATCGACGTCACGTCCTACGACCAGAAGGTGCTGCTGGCCGGGCAGGTCCCGAGCGAAAAAGACCGCAGCGATGCCGAGGCCATCGCAAACGCCAGCGAAAACGTGCGCCAGGTAATCAACGAATTGACCATCGGGTCGCTGGCCGGTCTTAGCAGTCGGACCGATGACACCATCGTTGCCGCCAAGGTCCGATCGGCGCTGGTCGACGCGCGGGGTTTGGATGCCGGTGCCGTCAAGATCGCTTGCACGGACGGCACGATCTACCTTTTCGGACGGGTCGGCACCGAGGAGGCCGATATTGCCAAGCGCACCTCCAGCCGCGTAGACGGCGTCAAGCGGGTCGTGGCGCTGTTTGAACTTCTGACCGACGCAGAGGTGGCGCAGTACAAGGGGGAGGCGCAGAGCAAACCCACAGCGCCGCCGCATACCAGCGCGCAGTGAACCGGCCGGCGGATCCGGCCAAGCCGGGAACCAGGTTCGCGGCGCTGGGATGTCGGCCGACAATACGTCGGCCAAGCTGACACCCAATCCGCAACAAAACAATGAAACCTTGCCTACTTGTGGTGCTGATCTGCCTGATGGCGCCGGGCCTCGTCCAGGCCGCGGAATGCCTGCGCTACGAACCCGAGCTCGTCACCCTGGCAGGTGCGCTGAAGTTGAAGGTCTTCCCCGGTCCGCCAAATTATTCCTCGTTTGAGTCGGGCGACCAGCCGGAGACCGTCTGGATGCTCACACTTGCCGATCCGATCTGCATCAAGGCGATCCCGGGCGATGCCTGGAGCGTTAGCCAGGCGGATGTGCAAACGATCCAGATCGTGCCGCGCGCCCCTTTTTCCCTGTCCTTGAACGGGAAAGCCGTGGTGGTCGAAGGGACCTTATACCGCTCTCGCGGGGGCCATCCACACGCGGCAATTGCCCTGCGCGCCACGCACGTTGCCCCGAGCCAGCCGTAGCGCCCCTGCGATCGGCAATTGCTCGCAGGCACGGCCACCCAAGTCCCGGCCGAGCGCGAGTAGCATTTCGCCGTCCGGCACAAATGCGTCGCCGGCGCAAACCGGCATGATTGCTCCTGCACGAGTGAGTCCCGTTGACGCGGGCGACCTGCACGTTACGGTGTATGGCCGTGTACAGGGCGTTGGCTTTCGTGAGAGCATGATCATGGCCGCGGTCGAGCTGGGCGTCACCGGCTGGGTCCGCAATCGGTTCGAGGGAACCGTCGAGGCCGTCCTGCGCGGCACGCCGCAAGCCTGTGACGCGCTGGTGCAATGGTCGCAGCGCGGTCCGGCTGCGGCACGGGTAGAGCGCGTTGCCCTGCGCCTGGCAACGGCGGAGGAGTCCGGGCACGTGCTGCGCGGTTTCCGGTGCCGGGAAACATCGTAACCGGGCCCCGGCTGTGGCGAGGATTTGGCAGCCACAGCCCCAAGGGAGACGCGTAGGTGAGTAACGACCGGCCTGCACGCTCACCACCATCTGCCTGGACGCTGATGCTGGCAGCGGCAGCGATCTTGCTGGTCACCACGGGCGCGCGCCAATCGCTGGGACTGTATGTGGGGCCACTCAACCAATCGACCGGCCTGGGAATTGCGGACATCAGCCTGGCGCTGGCCGTCGGCCAGTTTGTCTGGGGCGCATCCCAACCGATCTTCGGCGCCATCTCCGATCGCCATGGCCCGATCCGCGTGATCGCGGCCGGGTCCCTGCTCCTTGCGATCGGATTTGCCGCAACCCCCTTTGCGCACACGACGGTGGGCTTGATTTGGACGCTTGGCGTGCTGAGCGCTGCCGGCGCCGGCGCCGGCAGCTTCTCCATTCTGATCGGCGCGACGGCGCAGCGGCTTGCCCCGCAGCAGCGGGGCTTCGCCGCGGGGTTTATCAATGCCGGGGCAAGCTTCGGTCAGTTTGTCTTTGCGCCATTGAACCAGGCCCTGATCGGCCTGTTCGGCTGGGTCAGCGCCCTGTCGGCGATGGCCGTGCTCATGCTCTCGACCTTACCCATGGCGTGGTGCCTGCGCGATGGCGCGGCGGGGACACCGGCACACGCGTCCTCGCACGCGGCGACAGCTCCAGCCAGCGGGCTACGCGAACAATTGGCGGTGGCCGCGCGCGACGCCAACTACTGGTGCTTGCACCTGGGTTTTTTCACCTGCGGATTTCACGTCGCGTTTCTGGTCACACATTTGCCGACGGAAGTAAACCTGTGCGGCCTGAACAGTAGCGTCGCCGCCACGTCGCTTGCCATCATCGGCCTGGCAAATGTCGCCGGCAGCCTGGGGGCGGGAATACTGGGCAACCGTGTGCGGCTCAAGTGGTTGCTATTCTGGACGTATCTCACCCGGGCCGTGGCCATTGCGCTATATCTGCTATCGCCCCGTACCGGAGCCACGTTCTACGTTTTCGCTGCGGTTCTGGGGCTGACCTGGCTGTCTACGGTTCCGCCGACAGTTGGCCTAGTCGCGAAGCTGTTCGGCACGCGTTATCTGGCGACCTTGTTCGGGCTGACCCTGCTGTCTCACCAGATGGGCGGGTTTTTTGGCGCCTGGCTCGGCGGACTGGCGATGTCGCGATTCGGCAACTATTCGTGGATGTGGTATGCCGACATACTGCTGGCCCTGGGCGCCGCGCTGATCAATCTGCCGATACGCGAGGCCCCATTGCAGCCCGGGGCGCAACAGGCCGGTCCGCGCGTCTCGTAAACACGGAGAACTCGCGTGCGGCGGTCGCGTCCGGCCACCGGCCCGATGCGCCCGCAGCGGTGCGCCAAAGCGCCTGCGCCAGGCTCATTGCTCGTTGCAATCCCGAAAACCGCCGGTCCGGTCTCCCAACTCCTTGGATAAGACTCCGCGTATCGCCGGTAGCGTTTTCATAGTATGGTTGCGCGCCGCAGTCGGCCCGCTCGCGGACCGCTGTACGTTACAAACACGAGTGAAATCAAACCGATGGCGATGACTCGCCTGGGAGCCAATGATGGTGGGATATGTTCTGTTGGGCTTGATCGTGCTGATCGTGGTCTGGGCGATCACCGCCTACAACGGCCTGGTCGGACTGCGCAACCAGGTCAAGAACGCCTTTGCCCAGATCGATGTGCAACTCAAACGGCGCTATGACCTGATTCCCAATCTTGTGGAGACCGCCAAGGGATACATCAAGCACGAACGGGAAACGCTCGAAGCAGTGATCCAGGCACGCAATACAGCGGTTGCTGCGCACGCGGGAGCCGCTGCCGATCCGACCGACGCCAACGCCGTAAGGCAGCTGGGGGCTGCGGAGAACGCCCTGGGTGGTTGCTTGACGCGGTTTTTCGCGGTCGCCGAAGCGTATCCAGACCTCAAGGCCAACCAGAACATGCTGCAGCTCAGCGAAGAGCTGACGAGCACGGAAAACAAGATCGCCTTCGCGCGCCAAGCCTTCAACGACACGGTGATGAGTTACAACATCGCCGTCGAGCAGTTCCCCGGAAACCTGGTGGCCAATGCGTTCGCCTTCAAAATGGCAGAACAGCTTGCTGCGACCGAGTCCCCCGAAGAGAAGAAGGCGGTGCGGGTCCAGTTCTAGCGGCCATCGCGGCTCACCCGCTGCCGCGCCGGTGCCGCTTGGGAACCTGCCGGCGGACCCAGCGTAACCATCCGAGCAGGATCCACCGACTTTGGCGATGAATTCATGGCGACGAATTTTTTCGAGAACCAGGAGGCCGCACGCAGGTCCAGCCGCATCCTGATTCTGCTTTTTGCCCTTGCCGTCATCGCGATCGTTCTCGCCGTCAATTGCGCACTCGCCGCGCTTTATTTCGGTCTCCTCGCGCGACACGGCACCTGGGCACGGTACGGGTTCTCCGCGCTGCCGGAGTACTTCTTTGAAACCACTACCGCGGTGGTGCTGTTGATGATCGTCGGCGGTACGGTCCTGCAGATTCTTGACCTGCGCGCCGGCGGCGAGGCGGTCGCGCAGATGGTCGGAGCCCGCCCGGTCGACCCGGCAACCCGTGATCCGGTCGAGCGCCGGCTGCTCAACGTCATCGAGGAAATGGCGCTAGCCTCGGGAATACCGGCGCCGCGTGCCTACGTGCTCGACAACGAGGGCAGCATCAACGCCTTTGCGGCCGGACTGCACCCCAGCGACGCGATCGTCACGGTTACGCGCGGCGCCCTGACCAGACTCAATCGGGACGAATTGCAAGGCGTGATCGGCCACGAGTTCAGCCACATTCTCAACGGCGACATGGGCCTGAACCTGCGCCTGATCGGCGTGCTGCAGGGCCTGTTGTTGCTCGCCTTGTTTGGACGCTTCGTCATGGCGCTGGGCAGCGAGCGCGGCAACTCGCGCGCCTCCAACGCCAGCCTCATCTTTTTGATCGTCGGCCTGGCGGTGCTGGCGATCGGCTACATCGGCGTGTTCTTCGGGCGCCTGATCAAAGCCAGCGTGTCGCGCCAGCGCGAATTCCTCGCCGACGCCAGCAGTGTGCAGTTCACGCGAAATCCCGACGGAATTGGCGGTGCGCTGCGCAAGATCGGTGGTCTGGGGGCGGAGTCCGGCGGCGTCGTCCAGCATATTCACGCCGAGACGCTTTCCCACATGTTCATGGCACCGGTCAGCGTCTCCTTCGCCAGCGGTTTGCTCGCATCCCACCCGCCCTTGTCCGAGCGCCTGCGCCGGATCTACGGGCACGCAGTCAAATACCTTCCGGCCGACGAACTGCCGCAAGAGCCGGTTCCGCCGGAGCCGCAAAAGGCACCCCTGGAGTACCAGAGCGTAACGCCGGCCGAGGCGGGGGCCGCAATGCTCAGTCCGCTTTCTGGCGCCGTCACCACGGCGACCGCTACAGGGCAGGCTCTGCACGCCTCGATCGGGCAAACGAGCGCCGGCGGCCTGTCGTTTGTGGCCAATCTGCAGGCGCAAATCGACGCACTCGCCTTGCGGCCGGCGCTTGCCGACGCCACGCAAGCGCAATTGCTGGTGCTGGCGATGCTGCTGGACCCAGATCGGCAGGTTCGCTCGCGGCAAATGGCCGCTGTTACCGCGCGCTTTGGCAGCGACGCCGGGCCGCAACTGGAGCGGTATGCGAACACGATCGCCACGCTGCCCCCGGGCTGGCGTCTGCCGCTGCTCGACCTGTCGATGCCCGCCTTGCGGACCTTGACCCCGCCGCAGCGCGATGCCTTGCTGAGCTTGGCGTACGCGCTCATCCAGGCCGACGGCCGTATCACGCTGGCGGAATTCCTGCTGTTTTCGGTCCTCAAGCGGCGCCTGGTTGCCGTTCGTTCGACCAACGGGCCGGGCCGGGCCTTGCACATAAACGACGTCGCGGCCGAAGCTGGCGTGGTGATGTCGCTGATCGCCGCGGTTCGCCTGCCGCAGGACCCGCAACGGGCGTTCGATGCGGGCAAGGCACTCATGCCCACTGCCGAGCCGCGGACCGCGCAGAGCGCCATTGAACTTTCAAGGGTATCGGCCGCGTTCGATCGCCTGGCCTTGTTGGCGCCACTGGAAAAGCCGCTGCTGGTCAAGGCCTGCATCGCGATCGCCTTTGTCGACGGCAGTTCGCACTGGAAAGCAGCGAGCTGTCTGCGCACGCTGTGCGCGGCGCTGGACTGCCCCTTGCCGCCGCAGGTCGAGAGCGTCGAATAGACCGGGCGGGCGCGCGAAGCGATGAGCGAGTTCGCTAACATAGCGCTGATGCCGCCGATCCTCAGTGTCTCGAACCTGACCAAGACCTATGCGTCGGGCCTGCAGGCGCTCAAGAGCGTCGATCTCGAGATCCGCAAGGGCGAGATCTTCGCCCTGCTAGGACCCAACGGAGCGGGCAAGACGACCTTGATCAGCATCATCTGCGGGATCGTCACGCCGAGCCAGGGCGTGGTGATCGCGGACGGCCACGACATCGTGCGCGACTACCGCGCCGCCCGGGCGAAAATCGGACTAGTGCCACAGGAGCTGAGCACCTACGCCTTCGAGACGGTTTGGGCGACTGTCAGCTTCAGCCGCGGCCTTTTTGGATGCGCGCCGAACGCGCGCTTCATCGAGAAGGTGCTCCGAGACCTGTCGCTCTGGGACAAGCGCAGGGAGCACATCATGGCGCTGTCGGGCGGCATGAAGCGACGGGTGATGATCGCCAAGGCCCTGGCGCACGAGCCGCAGATCCTGTTCCTCGACGAGCCGACCGCGGGTGTCGACGTGGAACTGCGCCGCGACATGTGGGCACTGGTACGCGGTCTGCGCAACAGCGGGGTGACCATCATCCTGACCACGCACTACATCAACGAGGCCGAGGAGATGGCCGACAGGGTCGGCGTTATCAACAAGGGCGAGCTGATCCTGGTCGAGGAAAAAACGCAGCTGATGAAGAAGCTCGGCAGGAAGCAGCTGACACTACATTTGCGCGAACCGATGGCGCAGGTCCCGGCAGAGTTGGACGCCTGGGGTCTGGTGCTCAAGGACGAGGGGCGCGAGATCGAGTACCGGTTCGAATCGACCGAGGAGGGCACGGGCGTTCCGGCGCTGCTCAAGCGCATGGCCGAACTCGGAATCGCGTTCCAGGACCTGAACACGCGGCAAAGTTCGCTGGAGGAGATTTTCGTCAGCCTGGTGACCGAGCGCGCGGGAGCGCCGCAATGAATGTGCCGGCGTTCAACCGCCATGGGGTATGGGCCCTGTACAAGCTGGAAATCGGGCGCGCAATGCGAACGGTGCTGCAAAGCCTGCTGACGCCGGTGATCACGACCTCGCTTTACTTCGTCGTCTTCGGCGCCGCAATCGGCACGCGCATGACCGAGGTGCACGGCGTGCCCTACGGCGCCTTCATCGTCCCGGGGCTGATCATGCTGTCGCTGTTCACGGAGAGCCTGTCCAATGCGTCCTTCGGCATCTATTTCCCCAAGTTCACGGGGACAATCTACGAGATCCTGTCCGCGCCGCTGTCGTCGCTGGAGATCGTCCTGGCCTACGTGGGCGCAGCGGCAAGCAAGTCCATTGTGCTGGGGCTGATCATCTTGTCGACGGCGGCGGTGTACATACCGATCCAGATCCTGCACCCGGTGTGGATGGTCGCCTTCCTGGTGTTGACCGCGGCGACGTTCAGTCTGTTCGGTTTCATCATCGGCATCTGGGCGAAGAGCTTCGAGCAATTGCAGTTCATCCCCATGCTGGTCATCACGCCTCTCACCTTCCTGGGCGGCGCGTTCTATTCGATCGACATGCTGCCGCCGGCCTGGCGCGCCGTAACGCTGTTCAACCCGGTGGTCTACCTGATCAGCGGCTTCCGCTGGAGTTTTTACGGCAATTCGGACGTGAGCGTCGCAACCAGCTTGGCCACCACACTGGGATTTTTC
>Ga0209415_10000498_pt1 | contig 72993 bp, 60 predicted proteins | sample PeaSoiSIISIP2007_FD_187696 | JGI IMG/M metagenome (GOLD analysis project Ga0209415, IMG submission 187696) | Peat soil microbial communities from Weissenstadt, Germany - SII-SIP-2007 (SPAdes) (version 2) | ecosystem: Environmental > Terrestrial > Soil > Wetlands > Peat | place: Germany...
GCGGCGGCTCGTCTGCCTCCGCCGGCGACGCCATGGGGCCGGACCGCGGTGGCCCCGCGGCCGGCTCGGGCGTGGCGCGCAGCCCGGGCGCAATGGCCGCCGGCAGGCATGCAGCGACCGGCGCGGACACCGGCGGCAGCACGGACACGGGCGGCAGCGTCAGCGCCGCGGCCGGCGGCGGTGCCGCAGCCAAGTCGGGCGGCGGTGCCGCGGCTAACTCGGGCGCCGGTGCCGCGGCCACGGACGGCACCGGTGGCTGTGCGATCGGCACGGGGTCGGAGCCGGGCGCCGGCAATTCGGCGGCCGGTGCTGGCGCCGCTCGCTCCGCGGTGGGCGCGGCCGGCACCGGACCCGCCTCCATCGCCTGCTGCATCCACCGGGTGACGACATACTGCGTCGACTCGTCGGCCTTCAGCGCGGCCCCGTCCGCCTCGCGCTTGTGCCGGATCGCCTGGGTCCGCTGCAAACGCCCGAGCACGGCCGACGATGTCCGCACCATGGCGTTGTACTGGGCGTTGAGTTTCATCTCGACCGCGATGTCGCCTTCATGTTTGCGCAGTGCCCGCAGCACGTGGTCGGCCTGCGCGCGCATGGCGACGCACTGGGCGGCGAGCTCGGCCTCGTTGGCGTTGGTCGGCAGCATGGCCGCCACCTTGTCCATCGCGGCGTGGGTGCGGGCGGCCAATGCCTCGGGCGTGTCGTTCACCGGCGGCGGCAGGGTGCCGGCGAGGGTGTGGTAGAGCTGGTAGTAGCTGTGGAAGGTGAGGACGACGGTGAGGTCGGGCGATGCTATGTTATTCATGCTGGCATTCTACGTTATTAAGAGTGACGCGGCAAGCAAAATCGGTCGTGGGTCGGTTTGGGCGTCACGGCCGACCCAAGGCGGCGGCAGCCGGGTCGCTTGGGCTGAACAGCCGGATTCGACCCATTGCGGATGTTCAGATCGACCCGGGTATCCGGCCGCTGCTGATCTGCAGCGATCATGCACCGAAGCGCAAGCCAGTCAGCAACCTCGCTGCGGCGGCGTCGCGTGGCGCGACGCCAGCACGATCAGCCCGGAGAGCATCGCGAATGGCAGCACCAAACACACGACACCCACGCCGTGACAGGCCACAAGGTCGGCGGGGGAGGTTCCACCCCCGCACCCTCGCTGAGGTCGTTCTGGTAGGTGCGAAGGTCCGGGTCGGCGCCGGTGACCCTCGCCCGGCCCCTCAGCATGTAGGCCCATTCGATCCGTGCTTTGTCGGGGCGGCCAGCGATCGGATTGGCATAAACCGATCCGCTGCAATCTTTTCCGGTCTGCATATGACACTAGCGATCTGGCGTGTCATAATTGAATGAGATGCGCTGGTCGGCGTTTGCAATGGCTTCGCGAGGCCGCGGCACGCCCAAGCTGCCAGCAAATCAACGATCGAACCCAGGAGAGATCACATGGTCGCCATGCGACAGGAGAGTGACAGCCTCGGTGTGGTTGAGGTGCCTGCGGACAAACTGTGGGGCGCGCAAACCCAGCGCTCACTCGAGCATTTCAGCATTGGCCGTGATTTGATTCCGCGCGAAATGATCACCGCCTACGCCACCCTGAAGAAGGCCGCCGCCACCGCGAACTATGCCGGCAAGCGGCTCGACGATCAGCGTTACAAGTTGATCGTTCAGGCTTGCGACGAAATTCTCGCTGGCCAGCATCACGACATGTTCCCACTGCATGTGTGGATGACGGGTAGCGGCACGCAGTTCAACATGAACGTGAACGAAGTGATCTCCAACCGCTGCTGCCAACTCGCGGGTACGCCGCTCGGCAGCAAGGCGCCGGTGCATCCCAACGATCACGTCAACATGGCGCAGTCGTCGAACGACTCGTTTCCTTCGGCCATGTATATTGCGGCAGCCGTCAATGTGAAGCAGCGCCTGGTGCCCGCGGTAGCCGCTTTGCATGCTGCGATCGACGCGAAGGCGCAAACCTGGAGCGACATCGTCAAGATTGGGCGGACCCATATGCAGGACGCCACCCCGCTGACATTGGGCCAGGAGTGGTCCGGCTACGCCGGAATGCTGGCGGACGACCTGGAGCGGACCGAAACGGCACTGCAAGGGGTGTACCGATTGGCCTTGGGCGGTACGGCGGTGGGCACGGGGATCAACTCGGCGCCAGGTTTTGCCGAGGCGGCCGCCACCGAGATCGCCCGGCTCACCGGCCTGCCCTTTGTCACCGCGCCCAACAAATTCACTGTGCAGGGCGCCCACGACGCGCTTGTGCAACTGTCCGGCACGCTGCGTACCCTGGCGGTGTCGCTCTACAAGGTCGGCAATGACATTCGCCTGATGTCCTGCGGGCCGCGCGCAGGATTCGCGGAGCTGGAGATCCCGGAGAATGAGCCGGGCTCCTCGATCATGCCAGGCAAGGTAAATCCCACCCAGTGCGAAGCCCTCACCATGATCGCCGTGCAGGTGATGGCCAATGACGTGGCGGTGGGCTTTGGCGGTGCCGGCGGCTATCTTGAAATGAACGTCTACAAGCCGCTGATCATCTTCAACATCACCCATTCCATCACAATCATGACAGATGGCTGCGTGAATTTCCGGAAGTTCCTGATCGAGGGCACCAAGCCGAATTTGAAAAAGATCAACGAGTACGTCGAGCGCTCGCTGATGCTGGTGACGGCGCTTGCACCGGTCATCGGCTACGACAAGGCGTCAAGAATTGCCCACCATGCCATGGACAACGATCTCACGCTCAAGACTGCCGCGTTGCAACTGGGCTTTGTCACGGAGGCCGAATTCGACCGCGTTGTCGATCCGAGGAAAATGGTCAAGCCCTATGTGGCGACCGTGACCTAGACCGCTTGTATGCATTGATCATCGACACTTCCGAGGTTGCTGCCGGCTCGTGTCGGTTGTGGCGTGAGGGACTGATATGACGTTGGAAGAACGCGCCAGTCTTGTCCTCGCCTTCGCCCGCGTTCTGTACGTCAATGGCCAGGCCACTGACCAGACCTTGGCCGCGGCGGAGCACCTCGGCGGCACTCTCGGACTGCGCGCCATTATCATGCCCCGCTGGGGAGAGCTGCAGGTTCAGGCCGAGGACGGCAACGCCAGGCTGGTCTCCGCGGTGCCGGCCGATCCTGCCGGCGTGGACATGGATCGCGTGGCTTCCACGATGCGGGCAATCGATGAACTCGGCGCCGGTCGGCTGGCGCCAGCCGTAGCGATGGAGGCGATCAGCGCGATCTCACAGGCGCCGCCGGCGCCGACATGGCAGTTCACGCTCGCGGCAGCGGCGGGTGCCGTGGCGTTGGCGGTGCTCTTCGGTGTCCAGCATTTACCAGCCGCGGCGCTTATATTCGTGAGCGCCGCGGCCGGTGCCATCCTGCGCCGCAGCCTCGTGCGGTACAGCACGAACCTCTTCCTGCAACCGTTCTGCGCGGCATTGCTCTCTGGCGTTATCGGCGGGCTGGCGGTTCGCTTGGAACTGAGCTCGTCGCTGCGCCTTGTCGCGGTCTGTCCATGCATGATCCTGGTGCCGGGGCCGCATGTGCTCAACGGCGCGTTGGATCTCGTCAAGGGCCGCGTCGATGTCGGCGCCGCCCGTCTGATCTATGCGACCCTTATCATTGTCGCGATCTCGACGGGATTGCTGCTTGGGCTCGCCTTTCTCGGCGTCTCCTTACCGGTAGACGGGCCCGGCAGGGCGGTGCCCTTGTGGCAAGACATCATCGCCGCCGGCGTCGCCGTCGCCGCCTACAGCGTCTTCTTTTCCACGCCGCTGCACATGCTGGCTTGGCCCGTCGCGGTCGGCATGCTCGCCCATGCTCTGAGGTGGGGGGCGCTCAGCGTGCTTGGCACTGGCGCCGCAACCGGCGCCTTGGTCGCTTGTCTCGTCGTCGGCCTGATCCTCACGCCAGTCGCGCGCCGTTGGCACATGCCATTTGCGGCCATCGGTTTCGCGTCCGTGGTGTCGATGATTCCGGGCGTCTTCCTGTTCAGGATGGCGAGCGGCCTGCTGCAACTCGCCAACGGCTCCCATGCGACGTTGGAGCTCATCAGCGCGACAACCGCCGACGGCATGACAGCCACCATGATCATCTTAGCGATGAGTTTCGGCCTTATCGTTCCGAAGCTGGTCATCGATCGCTTTGGCGAGAAATCGACGCCAGCGAAGTCCTGACGAGCGAAGGAATATGCCGATGTCCACGACAGATTCGGGCGCCACGCAGCCTTGGTCTGACCCATCGGATGACGCAGTGGCAATGTCGCGATTGGAGAAGCGGCTTCCGACCTTGCTCAGTATCATTGCGGGCATGGTAGACCTCATTGGCTTTTTGACCCTCGGTAATATCTTCACCGCCCACATAACCGGCAACCTCGTCGTGTTCGCGGCCGTGCTGGTGCGCGGTGGATCGCTGAACCTGGCGCAGGCTCTGGCCATTCCCGTCTTCATGCTCGCCGTCGCCGCCGTTTGGCTGATCGCCAGGGCATCGCGCAGGCGCGGTCCGGGCCTGGCGCGGCGGCTCCTCCAGGTTCAGCTTCTGCTGCTGGTCGGCGTTTTGATTTTCAGCGTCATCACCAACCCTTCCGCCAGTCCGCGCGGTGTGATGGCCGGCATCGCCGTCATGATCGCCGTCTCCGCCATGGCTTGTCAGTACGCTCTGTTGCGCCTGGCCGTGCCGGGCGCGCTTTCAACCGCCGTCATGACCGGTAATTTGACCAACACCGTTCTGTCACTGATGGACACGCTGTCGCCAAGCCAGCCGTTGATGGAAGGCGACACCGAGCGGTTGAAAAGGTCCCTCCACCTCCTTATCGGCTTTCTCGTGGGCTGTGTTGTGGCCGCCGTGGCCGTTTCCTTGCTCGGCGACTGGGCCTGGTCATTTCCGGTCGCACTCGCCGGCGTGGCGGTCGCGTTGCGGTAGCAGAAGTCGCAGCGTTGTCCTCGAATTCCCAGGCGCGCTGTGCGGGAACAGCGGCGCGAGACTGCGGGCCCGCTTGTAGTCGGCCGGCTTGCGAACTCGCGGAAGAACCAGCGGTGGTCCTATCTCCTGTACCGGTCTCCTGTACCGGCGCTATCCGGCGGTTGGCGCGTCGTGCCAGAGATGCCGGCTCCCCGCCCAAAGCGGCGGTAGCAGCGTCCGCCGGCACGAACCGTGGCATCCGCCCGCCAGAAAATCGCCCCCTGCCCCGCATGCGCCGCGCACCCGGTCAAGGCAGGCTCATCATGCCGGGGATTGCTTCCTCGCTGCGCTCCGCGCAATGACAGCGGGCAGCGTCCTCGCAATGACAGCCGCGAGCGCCCTGGCAATGACGGCCGGTAGCGCCCTCGCAGCGACGGCGCGGGACGGCCGAGGAGAACAGCATGCCGCTTTCGGGAGTCCGCGTCCTCGACCTCACCCGCGTCCTGTCCGGACCCTTCTGCACCATGCTGCTCGGCGACCTGGGCGCCGACGTCATCAAGGTGGAGGCACCCGAGGGCGACTCGATCCGCGCGTCCGGCGCGCAACGCGACGGCCTGTCCTGGTATTTCGCCGCCTTCAACCGCAACAAGCGCTCGCTGCGACTGGACGTGCGACAGACTCAGGGCCGCGAGGTGCTGGCACGGCTGATCGAACGCGCCGACGTGCTGGTGGAGAATTTCCGGCCCGGCGTGCTGGCCCGGCTCGGCTTCGATGACGCGAAGCTGCGCGCGCTGCGCCCGAGCCTGGTGACCTGCAGCATCAACGGCTTCGGCAGCACCGGCCCGTATCGCGACCGCCCGGCCTTCGACTTCATCGCCCAGGCGATGAGCGGCTTTATGAGCGTCAACGGCGCACCGGACGATCCGCCGTTGCGCTCCGGCGTGCCGATCAGCGACCTGATTGCCGGGCTGTATGCGGCGCTGTCGATCACCGCATCGGTGCTGCGGGCGCGGACCACGGGACAAGGCGAACGCGCCGAGGTCAGTCTGACCAACGGTATGGTCAGCATGCTGGCCTATTTCGCCACCGATTATCTTGCCACCGGCACCGTGCCTTTGCGCAGCGGCAACGACCATCCGGTCGCCGCGCCATACGGGCTGTTCCCGACACGTGACGGGCAGCTCGCCCTGGCGCCGCCGGGCAATGAATTCTTTGGCCGGCTGGTGGACGCGTTGGGCGAGCCAGCGCTGAAATCCGATCCGTTATACGCCACCAGCGCGGCACGGGTGGCCAATCGCGCGCGCATCAATGCGATCGTCGGCGGCAAGCTGGCGACGCAGACGACAGCGCACTGGGTGGAGACGCTGAACGCCGCCGGCGTGCCGTGCGGACCGGTGCAAAGCGTCGATCAGGTGTTCGCCGATCCGCAGATCGCCGCACAGCAGATGGTGCTGGAGGTCCCACACGCCGGACACGGCGTCGTGCGCATGGTGGGGTTCCCGATGAAGCTGGAAGCTGCGCCATGCCGCGTGCGGCGACCCGCGCCGAAGCTGGGCGAGCATACCGACGAGGTGCTGGCGGAGCTGGGCTATGCGGAGGCAGCGCGGCATGCGCTGCGTGCGGCGAAGGTGGTGTGACGCCAATCGCCTCGGAGACGGGCGCTCGGCCGCAGCCTCATCGTCATGCCGGCGCCGGCCGGCCCTCCATGCCTTGCCTTCGTGCGTGCCACGCGGTCCCGGATACCGGCCGGCGCCGGCATCCGGGGGTAACGCGGCCGTCGCACCTCAGCCGTTTGCATCCCCGATAGCGCATCGAACCGGCGGCTCACCCGCAGTGCGGCATAGGTAATCTTATTCCCGTACACCAGCGCTTAACGTTGCTCGGCGACTCTCCACCGTCGGCAGGAGGCGTGCGGATGGAACTCGCGGAGCGGCGGCGGCAGATGGGCGTGGCGCTGGGCAGGCTGGACGCCGGCCAGTGGCAGCAGACCGAGGAGGTGTGCGGCCAAATCCTCTCCAGGGACGCGGTGGACGTGGAGGCGCTGCTGTTGCTCGGCCTTTCGGTCGCGGCACGCGGCCAGACCCAGCGCGCCGCGGCGATCCTCGACCGGGTGGCGCGGGAGCGGCCGCATGAGGCTCACCCGTGCGGCGACCTTCCCGCCCTGCTGCCGCGCTTCTCGCGCACCCAGATCGACGCCCAGTATCGGGCGTGCCTGCGCATGGCACCCGAGGATTTGCGCCTGCGTCAGGCCTTCGCCGGTTTTCTGCAGGAGGGTGGCGAGCCCGAGGCCGCCGTCGCCTTGCTGCGCGAGGGGCTGCAACTGCATCCCGGTTCCCCCGTCGCGCAGCATGCCATGGGCCTGGCGCTGGCGGAGCAGGGCCAGAATGAGGAGGCGATCTGGTATTTCCAGCAGGCGGTGATGACCAACCCGAAGCAGGCCGCGAGCTGGGCCAATCTCGGCCTGCTGCTGAAGGTCGAGCACCAGTTCGATCGGGCGATCGCCGCCTATGGGCAGGCGGTCGTGGCGGCCCCATCGGACCCGCAGATCCGGGTGAACCGCACGGTGGCGCTGCTGCAGGCCGGCCGCTGGGCCGAGGCCTGGGCGGAGTATGAGTGGCGCCTGCGCGTCAAGGGGGCAGTCTCGCTGCCGATCGAATTCCTGCTGCCCGCGATGTCGGAAGTTGGCGACCTGACCGGCCGCACCGTGCTGCTGACGCACGAGGAGGGATTCGGCGATACGGTGCAGTTCCTGCGTTATGCGCCGCTGCTGGCACGGCTTGGCGCCCGGGTGCTGGCATGGGTTCCCGCGCCATTGGTCCGCTTGGTGCGCGCGGCCCCGGGCGTGAGCGCGGTGTTCACCGGCGAGAGTGCGCCGCCGCCCTTCGACTTCCATTGTCCGTTCGTCAGCCTGCCGCGCGCATTCGGAACCACTGTCACGACCGTTCCCGCCGAGCCCTATCTGACCGCCGATCCGGCTCTCACTTCCATCTGGGAGGAACGGCTGCCGGCTTCCGCCATGCGGGTGGGGATCGTCTGGTCGGGCCAGGCGCGGCCCTGGCTCCCAGGTTTTTCCACCGTTGACCGGCGACGCAGCACCGACCTGGCCACCTTCGCGCCATTGACCTCCGTGCCCGGCGTGCAGTTCGTCAGCCTGCAGAAAGGTCCGGCGCAAGAGCAGGTCCGCCAACTGCCGGGGTCGATGCTGCCGGGAGGCACGGAATTATGCGATCCAATGGGGATGGCAGAGGATTTTGCCGACACCGCGGCGATCGTCGCCAACCTCGATCTGGTGGTCAGCGTGGACACGGCGATCGTGCACCTCGCTGGTGCCATGGGCAAGCCGGTGTTCTTGCTGGACCGCTACGACAATTGCTGGCGTTGGCTGTCGGGCCGGGCAGACAGCCCGTGGTACCCAACTCTGACAATCTTCCGCCAGGAGAAGCAGGGCGACTGGTCAGCCCCGATGGCGCGGGCGGCAGCAGCGCTGGAGGCCATGGCCGCCTGGCACGGTGCTGTCAGAACGTAAGCTGCACAGCCTGGTGCTGCATGCCCGAGTGTCGCACGCGGTCGTTGCGAGAGACGGAGCGGCGCAGCAATCTCCCGCGTGGATAGCCGCGGTTCGTCACGCGGAGGATTGCGTCGCCGCTTTATTCTTCGCAATGACGGCGTGCCGCGCCCGGCAGGCAGGAGAGATCACGGTTATGACCGAAATCAGCGCTGCATTGACCCCGGTGCCGCTGACCGGTGCCGACCGGCCGCAAGGCTCCGCACTCGAAGTGCTGCGTGCGTTCGCCTGGCTCGGCGTCAGTTGCTTCGGCGGCCCGATCGCGCATATCGGCTATTTCCGCAACGAGTTCGTCACCCGGAGGCACTGGGTGGGCGAACGCGCCTACGCCGACCTCGTCGCCTTGTGCCAATTCATCCCCGGCCCAGCCTCGAGCCAGGTCGGCTTCTCGCTTGGGCTGATCCGCGCCGGCTGGCTGGGCGGCCTCGCCGCGTGGTGCGGCTTCACCTTGCCCTCCGCTGCGCTGATGACCGCCTTCGCCTTCGGGGCGAGCGCGCTGACCGGATCGCCCGCCGGCGCCGGGCTGCTGCACGGCCTCAAGTTAGTCGCCGTGGCGATTGTGGCGCAGGCAGTCTGGGGCATGGCGGCATCGCTGTGCCCCGACCGGCAACGCGCCTCCATCGCCGCGGCTGCGCTGGCGTTGGTGCTGTTCGCACCCAGCTCGCTGGGCCAGATCGCCGCCATCATGCTCGGCGCACTGGTCGGCCTTGCGCTATGCCGCGACGCGCCCGGCCAGGCGCAGGTGACGGCGCCGGAAGCACTGCCGCTGGCGATCACCCCGCGGATCGGCGGCGTCTGCCTGGCGCTGTTCGGTGTGTTGCTGCTACTAACGCCGGCGCTGTACAGGCTCGGCGATGGGGCGGCACTGTTCGGCGCGATGTATCGCTCTGGCGCACTGGTGTTCGGCGGCGGCCACGTGGTGCTGCCGCTGCTGCGCGAGGCCGTGGTGCCGCCCGGCTGGGTGGACGACAACGCCTTCCTCGCCGGCTACGGCGCGGCGCAGGCACTGCCCGGCCCGTTGTTCACCTTCTCCGCCTATCTCGGCGCGGTCGCCCGCGTGCCGCCAGGAGGCGTCCCCGGCGCCATCATCGCCCTGCTCGGCATCTTCCTGCCCGGCATCCTGATCCTGCTCGGCATGCTGCCGTTCTGGGAGGCGCTGCGCCGGCGCCCGTGGGCGCAGGCCCTGATGCGCGGGGTGAATGCCGCGGTGGTCGGGGTACTCGGCGCCGCACTCTATAGCCTGGTGTGGCTCGGTGCGGTGCAGCGTCCCGCCGACTTCGCCATCGCCGCAGTGGGGTTCGTGCTGCTGATGGCCTGGCGCGCGCCACCCCTGGTCGTGGTGGTGTTCACGGCGGCGGCGGGGGTAGCAGAGGGGCTGTTGGGATAGCGCGCGACTCCCCCTCCCCTTGTGGCCTTGGTCCGCTTCGCGGCCCAAGCCCACAAGGGGAGGGGGAGTCGAACGGATCACCCGGCCGCCTGCAACGCCCGCCCGTCCATCCCCAGCTCCGGCAGCCCGAGATGGCGCAAAATGGTCGGCGCCAGATCGACGATATGAGCCGCCCCCGAGCGTGCCGTGCCGCCGGCGAACCCGGGCCCCTCGACCAGCAGCACCGGGGATTGCTCGTAACGCGCCAGCCCGCCGTGCTGGCCGCACCCGACACGGATCGGCTTGTCCCAGCGCGGCACCGCCGTCAGGGCCCGGCCCGGCACGCCGTATTCGTTCGGCGCATCGTCCGCCCGCAACGAGACCGCGAACGCCAGCCCGTGATGCGGCGCCTGCCCGATCGACCCCAACTCCTGGGCCGGCACCACGACCCCAGCCCAGGGCCGCGTGCGCAGGAAATCCTCCAGAAGCGACCGGCGGTTGTCCCGATCCGGATGCAAATACACCAACGACGCCGTGCCGTTCGACAGCGCGACGACATCACTCGAATCCGCGGCGTCCTTCAGCCCGGCGGCAACCAACTCGGCTTCCACATCGACCGAACCGCTGACGGTCTCGTGCCCATGATCGGAGCCGATGATCAGCAGTACGTCGTCGCCCTCGGCCCGTTGCCGCGCCACCGCGTCGATCACCGCACCGGCGTTGCGGTCGGCCTCGCGCAGCACGGCAAGCTGCGCCGGCGAACCGAGCGGGGTCTCGTGCTGACTATGGTCGGGTTCCCCAAGCCACAGCACGGCCAGCGCTGGCCGGCGCGGCAGCGCCTCGGCGATGAAGCGCTCGGTCATTGCCCGATCGCCCGCCGCGTCCAGCGTGACACGTAGCGGCTCTGCCAGCGGGGCGCCGCCCGGGCCGCGCGAGACGACGCGGTGATACAGGTGGCTGTAACCGTCGGGGTCATGCGCGTTGGCGGCGCCGGGCGAGACGTTGTTGAACAGGATGGCCCCGCCATGCGTGGCGACCCGCTCGGCCAGCGTGGGCACCGCCAGCGCGTGCCCAGTGACCGCGCGCTTATGCGCCAGGAAGTCGGGCCGCCCGACATCGTGCGGCACCAACACGCCGTTCTCCAGCAGCGCCACGGCATTGCCCTGCAAGCTATGCCGCGCCGGATGGCAGCCGGTGGCGAAGCTGGCAGAAACGGCGCGCGTGGCCGACGGGAAGGCGGTGCGGAACTCGGCAAAACTCTCGGCCTGCGCGGCGAACGCCGCAAGACGCGGCGTGCGCGCCGCATCGACGAAGTCGCGGCGAAGCCCATCCAGGATCACAACGACGGCGCGGTGCATGATGTGAATGTCCCCCTGTCAATGCAAGAGGCGGGTGTCATTGCGAGGAGCGAAGCAATGGGCAGTGGGCCAGTGCCATAATAAATGTGGACCGAGGACCACCATCCTATTCAGTCCGCCTAACGTCGCCGGCCAGAACCGGCTTGCCATGTTTGATTGCAATCCCAGGAAGGGCATATGCGGCGGCGTTCGCAAGTTTTCGGGCCGGGTTCGACACGCCGAATGTGTGGGTGCGGCCTCCTCTACCAGCCTCCGCCCCGCTGCGTTCGTACTTCCAATCATCGGCGGTCAGGAACACGACATCGACACGCCAGATCACGACCGGACATCCCGGCTTTATTGACTCCGTAGTGTCCACGAGATAGCGCCAGACGATGTACCAGCCAGGGTGTTTGTAATGGGATTGGATAGCCCAGGCCCGCGAACTCCCCTTGGACTCCAAGGCTTGCTCAGGTGGTGGGTTGAGCCTGCCATCTAGCGACAGGTCTGGGAATCGTTGCTGGGCGACGTCTGGGTGCTTGTGCTTCTTGAATGGGCTAACGGCATGAAGACCCTTTACGCCGAATATCCCGACGATGGCGCTAAAGATGTTCGCCTGCTCAAGGTACAGGTCGACTAGGTCCGCCGTTTGGGTTTCGACGAACTCAACGGCCTTTGCGATATGAAGCGGCTCCAGCCCTCTTGGCAGCGGCACCTTTACCCCCGGTGGTCGCGTGAGGCAAGCATGCTCCGTTGACGCTGAGTCGGGCAAGCGCCGGGATGGCCCTTTCGGCGACACGAAAATAGGCAGGATCTTTTTCGATCCCGATGCTCTGGTAGCCGACAGCTTCGGCGGCGGCGATCGTGGACCCGGCGCCCATAAACGGATCGAGGACAACGCCCACACCCAAAGGCAGCGCCGCGCGCACGACTTGGCGCATGAACGCTTGCGGCTTGAGGGAGGGATGGGGCGCAAGATAGCGCTCGTCAGGGCGGGTCGGCGCGGAACGGATTACATCCAAGAACGGGTCGCTCGTCGAGACCCGGCGCAACCCTCCCGTTTTCCACTTCCGGAGATTGTCCTGCACCCGCCCTTCGAGCGGTTTCCTGAATAAGCCCCAAGGTTCCCATGCCAAACGCGGCATAACAGTGACATCCGCAAACTCATCGTGCGCGTTCTTCGGCCGGTCTCCACCACGAAGCGTTTGCACAAGTCGGATGATCTCACCGCGCTTTTCAAAGCCCGCTTCCATCATCGGCAGATAGACCACATGCGACAGCAGGGGATTTGTCGCGATTATCACGTGACCGCCCGGGACGAGCGTGCGAAAGGCCAACTTCCCGAAGTTCACAAAAAGATTACGCAACGCTAACAGGTCCACCTCATTAAGAACGGTAAACCTTGGGACTGGGCTTCGCTCACAACCATCATATGAGGGCGGGATGCGCCAAACGCCGCCGCGGCCATTGCGGAGCTTCTTCTTTTCGGTGTCGCTATACTCCTTCAGGCCATAGGGGGGGTCGGTGACGATGGCGTGAATCGATTGGGGCTTGCGGGCTTCCAGCCACATGAAGGCGTCGGCGAGATGGATTGCGAATGGCTCCTTGGCCTCCGGCCCCCTCGGTGTGTGCCGCACGCTGTCCGGATTGTATCCAACCCCGGCATCGGCGAAGGGGTCGGGTGTGCCAACATCGAGGCTCATCTGGGTTCCCCCTCCAGGCCTCGGCGTTACCCGTTCGGTGGCGCCCTGCGAATCGGTCATGTCGGAATTTTCCCTGTACGGAGTCGCCAGAGCAAGAGGCAGCTTGCGCCGCCTGCCAGTTCTCCAGCATCCTCATCATTCAGAGGACCTAGCTGGATGAAATTGCCCCCTACACCGCTCGTGTACGGTCGCCCACCAGCGATGTTGGGGTTCAAGGGGCCAATGTTGATTGTGTTATACTGACTGCTTGGCGTGCCTGGTGCAGGCGACGTCACATTCAACGTGACGTTGTACTGCCCTAGATTGGGATTGGTCCACGCGGATTGGATCTGCTGCGTGTACGCTGCGATGGCTGCCGGAGTTGCGCTTGCTCCAGTGAATACAGCGGGAAGGTTCAGCGTCACATTATTCCCATTCTGGACCACCTGCACATACTCGCCGCTCGGGTCCGTCGCATTCAGCGGATCGTTCCCGACATATGCATACAAATTAACCCCGCCCACGTACCCGATCTGGTCCGCCTGCAAGAAACGCCCCTCCTCATCGAGCTGATCGAGACCACTCTCCAACAGGCCGGAAGGCCGCCGAGTCGGTCAGCATAAGGCGTCTAAGGGTCTGACGCGTAACCAATCGAATTCCGGAACCAGATGCACCAAACAGTGAGTGGTCGATGTACGTCAGGATGCTGTCAGGCAAGTTATGTCGATCTCGCGAACTGCAAAACCGACCTTCACAACAATACCAAGATTGACCGGTTCTGTTCCAGGTTGGCTCAGACTTGAGTCAACCACCTGCAAGGCGCGGTCATTGGGGAACGCATACACCCGAAGGCTACTTCTAATGTTGAATTGGTCATCGACGTAAAATGCCGATGCTCTCACCAAATAAAACCTATCGTCACCTTTGGCCGCCGTCAGGGGTGCGTCCTTTACAAGTTCCGACAGCTCCTTTTGCGTCAGGAGAACAAATGGCTTGTTCTGTAGCAGCTTCTTGGCTCTCGGCTGCTGCTCTTGCCTAACCACATGTACGTCGGTCGCCGATATCCCGACAGAAGGCCCCGTTCGTGGGTGCGGCGGATTGATCTCGCACCAACGGGCCGCTGAAGCGCCAGCATGACCCACAGCCGCTAAAAACAGGCAGGCTATGGCTATTGGCATTCCGAGTCGCCTCCCAGCACGCGATCCAGAAAGCGACATCACTTGCCCCCCGGAGACGCGCTCATGCCGCCCGAGATTGATCCCGTCATCGGGGCGGGATTCGTCTGACCAGTGCTGGGACCAAACAGGCCGATCGCCTGGGCATTCAGAATGCCACCTATGTCTTGCTCACTTGGCACGCCTTGGGGAGCCGCCATGATGTTGCCCCCATAACCTGGCAGCGGGCCATTCGGACCATACATATCGCCCAAGCCCATCGCATGACCCGCCTCGTGTCCAGCAGTCCAAAGATTATAGCTATCCGTGGCGGCGTTGCCCGTATGTCGACCAGTTTGGTTGCCGAAAGATTAAGGTCAGCCTGTATCGGGCGATAGGAATTTGTTCCCTGCGTCAGCCGTCTCGGCAATCCTTAACTCGATACCCGCGACAAGAGGCGACCAGGATTAACTCGGCCACCTCTTCGCTCCTCGCAATGATCTCGCAATGATCTCGCAATGATACGGTATCAAGTACCAACCGTCACCTCACCGTTGTGGTGATTTCTCCATAATACGGCAATGACAGAAGGATCGCTGCGCTGCTCGCAATGACAGTAGGACACAGCGTCAGCCCAGCGGCGCGCCGCCGATGGTCACGCGGTGCATCAACCGCCGCTCGCCGTGATAGTCGTTCACCGCGTAATGCCAGGTCGCGCGATTGTCCCAGAGTGCCACCGAACCTTCCGCCCACTGAAACCGGCAGCAGAACTCCGGCCGTTGCGCGTGTCGATACAGGAACTCGAGCAGCGGACGGGATTCTTCCTCCGTCCAGCCTTCGAAACGCAGGGTGAAGCCGGGATTGACATAGAGCGCCTTGCGCCCGCTTCCGGGGTGGCGGATCACCACGGGATGCACCGCATCCTGTGTCGCCAGCTCGGGATTTCCGATGCGCCCCTGCAGGTCGTTGCCCGGCGCGCGCCGGCTGTTGACACCGAACACGTGGCGGCTGGAATGCAGGGCACGCAGACCTTCCAGCGTACGCTGCAACCCGTCCGACAGCGCGTCAAAGGCGGCGTACATGCTGGCGAACAACGTGTCGCCACCGCTCGGGGGCACCTCGCGGGCATACAGCATCGAACCCAGCGCCGGCGCCTCGTCGTAGCTGTGGTCGGTATGCCAGCCGCCGCCGATATTGCTCTTTTGCTCCGGCTCCTTGCGGACTTCGGCGATGACCGGAAAGCCGTCGACGTGCTTGAAAAAGCGGTTGACGTCGATCGGCCCGAACCGTTCGGCCGCCGCCACATGTTGCGCCGGCGTCAGGTGCTGGTCGCGGAAGAACACCACGCCGCGGTCGAACAGCGTGTGGCGCACGGTGTCCACGTCGTCGTCCTGGAGCACAGTGAGGTCGATGTTGCGGATTTCCGCACCAACGGCGCCGGTGAACGGATGGATCTCGATCGCGCTGTTGCGCATCGCTTGCCTCCCCTGGATATGGCGAGGGATGTTACAGGCGATCCTCGATCAGCACCACGTGCAGCCGGCGCGGACCGTGCGCCCCGAGTTCCAGCGTTTGCTCGATGTCCGCGGACCGTGATGGGCCGGTCACCAGCATGACGTTGCGCGGCATGCCGCCAAGCTCGGCCCGCAACAAATCCCACGCCTCTTCATAAGCGCCGACCAGCCGCGACGTGCGCAGCACGGCAATCTCGGTATCCGCCAGCAGGTTCAGGGTGGTCGGGCGCTCCGGCGCGCTGGGCAGCATCAGCGTGCCGGTCTCCGCGATCGCGGCGAACGCGTGCTGCAGGCTGACCAGGTCGGTCGCCTCAGCGCGGCCCTCGCGGATCGTCAACAGTGGCCGTGCCGACCAGGGGATTTCGCGCAGCTCCGGATGCGGCGCCATCACCAGCGAGGTCGGCAGGTTCTGCGCCGCGAGGTAATCGGCCACCGCGCCCGGCACGGCATCAGCGTCCGGCACACGCGCGACGCTGCCGAATTCCGTTTCCAAACGCCGCACGAACAGCGCCACTTGCTCCGCATGCGGCAGCCGCGAGCGAGCGGGAATCAATTGCCGCGGATGCGCTGCCAGTCGCCCGCGCAGCATCGCGACCTGGTCGGACGGCAGCTTCCCCCGCCGCAGCCCGCGGCGGATCGCGTTCAGCATCGTTTCGCGGCTCATCAGACTTTCCGGGCCCGCTGCGCCTTCGCGTAGCGGGCGAAGAACGTGTCGCCCTCCGGCGCCGGCATATCGCGGCCCGCGGTCCAACCGCCGGCGAGCGGCAGCGAGCCGAACCGGCCGCGCTTGCGCCCGAACCATCCGAGCGTCACCGCGGCGGCGCGCGTGGCGAACCGGTACAACGCGGGGCGGCGGGCGAAGAAGGCCCAGAACGCCAGCCCGGAGCGCATCGTGGCCGGCGTGAGGTGCCGTTCAAATTCGCGTTCCCGCCAGTGGCGCATCAGATTCGGCAGCGGAATTTTCACCGGACAGACGCTCTCACATTTGCCGCAGAACGTGCTGGCGTTTGGCAGATGGCCCGCCTGGTCGATGCCGATCAGCGACGGCGTCAGCACCGCGCCCATAGGCCCGGGATACACCCAGCCATAGGCGTGCCCGCCCACCGCGCCGTACACCGGGCAATGGTTCATGCACGCCGCACAGCGGATGCAGCGCAGCATCTCTTGAAAATCGGTGCCGAGCATGGCCGAACGCCCGTTATCCACCAGCACCACATGGTATTCGTCCGGTCCGTCCAGGTCGCCCGGCCGCCGCGCGCCGGTGGAGAACGTGGTGTACACGGAAAAATCCTGCCCCGTCGCCGAGCGCGCCAGCACGCGCAGCAGCGACATGCAGTCTTCCAGCGTGGGGACGCATTTCTCGATGCTCGCCAGCACGATGTGCACGCGCGGCAGCGTCTGCGTGAGGTCGCCGTTGCCTTCGTTGGTGACGATGACGCTGCTGCCGGTTTCGGCAATGAGGAAATTCGCCCCGGTGATGCCGACATCGGCGGCAAGGAAGCGCTGGCGCAGTTTGGAACGCGCCTCGGTCAGGATGTCGCGACGTTCGGCAAACACCCGGTCGGGCGGCAGGTCGGTGTGCGACTGCCGGAAGGTCGTTTCCCAGTCTTCCTTGTTGAGGTGGAACGCGGGCGCGATGATGTGGCTCGGCAGCTCGTGGCGAAGCTGGATGATGTATTCGCCAAGGTCGGTTTCGATCGGCGTGATGCCGTTTCGTTCCAGATGGTCGTTGATGCCCAGCTCCTCGCTGATCATCGATTTGCCCTTCGTCACGGTGCGGGCGTTGGCGGCCTGGCAGATCGCCAGTACCGCCCCACGCGCCTCGTCCGCGGTGGCGCACCAGTGTAGTTTGCCGCCCGCCGCCAGCAGCTTCGCTTCGTACTCCTCGAGGTAGAAGTCGAGGTTCGCCAGCGTGTGGTTCTTGATGTCGCGCGCGGTGTCGCGGAGTTGCTCGAACTCCGGCAGCGCGGCGACGGCGGCGGCGCGGCGGGCGACGAAGCTGGGGCCGCTGCGCGCCAGTGCCTTCTGCAGCCCGGCGTCGGCCAGGGCAAGATGGGCGTTCTCCTTGAAGGCCGGCGAGGTGGCGACGTGCATCAGGCGGCGAGCTCCTGCATCGAACGTGACATGTCCCGCAGCAACGCCGCCGTGGTCCGCTTGCGCCGCGCGATCATGTTGCGCCCGGCCATGAACTCGGCGGGGGCGTTGACCGCCTCCACCGCCTGTATCGCACCATCCGCGCCGAGGTGAAAGGCGGCGAATTTTCCCTCCGCCGGATCGCCGCGCAACACGATGTCATCGACATCGAACGGCAGGCCGGCGATCTGCAGGCGGATGTCGTATTGGTCTGACCAGAACCACGGCACCTCGGGCGGCGGCGACGGCCGGCCGCACAGATCGGCCGCGGCCTGTTTCGCCTGTTCCAGCGCGTTCGGCACGCTCTCCAATCGACCGGTCCGGCCATATAGCGGCAGCGGACGACGTGTGCAGTCGCCGATCGCATGGATGCGCGGATCGCTGGTGCGGGCCGCGAGATCGACAACGACGCCGTCATCGCAGGCCAGACCCGCCGAGCGGGCCAGCGCGACGTCCGGCGCAACGCCGACAGCGACAAGCACAATGTCGCAGGCGAGCACTGTGCCGTCCGCCAGGCGCACGCCGGCGACCCGGCCGGCTTCGCCTTCGATTGCCGCGATGCTGGCGCCGCATAGGATGCGCACGTCCTTGGCGGCGTGCGCAACGGTGAAAAACTCCGACAGCGGCAGCGACGCGACCCGCGCCAGCACGCGCGCCTCGCGCTCGACCACGGTCACCGCAACGCCGAGGGCGCGTGCCGAGGCGGCGACTTCCAGCCCAATATAGCCGCCCCCGATCACCACCAGCCGGCTGCCTTGAGTCAGCGCCGCCTGCAGCAGGTCGGCGTCGGCGACGCTGCGCAACGCCAGCACGCCGGTGAGGTCGTGCCCGGGGATCGGCAGCAGCCGCGGTCGTGCGCCGGTCGCCAGGATTAGGTGCCCGTAGCCAAGCCGCTCGCCGGAGCCGAGTGTGACGCTGCGGTTTTCCGGATCGATGGCAGTCGCGTGCGTTGCCGGGCGAAGCGTGATGGCGTTGGTCGGATAGAACCCGGCGGGACGCAACGCCAGGCTGGTGGCATCAGCCTCGCGCTTCAACCATGCCTTGGATAGCGGCGGGCGTTGATAGGGCGGCACCGGCTCTGCACCGATAAGCGTGATCGGTCCCTTCCAGCCGTACTGCCGCAGCAACGCCGCCGCCGATCCGCCGGCATGTCCAGCTCCGACGATCACCACATGCGTTGAAGAGTCGCTCATCAAAGGACAGTACACCTCTCCCGCTGCGCGGGAGAGGTCAAGGCGCGTGAGCGCCGAGGGTGAGGGTGATCGGGTCGCCTCGCTGCATCCTCACCCGGCGCTGCGCGCCGACCTCTCCCGCGCGAAGCGCCGGAGAGGTTTTCAGCCAGCGAATTGCCTGGCGAGCTGCGCCGACAACCTGCCGTACACCCGCCCCGCATTCCCCGCGTAAATCTTCTGCTTATCTTCCGCCGACAGCTTCAATTGCTCGACATACCGCTTGGTGTCGTCATACGGATACCCGGTCTCCGGGTCGATGCCGCGCACCGCGCCGATCATCTCCGAGGCGAACAGGATGTTCTCCGCCGGGATCACCTTCGCCAGCAGCTCCTGCCCCGGCAGGTGATACACGCACGTATCGAAAAAAATATTGTGCAGCAAATGCTCGGTCAGCAGCGGCAGCTTCATGTCCTGGGCAATGCCGCGGAACCGGCCCCAATGGTATGGCACCGCCCCACCGCCATGCGGAATAATGAACTTCAGCGCCGGAAACCGCTTGAATAGATCCGACGTCAGGCACTGCATGAACGCGGCGGTGTCGCCGTTCAGGTAATGCGAGCCGGTGGTATGGAACGCCGGATTGCACGCGGCGCTGACATGGATCATCGCCGGCACGTCGAGTTCGATCATCTTCTCGTAGATCGGATACCAGTACGGATCGCCCAGCGGCGGATCGGTCCAATAGCCCCCCGACGGATCGGGGTTCAAATTGCAGCCGACGAACCCGTATTGCAGCACGCAGCGCTCCAGCTCGGCGATGCAGTTGCGCGGCGATACCCCAGCGCTTTGCGGCAGCATGCAGACCCCGGCGAAGTTGCGCGGAAACAGCGTGCAGACGCGATGGATCAACTCGTTGCACGCGGTGGCCCAGGCCTCGCTGGTCGAGGCATCGCCGAGATGGTGTCCCATGCCCGCGGCGCGCGGGGAAAAGATCGTCAAATCCGTGCCGCGCTCCTGCTGCAGCTTCAACTGGCCGCCGACGATGCTGGCCCGGATTTCGTCGTCGCTGATCGCGGGACGCGGCGGTGCGGGCCTCCCCTCCTTGTGCGCGGCGATCTGCTCCGTGCGCCAAGCCTCGTGCTGGCGCGGCGACGTCGTGTAATGCCCATGGCAATCGATGATCACAATTTCCCTCCCGTTACGTTGGCGGTGTGCGGCAGTGGTGTGGCGGCGCGATCATTCGGGAATCAGCCCGCCATCAACATTGTAGGATTGGCCAGTGATGTTGCGCGCGCCCGACGACGCGAGGAACACGGCCATGGCGGCGATATCCTCGGGATCATTGGCCCGTTGCAGCGGAATCGCCTGCGCCCGCCGTTGTTCCATCTCCTCGACCGACACGCCCTCCTGGGCCGCGCGCACCCGAAGATTGTCATCCGACAGCGCCGTGCGCGTCACCCCGGGGCAGATCGCGTTCACGTTGATGTTGTGCCGCGCGAGTTGCAGCGCGGCCAGTCGCGTCATGCTGATCACCGCGCCCTTGCTCGCCGCATAGGCGACGTTGGACGAACCCGCATAGCCTTTCCCGGCGATCGACGCGATGCTGATGATGCGGCCGCTGTGGTGCGGGATCATCTCGCGCGCGACGCGTTGCAGGCAGAAGAACACCCCTTTCGCATTCACCCGATGGATCCGGTCCCAGTCCTGCTCCGTCAAATCCATGATGTCGGCACGCCGCGTCACGCCGGCGTTGTTCACCAGGATGTCGATGCGGCCGAACGTCTCCATCGTCTGGAGCACCATCCGGTCGATGTCCTGCAGGTCGCCCACATCCGCGCGCAGCGCCAGCGAGCGCCGCTGGAATGCCCCGGCTGCTTCTGCCGTCGCCTCGGCGTGCGGCGCGTTGATGTCGACCGCGACCACATGCGCGCCGGCGGCGGCCAGCGCGAGCGCGCATGCCCTGCCGATGCCCTGACCGGCACCGGTCACTAACGCGATCTGGTCATACAGGATCATGACGGTTGCCTCCCCTCGGACGCATGCGAGTACGGACCTGCTTCGAGCCGCCGTCAAGGATGCTGGCCGCGGCCGGCTCGGCAGTTGTCAGTCACGCGCGGCCACTTCCGCTGCGGCCCTTGACCGGTATTTGAGGCATTCGTTACGGCGCAATGACCTCGTCCGGCAGCGCACCCCAGAACTGCGAGCGCCTCAGGAACCCGTGATACTCGCCGACTTGCAGCCGGCACCAGGCGCTGCCCGCCTCGCACGACCGGATACGCCCGATCACGCCGACCTTCAGGACGGCCACCGGGGCGGCATCGTCGTTCGGCTCCGCACGCAATGTGGCGTCGGCGCCTTGCACCATGAAGGTTCGGCGCCCGGTCAGCGTCGCCTCGTGGACCCAGCCGCGGGTGCCGTCGGGATCCTTCACCAGCCGCCACACCTCGAACTCGCGCTCGATTTCCATCGGCAGATCGCGACGCTTGTAGAGCCACTCGATCGGATACCGCGTGCCGGGCCCGGCGCGCAGGTTCACGTCATCCGAGCGCAACGCGGCGAACCGCGGCAGCGGTAAGCCGGTGCCGGCGGGCTTTTCCGGCTCGAACGGCTTGGCCGGCGCGGGGGGGACCGGCGCAGTCTCGGACGCCGCAGCCGGAGGCAGTGGCGGCGGCAGCGGCAGGGGTCTGTGCGGCTGCCGCTCCTCCGGTGGCTTGGCCGGGTGGACGGGACCATGCGGGCGGACGACGGGAGTCGCAGGTGCCGGCGCAAGCTGTTGCACCGGTGCGCGCGGCGCCGCCGCGGGTTTCGCCGGGGCGGCCTCTGCCGGCTTGTTCGCCGGCAATTGCAACGTGCCGGTCTGCGCCCGAACCTGCGCCGGCGCCAGTCCGAGCAGGCCGATCAGCAGCAAGCGGGTGGAAATCGAAGCCGGTGCAAAACGACGCATGTGCCATCCGTGCCAAGCCGCGGCGAATCGGGTCAAGCGCGGTGCCGCCGACTGTGGCGCCCTCGCCGCTGCTCCGCTAGGGTTCCGCCAGGGATGCCCAGGCGCGAGGCAATGACCGCATTCGACGTTCGCCATTACGAGCGGCTCGGCTCGACCAATGACGAGGCACGGCGACTGGCCGATTCCGGCGCGCCGCATGGCACCGCGGTGCATGCCGACCAGCAGACCGCTGGGCGCGGCCGCCTGACGCGGCGCTGGTTCAGCCCGCCGGGGAACCTCTATCTGTCGATCGTGCTGCGCCTTGACCTGCCGCCGCCACGCCGGGTCGAACTCGGCTTCCTTGCCGCGCTCGCGGTGGCGGATGGGGTCGATGCCCTGTTGCCGCGCCAGGTGCGTGCGACCCTGAAATGGCCCAACGACGTGCTGGTGCGCGACGGCAAGATCGCCGGTATCCTGGTGGAACAGGCGGGCGAGGCGCTCATCCTCGGCATCGGCCTCAATGTGCTGCACGCGCCGAGCGGCGTGCCCTACCCGGTTTCCACCATAGTCGGTTGCGGCGGACTGGCGACGGTGGATGGCACGCGCGAGAAACTGCTGCAGGCGCTGGCGAGCTGGCTGGCGGTCTGGCAACAGCACGGGTTCGCACCGGTCCGCTCCGCATGGCTGGCGCGCGCGCATCCCCCCGGCAGCGCGCTGGGCGTGCGGCTGGCGGACCGCTTTGTCACCGGCCAGTTCGCGGGGATTGATATCGACGGCGCGCTGCTGTTGGACACTGCGCAGGGCCGGGCACGCATCGTTGCGGGCGACGTCAAGCTGGAGATGGCGGCGACGGCAGCTCTCAATGCGAGTGAGTCGCGCCCGGAGCTGGCGCGGGCTGACGGGGATGTGGCGTCGGCCACTGAATGATACTGACCGGTCGCCCCGCTACGCCAGCAGCCGCACTTGCCGCGTCAGCAACCCGTCCGCGTCGCGCAATTCGTGCACGATGGTGAAGTGGTTCGCCCCCGGCACCGGGATCAACACCCCCGGCGCATGCGCGGCCGCGCGATACGCATGCAGGTCGCGGCTGTCGGACACCAGCGGCGGCAGCTCCGCCGTGCCGTAGGCGATCGCCAGCGGCTTCGGCACCACCGGCAGGCGCAGCGGCGATAGCGCAACGATCTCCGCATCGCTCAGCCGAAGCTTGTCGTTCAGTTCGGTGTCGCGGATCGGGCCCAACTCGAACAGGCCGGAAATCGCCAGGCCGGCACTGACGCGCTTATGACCGAGGCACATCGCGGTGAGGTGCCCTCCGGCCGACCAGCCCGACAACACCACCGGCCCGGCAATGCCGTGCGCCGGTCCGTGCTCCGCAAGCCAATCGAGCGCGGCGTTGATCTCGGCGGTGATCTCGGTCAGCGACGCGTCGGGTGCCAGCGTGTAGCCGGGCAACGCGCCCGCCCAGCCATGCGTATAGGGCCCGGCGATCAGGTTGGCGAACTGGTCCGCGCTGTTGCGCTGCCAGTAGCCGCCGTGGATGAACACCAGGCACGGCGCGCGCGGATCCGCTGCCGGAAACAGATCCCACGTGTTGCGTTCGCGCGGACCGTAGCGCAGGTCCAAATGCTCTGGATGCGCCGCGCGGAACGCTGCGGAGTCCGCCGCGCGCACCGCATTCAGAGCGGCGCTATCGGCTACCGCCCCGACATTGTTGTACGCAGCGTCGCGGGCGGCGCGGCTCATCGCTCCCCAGTTCATCGGCGGGCCTGCCACGCGCGCAGCAAGTTTGTCATCGTCTCCGCTACCGTCGCGCTGCGATCTTGCGACGGGCGACGCCAGGACGGCAAGTTGGCCCGGCCGACGGTCGTGGTCCGGTAATGAAAAAACCGTGCCGAGCCTTGGCGGCGATGCGGGCGATTTCGGCCCGAGGTGCGGCCGTGAGGTTCTTAGCCCTGGCCTTTCGGCCATTCAGTCCGCCATTTCTGCGCCCGGCAGAGGCGCCGGCATCCTTTCCGTCATCAACCTCATCAACCATCTGCCCGGTCGCGATGACGACTATGAGCGTGCCGAGTTGGAGCGGATCGCACGGGCAGGAAGACGTTTGATTGCCATCAGCAGTCTCTAGGGGAAGAGGGGCGCCGCTCCGTGCGACCCTGCGATTCGGTAGCGCGTTTGTGCGCCGCGACCCAATTTTCGGCGTCAGCCTCCGTCGCAAGGCCACCACAGATATGGAGCATCCCACCGTCCGCGGTGGCTTCTGCCCTGTAGCCAGCCGCCCCGGCGGCGATGATTCTATAGGTCGCCATGGCAGGAGTATGACACGGACGGGCTATGTTGCAATGCAGCGTTGCTAGGAAAATGTTCTGCCAGATTCCGAACTGACCCATTATCAGGCCGACGGGCTGCGAAACGATGTCCAATGCGACGACGTTCGTCATGGCGGGCGAACGGGTGCGCCGGTCAGGTGCGATTGCCTGGGCCTCCCGGACCAAGCCGCCCCTGGATGATTGTCCGGTTTGCCGCTACACTCGCCGTCACGTTGCCGATGCAAAGGGGAGAGCAATCCATGACCGCGCAGACCAAAGGCCGGATTCGTCACGTCGCGCTGAGCGTCGAAGATCCCTGGGAGACCGCGGAATTTTACAAGCAGGCCGTTGGCCTGCAGGAAGTCACCGAGCTCGATGGCCCGCTGGCCGAGGGCGTGTTCCTGACCGATGGCGTCGTCAACCTCGCCATTCTGCACTTCAAGAGCGACGAGGCAGCACAGGGTACCGGCAAGGACTTCGTCGGCATCCATCATATCGGCTTCTGGGTGGACGACGTGGTGGAGCAAGGCAAGATTGCGCGGAATTCGGGCGCGACCTGGATCATGGGCGACCCGAACAATCCGGACGGCTACGAGGTGAAGCACACCGATCTGTCGGGCATCATCTTCGACATCGCGGCGCACGGCTGGGCAGGCTCGCAGAAGAATCCCGGCGAGGCCGACAACATCGTGCATCCCAATCCGCGGCGCCGGCTGGCCAAGTTCGACGACCGGCGCGCGCGAGCGCAGGCCAAGATTGCGTCGATGCGCGCGAAGGAACCAGCCGTCGCGGCGGAGTAGCGAGAGGCGGGGAGCCGCAGCCCCGCCAGCCTCTCCAGTTGCAAGGCCGACCGGAAGTGACGTCTATGGCTCCGGCCTGGATTCAGGCTGACCCACGGCCACCGCATCTGGCCGAGGCGCACGGATAGTTCGATCCTGGCGGCAGGGCCATACGCGGAGGGCTTCTATGTCCGTAACTGCCACCGGCATCGGCCGCTCGGTACTCCGGCGCGAGGATCCGCGCCTGCTGTCCGGCCAAGGACGCTACAGCGACGATCTCAACCTGCCGGGACAGGCTTACGCGATCATGGTCCGCTCGCCGCACGCACATGCGCGGTTGCGCGGGATCGACACTACGGCGGCGCGCAACGCGCCCGGCGTGCTGGCGGTGCTGACCGGACAGGACATGCTGGCGGACGGCCTGCGTCCGATCCCGCATGCCGTGTGGTCGCGCCATCCTGCCGAACTTTTTCTCCCGAACAGCGACGGCTCGGAAGCATTCATCCCTCCGCATTATTGCATGGCGACCGACAAAGTACGGCACGTGGGAGAAATCGTTGCCGTCGTGGTAGCGACCACCGCTGCGGCGGCAAAGGACGCGGCAGAGCTTGTGAATGTCGAATACGACCCGCTGCCGGCATTGACGCGCGCGCTGGAGGCGGTGGCGCCCAATGCGACGAAGGTGCACGGCGACGGCGGCAATATCTGCATCGATTCGCTGGTGGGCGACGCGGCGGCGACCGAGGCGGCGTTCGCGCGCGCCGCCCATATCGCGACGCTGACGAGCTGGATTCCGCGCGTCACCGGTGTGCCGATGGAGCCGCGCGCCGCGCTGGGCACGCATGATCCCGCCACCGGCCGCTACACGTTGCACGCCGGCGCCGGCGGGGCAGTGCGGCCGAAGCAGGACCTGGTCGCCGTGCTGGGCGTTGCCGATGAGGATGTGCGCATGGTGATGCACGACGTCGGCGGCAATTTCGGCACGCGCGGCGCGTTCAATCCGGAATTCGCACTGGTGGCGTGGGCGGCATACCGGGTCGGCCGGCCGGTGAAATGGACCTGCGCGCGCAGCGAGGCGTTCGTCTGCGACTACCAGGCGCGCGACCTGGAAGCCACCGCCGAACTGGCACTGGATACCGACGGCAAATTTCTCGCCTTGCGCGGTTCGCTGGTCAGCAACGTCGGCGCCTATCCGATCTCGTTCGGCCCGCTGCAAAAGGGCGTGGAGATCCTGTCGAGCATCTACCACGTGCCCGCTGTGTTCTTTCGTGCGCGCGCAGCGATGACCAACACGCCGCCGACGCGGCCGTATCGCAGCTCCGGCCGGCCGGAAGTGATGTATGTGATGGAGCGGCTGATCGACATCGCCTCGCGGCGCAGCGGGCTGGATCGCATCGACCTGCGGCGACGCAACCTGGTGCCGGAATCGGCGATGCCATACCGCAACCCGTTCGGCATGCTGTACGACAGCGGTGCCTATCATGCGGTGATGGAGCGCGCGTTGGAGCTGGCCGACTGGCAGGGCTTCCCGGCGCGCCGCGCCGCGGCACAGGCAAATGGACGGTGTCGAGGGATCGGCGTGGCGAACTATGTCGATACCGCTACCGGCGTGCCGCGCGAACGCGCTGAAATCACGGTGCAGCCTGATGGTGTGGTTGAAGTGGTGATCGGCACCGTGTCGCAGGGCCAAGGGCACGACACCAGTTTCGCCCAACTGATCACCGAGTGGCTGGGCGTGCCGCTGGACAGCGTCAAGCTGGTGACCGGCGACACCGATCGAGTCTCGGTCGGCGGCGGCGCGCATTCCGGCCGCGCGTTGCGGCTGGGCAGCATCGTGATGCACCACGCCTCGCGCGAGATCATCGAAAAAGGCCTGCGCATTGCCAGCCACGTGCTGGAGACCGACGCAGCCGATCTGTCATTCACCGAGGGACGCTTCGTGGTGACGGGCACCGACCGCTCGATCCATCTGTTCGAGGTCGCGACGGCAGCGATGCAACGCAACGACCTGCCGGAGGAGCTGCGCGGCCCGCTGGGCGCGATCAGCGACGAGACGGTGCCGGAGGCGAGCTTCCCCTACGGCTGCCATGTGTGCGAAGTGGAGATTGACCCCGCGACCGGCGTGGTGCGGATCGAGCGCTACACCGCGGTGGACGATGTCGGGCGCGCGGTGAACCCGATGATCGTGCATGGCCAGGTGCATGGCGGCATCGTGCAGGGCGTCGGTCAGGCGCTGTGCGAACAATGCGTCTACGCGCCGGAGAGCGGGCAATTGCTGGCGGGATCGTTCATGGATTACGCGATGCCGCGCGCGGACATGTTCCCGTCGTTCGATGCCGAGCTGTCGGAGGTGCCGTCGACCACCCATCCGCTGGGCATCCGCCCCGCCGGGGAAGGCGGCACGACGCCGGCGCTGGGCGTGATGATCAATGCCATCGTTGATGCGCTGGCGGAGTTCGGCGTGACGCATCTCGAGATGCCGGCGACGCCGGAACGCGTGTGGCAGGCGATTCATAATGGCGCCGCAAGGTAGGCGCGTGCGACGCCGCTTGGAGACGCCCAGGTAATGATCGTGCGAACTTCGCGAGGATTCGCGTCGCCCGACCGGCGAGACGCCTATCCCGAGCATTTCCGGCGCACCGTGCTGCCAGCGTTGCGACCGATCCAGGGATTCCGTGGCGCGACCCTGCTACGCGAGGAACGCGACGAAATGATCGAGTACCTTGTGCTCACCCGTTGGCAGGACATGGACGCGATCCACGCGTTCGCCGGCACGGATGCGTTGCGTGCCGTGGTAGAACCTGACGCGTGGCCGCACTGGTCACGTTCGATGCCTCGGTCACGCACTTCGAGCTGGTGGAAGAAAGCCTGTGAGACGAACCGCCGAAACGGTTGGCGAACGTCGGGCGACCAGCGGGCCCGCGGCCGCGTCGTCATGCCGGCGAAGGCCGGCATCCACGACTTTTCCTGCTGCAACCACAACAGTCGTAAATGCCGGTCCTTCGCCGGCATAACTTGAGTAGCGGCGGGAGTTTTGATGGTCGAACAACGCGAAGCGCTGGGTAAGGGCGCGGTGGACCGACCCGATCACCCTCACCCTCGGCGCTGCGTCTCGACCTCTCCCGCTCCGGCGGGAGAGGCTAGCTAACGGCGCAGGCCACGATGCGGCCGTCCTCCCAGATGCCGAGGCACACCTGCTCCCCATCGCGCTCCAGCAGCAGGTACGGATCGAGCACGACATGCTCCTGGATCAGCTCCCCCAGGATCAGCGCTGACCCCGGCACCTCGCGGCAAAGATCGCGGGCGAGAAGCGCGATCGGCTCCGGCACGCCGAGCCCTTGCAGCCAGTCCACCGGCACCCAGCGCTCCTGCCAGTGCGACCCGGCGCGAACGCGGAACACGCCGGCGCCAATGAGCAAGGCGATGACGCACATCCAGGCGAGGGTGAGCCAGCCGGAGACGGGCGAACCACCCGCCATCATGCGCTGGCTCAACCCGCCGGTGGCCGCCATGCAGCCCACCGACCCCAGTAAGGCGGCCGGCAGCATCGGCTGGTGGCGGTACCAGAAGCTGGGGGCGAACCGATCGAGTTGCGCCTGCTTGTGCGCCGCGAGCTGTTCCAGGCTGATCGGCACGATGCCGAGATCGGTGAGCACATCGGGCAACAGCTTCGGTTGCGCGGGGGCAACCAGGGCGTCGAAGGGCATGGACGTTACCTCCTTCGTTTCCAGTGCTGCGGGAGAGCGTAGCACGCCGCCGTCGGCAGGCGCAGCGCAATTGCGTGCGCACGGACCCCTCTACCGCCGAATCGTCGTGACCGTCGGGCCAAAACCGAGGCCGTCCTGCCTTATCCGCGCCCCGGCCGGCATAAGCTGCTGGCTGGTATCGTCGGTCCGGCACCGGTCGGAGGTGCGTCGGTTCGATAGCTTGCGTGCGGCGCGGAACCCGATCCGCCCGGTGGTCGTCGTCAGCGAGGCGGCGTCCGAGCCGTCGCGCCCCGGGTTCCCAGCGGCCGCTGCGCGCGTTCGATCAGGCGGGCAAACAAGCCGGGCTTCTTCGGCGGCTTCGCCGCTTCGGCCGCCTTCTGCTTGGCGCGTTGCTCGGCCTGCTGCTCGCGCTGCTTGCTGTCGAGCCACTTCTCAAGGCTCATGCCCGCCTTCGCGGCGCGCTTCGCCTCATAGGCGCGCTGCCCGGCGGTCAGTGCTTTGGCGGTGGTCTGCTTGCTGGCCACGTCTGCTTGTCCTCTGGAGCCGGTCTGATGGGTTTTCGCAGGCACCGGCCGGGGTTTCAAGCGGCATTGCGGCGGCGGGGAACGAACGACGCCAACCCGCCGCGCTCGCCCCGCCCGGCTGGCCGGTCGTGGCCCAAGGACCACGGACGGTGCCGACGGTCCCGATCGTCACTGGCCAAGCTAGAGCGTTTCCACCCCGACCGGAATCGCCGAGGCCTCGCCGTCATTGCGAGGAGCGAAGCGACAAAGCAATCTCCCGCCTGGCGAGCCGCCGCTCGTCACGCGGGAGATTGCTTTGTCGCTTCGCTCCTCGCGATGACAGGTGATGGCCGACGTTTCCGCTCAGGCGAAAATGCTCCAGTGGGTCGGTTTGGCTGTCGCCCCCGAGACGAAGCCGACCCCCAGCCGGCATTGGACGTGGGGATCGTGGCGATCTGCAACGCTATCAGTAGCTCGGCTTGGTCGAAAATGGCGTGAGCTGAAGCTCGTGCGTCCAGCACGACTGGTCCTGGGTGTGCAGGTAGTAGAACGCCTCGGCAATCTTTACCGGATTTATTATCAGATCGGGCCGATTCTGCAGCCTCGGCATCGCGCGGGTCCCGGGTGAGTCGATGGTACCGTCGATCACGACGTTGGCCACGTGCACGCCGTGCTCCGAGTACTCCTCGGTGAGCACCTGCGCCAGCGTGCGCATCATGACCCTGGGGTAGTAGAGCGACTGTCCGGTCATTCGCTTGCGCCCGCGCAGCGAGCTGGAGTTGTTGGAGAAGAAAAACGACCCCGCGCCTTTCTTCCGCATGGCCGGCAACACTTCCTTGGCTACGAGAAACGGTCCACGGCTGGCAATGTGCTGCGCAGTATCGAACATCTCCACCGGGATATGTTCGAGCAATTCTTTCTCCGGAGGAAGATCACGGCCTTCCAGATAACCCGCGTTGTAGATCAGCACGTCTGGATCGCCTGCTTCGCGACGGATGGTGGCGAACGCCGCCGAGATCGAGTCTTGCGAGACGAGATCCAGCTCGACGATCATGCAGTCGCCACCCTGCGCCTCGATCGCCTCCGCAAGCGCTGACGCGTTGGCCGCAGTGCGGGTTGTCAGCACAACGAAGAAACCCTCTTGCGCGAACTTCTGGGCAAGGGCGCCCCCGACGCCCCAGCGCACGCCGACCGGCAGGTCGCTATCGTCCAGTGTCCTGCCGTGCGCCAGCAAGGTATTGCGGCCATCCGATTGCCACTTGGAGGTGGCGCCGACCACCACGGCGACTTTTTTCCCCGGCGTGTTGGTTTTGCGATGTTGGCTCATTTCGAAATGTTTCCTTGGTTGTTTGTGGTGTTCAGGTGGATGGGGGCACGTTCACGGCTGCGGATCGGTTGGGGCCGTGACGCATGTCAGGCTGCCCGATCCCAGCCCCACCAGGTGCAGAGCGCCTCTCCCATGATGAGTCGCTTGTCCTGGTCGCTGAGCCACGGCAACTCCTCGGTGAACATCGTTACGCATTGGCCCCAGGAACAGGGCATCTTCGTGATGTCCGTGCCCCAGAACATCCGGCGCGGACCAAAGGCATCGTAGATCTGTCGCAGCCATGTGTGCATCGCCGGAAACGGATAGGCCTCGCTGGAATAGCCCGGTGCGCCGGTCGCCTTGACCGCCACATTGGGGAACTTCGCCAACGCCAGAAGGTCCGGCATGTGGGTCATGGCAGCGGCATCTTTCAGCGTGGTCAGGCCGCCTCTGCCGCCCAGGTGGTCGATCGTCAATCGCAGTGTTGGGTGGCGCTCGGCAATCCGGCCGAGTTCCGTCAGCGAATCCGTCGCCAGTGCGGCGATGGGAACCCCGGCCTTTTCAGCTTCCGCCCAAAGCCAGTCGAGTGTGCCATCGTGCAGCCACTGCCGCGCGGGATCGTGCAGGAACGTATAGCGCAGGCCGAGCATTCCCGGTTGTTCTCGCCAACCTGCGATGCGTGCACGGGATTCCGGCCGATCGAGCGGTACCGAACCCATGATCGCGAACCGGCCGGGGTAGTTCTGCACCGCCGCGAGTGCCATGTCGGTCGAACCTGGGTCCCAACCCGGCGGATGAATGACGGCGGCATCGACACCGCCTTCGTCCATCAGCGCAATTGCCTCCTCAGGGGTGAAGTGCGTCACCTGCCGATGCGAGAGGTTACTTGGCAAGCCGGTTCCCCAGAGGTGAATTTGGGCATCGACGATCTGCATCGCATCGCTCTCTCTGCATTTCTGCGCATCGGGGAGAGTACCCCAAACGCTCATTCCGGAATACTTGCGACAATACCCTTGGTTGTCATCTGTCGTCGCCGGTGGATCAGCGTCTTGCTGTCGCTGGGGCATTCACTTTTGTGAACCCTGGCGAACCGACCGTTAAGTCGTCCCTACAGTATATCAAGCCCCTGCTTGTTCCGCGGCGGCGGATGTGCGGCGTCGATCGCAGCAAGATCCTCCGCCGTCAGCGCAATATCCCCCGCGACCGCGTTCTCCCGCACATGCGCCGGGTCGGTCGCCTTGGGGATGGAGATCACCGTGCCGTTCCGCATCCCCCAGGCGATGGCGATCTGCGCCGGCGTCGCGCTGTGCCGCTTCGCCACCGCCGCCAGCGCCGGCGAGCGCAGCAGCCGCCCGCCCTGCCCCACCGGCGAATACCCCATGATCGGCATGCGGTGCCGCACACACCACGGCAGCAGATCGAACTCGATGCCGCGGCTGTCGGGGTGATACAGCACCTGGTCGGTCGCACAGGCGCCGCCCTGCGGCAGCTTCGCCAGCCGCTCCATCTCGCCGGCATCGAAATTCGACACGCCCCAGTAGCGGATTTTTCCTCCCGCCTTCAGCTTCTCGAACGCCTCCACCGTGTCGGCCAGCGGATGGTTGCCGGGCCAGTGCAGCAAATAGAGGTCGATGCACTCGATGCGCAGCCGCTTCAGGCTGCGCTCGCACGCCGCCGGCGTTCCGGAACGCGAGGCATTGTGCGGCGACACCTTGCTGACGATGAACAGCTCGTCGCGGCGGCCTGCGATCGCCTCGGCGACCAACTCCTCCGCGCGGCCGTTGCCATACATCTCCGCGGTATCGATCAGCGTCATGCCCAGCTCGACGCCGAGCTTCAGCGCCGCCACCTCCTGCTTCGCCAGGCGGGCGCTCTCGCCCATGTGCCAGGTGCCCTGGCCCAGCGCGGGCACTTCGGTGCCATCCGGCAGGCGAACGGCGCGCTTCATGCGGCGACCTCCTCTGCGATCCGCAGCACGCGCAGGAAGTTGCCGCCCCATAACGCGGCCAGCGCGGCGCGATCATAACCTCGGCGATACAGCTCAGCGGTGATGTTGGGACTGTCGCCGGCATTCATCCAGCCGGAAAACCCGCCGCCGCCGTCAAAATCCGATGAGATCCCGACATGCTCGATGCCGATCCTGTGCACCGCGTAATCGACGTGGTCGGCAAAGTCGGCGGTGGTGACCTGCTCTGCCTTCGCTTCTTTCTTGAGGAACGACGGCACCGCGGTGATCTGGATCACCCCGCCCACGTCGCGCAACGCGTCGAGCTGCGCGTCGTCCATGTTGCGTGGATGGTCGCACAGCGCCCGGATGCAGGAATGCGTCGAGACGATCGGTGTGCGCGAGACATCCGCCGCCTGCAGCATCCCGGCGCGGGACACGTGGGCGACGTCGACCAGCATGCCGAGCCGGTTCAGCTCGGCAATCGCGGCGCGGCCGAGCGCAGACAACCCGCCATGCTCCTCTGGCGGATCGTTCAGGTCCTTGCGCGGATTGCAGGAATCCGCCAGCGCGTTGTGGCCGTTATGGGTGAGGGTGAGGTAGCGCGCGCCGAACTCCCGGAAGCACGCCAGCCGCGACAGATCCCCCCCGGTGGCGAAGCCATTCTCGACGGCCGGAACGATCGCCAGCACGCCGTCGCGCTTCGCGGCCTCGATCCCGGCCGCGGTCGTGGCGACGCGCGCGGTGATGCCGTCCTGACTGCGACCCATCGCATTGATCGCCTGCAGCATCGCGACCGCCCGCTCGAACGCCATCTGCTCTGCCGCCGGCGTGCGCGCGGCTTGCGGCACGTAGGCGACGAAGCAGCCGGCGCCCAGCGCGCCGCGACGCATCTTGGGAAAATCGACGCAGCGCCGGCTGTCCTCGAACGCATCGGGACCGGTCGGCCAGGGAATGTCGATATGCGTGTCCAGCGTAAGCAGGGACAGGTGCAGGGAAAGCGTGTCGGCGGGTGCGGCGTCATTCATGGTGGGCACGGTTGCAGATATCCGCGTGACACGGAAGGGGTGGGTTCCTACAAACCGGAGCCGCCAAGGGGGACACGAGCATGCGTGGCGTGCCGCGCCGCATCGCTGTTGCGACCGCATTGCTCGGCGCGCTGCCGGTATCGGCGGCGCTGGCCGAGGTGCCGCCTGCCCAGCAGCAGATCGGCTCCTGGGTGCTGGACTGCCCAACGGTGGCGCCGACCGGCGGATGCGTGTTGCGGGGTCGGACCTGGATCCTGGCGCCGGGTGGCGGTCGCCCGGGCGCGGCGCTGGAAGTGCAGGACCGCGGCGATCTGCTGGTGCCGGTGGTGGCGCTGCGCGGCCTGTCCACCCAGGCGGCAATCGGCGGCTTGCTGGCACTGAAGGCGCAGGTGGCGCTGCGGTTCGATTCCGGGCCGCCCGCCGACCTGGTGTGCGGGCAGGACGGCGGGGCAATCGTCTGCGCGCCCGAGGGTTCCGCGCTCGCCGCCACCGCCGCCGCGCTGCCGACGGCGCACGCGGTGAACGTGCAAATCCAGCTCAGCCTGCCGGGGACGATGGCGCTGCCGGCGCAGGGCAGTCGCCTGGAGCTGCAAGGCACACGCGAGGCGCTGGCACGGTTCCGCGCCGTCGGGCCGGCAGGCGAGTCGCTGCCTGCCGAACCGGGGTTGGACTTGGTCGGCTTCCTCGACCGCGTGCTGCGCGCGGCGGGGTTCGAGCACGGCGCCGCCGATCTGTTGCCGCGGTTGGCCGGCGGGCTTGGCGCCGGGCGGAGCTAGCCGGGGTAGGAACGCTGAAAGGATCGGACCGACATGAGCCAGGATCCCATCGCACGACTCGCCGCGCTGCTAGAGGAGAAGGGCAGCCGCCGCTACGGGCTGGCGTCGGTCAGCCAGTTGCAGCACGCCTTGCAGGCGGCGCTGCTGGCAGAGCAGTCGGGCGGCGACGCGGCGCTGGTGACCGCGGCGCTGCTGCATGACATCGGGCACATGGTGCGCGGGCTGGGCGAGGACCCGGCCGCGGACGGCGTGGATGACCGGCACGAGGAGCTGGGCCGCGCCTACCTCGCCGCGCTGTTCGGGCCAGCGGTGACCGAGCCGGTGCGTCTGCACGTCGCGGCCAAGCGCTACCTGTGCGCGACGGAACCGGACTACTTCGCCAGACTGTCGCCGGACAGCGTGCGCAGCCTGGCGTTGCAAGGCGGCCCGATGTCGGCCGAGGAGGTGGCGGCGTTCCAGGCCCGGCCGCACGCCGAGGCCGCTGTGCGGCTGCGCCGGTTCGACGAGGGGGCGAAGGTTGCGGGGCTGCCAACGCCGCCAGTGGGGCATTTTCTGCCATATCTGCGGGAGAGTTTGCGGGCATAAAACCTCTCCCCCGCTATGCGCGGGAGAGGTCGCCGCGAAGCGGCAGGTGAGGGTGCTGCATGCCGACCCGCCTGACTCACAGCGTGCCCACCCGATCGCCCTTCGGTACTCGCGCGCCTCGCCCTCTCCCACGCGCAGCGGGGAAGACGACTTTACCTCACACTCCCTGCCAGCAACGTCGTGACCCGCCGGGTGAAGGCACTCGGGTCGCGCGGCAGATCGCCCTCCTGCACGCGCGCCAGGTCGAGCAAGGTGGCGGCCGCCTCGGTGATCAGCTCCTTGTTGTCGAGCCTGGCCGACAGCGTCTCGATCAGCTTGTGCCGCGGGTTCACTTCCAGCACCGGCGCGGCCGGCAACATCGCGCGGCCGGCGCGGCGCAGCAGGCGCTGCATCTGCAGGTCCGGGCCATGCTCTCTGGCCGCCAACACCACCGCACTGTCGGTCAGCCGCGCCGTGGTGCGCACGTCCGACACGTCCTGGCCCAGCGCCTCCTTCATCGCCGCCAGCAGGGGAGAAATGTCCGGCGCGTCGGCGTCCTTGCCGAGTTCTTCACCCGCCTGGGTGACGCTTTTCAACTTCTTGCCCTCGAAGCTGTCCAGCCGCTCCGGCCAGAACGCGTCGATCGGGTCCGACAACAGCAGCACTTCGAGCCCCTTGGCGCGGAAACCTTCGAGCTGGGGCGAGCTTTTCAGTGCCTCGGGGTTGTCGCCGGCCAGGTACCAGATCGTGTCCTGGCCGGTCTGCATGCGGTCCGCGTATTCGGGCAGCGCGGTCCAGCCCTCCTGGGTCGAGGAACGGAATCGCAGCAGCGGCGCCAACTCGGTGCGGTGCTCGGTATCCTCCCACACGCCTTCCTTCAGCACGGCGCCGAAGTTTTCCCAGAATTTCGCGTAGTCGTCGCCCTCCTTGGCGCGCGTCTTCAGCTCCGCCAGCACCCGGCCGACCAGCGCCTTGCGGATGCGGCCGAGCACCGGCGTGGTCTGCAGCATCTCGCGCGAAACGTTCAGCGGCAGGTCCTCGGTGTCCACCACGCCCTGCACGAAGCGCAGCCAGTGCGGCAGCAGCTCGCCCTTGTCGGTGATGAACATGCGCCGGACATGCAGCCGGACATGCGAGTCACGGTCGTTGTCCAACGGCTCGAACGGCTTCATGCCGGGGATGAACAGGAGGGCGAAGAAGTCCAGCATGCCCTCGGCCTTCCAATGCAGCGTGGCCCAGGGGTCGTCGAACAGGTGGCCGAGGTGGCGGTAGAACTCCTTGTAGGACTGTTCGGACACGTCGGCGCGCGGCTTGCGCCACAGTGCGTTGCCCTCGTTGGCCGGCTGGTCCTTGCCATCCCGGGCAATGGTGATCGGCAGCGTGATGTGGTCCGCCCATTTGCGCACCACCGCCTCGATCCGTATCGGGTCGAGGTACTCCTCGGCGTCCGCCTTGATGTGCAGCAGCACGTCGGTGCCGGCGGTTTCGCGGGTCGCGGGGGCGATGGTGAAGGCGCCGGCGCCGTCGGAGGCCCAGGCGAACGCCTCCTCGCTGGCGGCCTTGCGCGAGGTGACCTCGACCCGGTCGGCCACCATGAAGGCGGAGTAGAAGCCGACGCCGAACTGGCCGATCAGGCTGGGACGGTCTTCCGGCTTGGCGGCGGCGAGAGCCTCGCCGAACGCGCGGGTGCCGGAGCGGGCGATGGTGCCGAGGTTGTCGATCATCTCCTGGCGGCCCATGCCGATCCCGTCATCGGCGATCAGCAGGGTGCGGGCCTGCTTGTCGGGGACGATGCGGATTTTTGCGTCCGGCGGGGGGGACAGGTTCGGGTCGGTCAGGGCTTCGAAGCGCCGGCGGTCCATGGCGTCGGCGGCATTGGCCACCAGCTCGCGCAGGAATATTTCGCGCTCCGAGTAGAGTGAGTGGACGACCAGGTCGAGCAATCGCCCGACCTCGGCGCCAAATGCATGCTGTTCTGTAATCGTGTCGTTCATGTCAAAACCTCCTTGCGGGGCGCGATATGCGTGCGCAAGGGGCGAGTTTCAATACGTCGGGGAAGCGAGGATGTGGTTGTGGCAGGCAGCACCCTGGGGCATCGGGGCAAGGTGAGAGCGCATTCGTCCTGACCGGAATCGCCACGGTCTGGTGGTATGGGGCTGCGGCGCCACGAAGCGGCCTCGCATGGCTGCCCGCAAGCGCAATGCGCGTCGCAACCAGCGGCGTCTCGCCGGCGTCTCGTTTCGCCACACAGGAGACGGTGCCGCATGGCGTGAGACGGGTGCCGAAGCAGAGCGGCCAGGTCTGTGGCACGCGGAACCCGATGAGCCCTGGCTCCTCCGTCAATCGGCCCGCTGCACGTAGCATTGAGAGTTCTTCAGCGAACTGCTAGACGTAGACCCGGATGCGCGGGAGGTGGGGTGCGCTTGGCCTCTAGGCGGGCGGGCTTTCCCGACAGACCGGGGAGGAAAAAAATGCGGCGCCCACAAAAAATGCGGCACTCCTATTGGAAGGCCCTGACGCTCGCGGCGGGGTGGATACTTGTTACGGTGCCAAGCGTCTGGGCCGATCCCATCGTGATCAACAGCGTGAGCGACCTCGAGAATATCAGCAATGACCCCGGCGGCGACTACGTGCTCGGTGGGAACATCGATGCTTCCGGCTTCAATTTTACACCGATCCCTGAACTTCTGGGCGTGCTGGACGGCAACGGCTATACGATCAACGGGCTTACGATCAATTCGTCTTCAGGATACGGAACCGGGTTGTTTGCGGACAACGGGGGAACCATCGAGAACTTGCGCCTGACGAACGTCAACATCAATTCGGCCGATTCCTATGTTGGCGGGCTTGTTGCGTTCAACTACGGCGCGATCGCGAATGCCTCTGTCACCGGGACCATGACGGGTCTTGGCGCCAGCGGGAGTTACTGTAGTTACTGCCTTCTGCACGCGGTCGGCGGACTTGTGGGCTTCAACCTCGGTTCGATATCGACATCCTACACTGATGCCAGCGTGGCATATTACCTATCGAGCGCGGACGTCGATTTTGGGAATACATATGGCGCCGTCATATATAACGCCGCCGGCGGGTTGGTTGGATATAACTACGAAGTCCCCGGATATTGCGAATACTACGGATCTTATTGCATTTATTACCCTGCTTACGGTGGTACGATACAGCAATCCTATGCAACGGGCCCCGTTATAGGGACCGGCGAATACACTTACGCCGGAGGCCTCGTCGGCATCCTGACCGGCGGCGCGTACTCCATCTTCCAGTCCTACTCGGCCGGACCGGTATCAGCCAGCTTCGCTGGCGGACTCGCTGGCGAGAACGGCGACCTCGGCTATGGCGCCACCAGAGCCCTCTCTTCCTATTGGAATAGCTCCGTGAGCGGGGCAACGGATGTTGGGAGCGGCCCCCCGACAGGGGCAGTGGGTCTCACCACGACCCAGCTTCAGTCCGGGTTACCAAGCGGATTTTCTCCCAGCGTGTTTTCAAGCCAACCCGGCGTTAACAATGGCTACCCGTGCCTTCTAAGTGTGACGCCGGGATGCTCGGGGCCCATAAACTGGACTGGCAATGGCGATGGAATAAGCTGGGATAGTGGTGACAACTGGGACCTTAGCCGCGCGCCACAGGCGGGGGATACTGTCAACCTCGTGGGAAGCGCGTCGGTGACGTACGCCAACACCCTGGGAACGCTAAAGAGCCTGTTGGTCGATGGCGGCATGACCCTGAACCTTGGCGCCGGCAACCTCAACGCGACCAATGAGACGATCGGCGATGCTGCGTCGGGAGTGATGTCGCAAACTGGCGGTGCGCACACAGTGACCGATAGTCTGATCCTTGGAAACCAGGCAAGCGGTTACGGGCAGTACGACCTGAGCGGCGGAACGCTCAACGTAGCCAACGAGACGATCGGCAATGCCGGGCAGGGTCTCTTTACCCAAGCCAGCGGCTCCTCTCACACCGTTACCAGCAGCCTCGTCCTTGGAAGTCAGGCGAACAGCAGCGGACAATACTATCTAAATGGCGGCGCACTCAACGCAGCCAATGAGACGATTGGTGACGAGGGGCAGGGCAACTTTACCCAAACCGGCGGCTTCCACACCGTGATCGGTGATCTGATCCTTGGGAACCAGGCGAGCGGCATCGGCACCTACAGCATCTCCGGGGGCTCGCTCACCGTAGACCAGACCGCGGGCTATAGCGGTGATATCGTCGTTGGGAACAACGGCCAGGGCCAGATCACAATCAGCGGCAGCGGTGTCATGACTATGACCGGCAGCCTTACGCTCGGCGGCCAATCTGGCGGCAACGGAGCGGTGACCTTCAACCCGAATCCCGGCGACGCGGCGTCGCTGAACATCGGCAATGCCCTGATCGTCGGCAGCGCCGGTACGGGAACATTCACTCAGGGCCATGGCAACATCAACGTGTTCTCGCTAACCACGGGAAGTGCGGCGAACTCGAACGGCACCTACACACTCGTGAGCGGCACGCTATCGACAAACATTGAGATCATCGGCGACGTTGGTGCCGGTACATTCCAGCATAACCTCACACAGATCTTCGCTTCGAGCGGCGTCATCGACGCGAGCGGCACCAACACCACCGGAACGCTGATCCTTGGCAACGCCGCGCAGGGAAGCGGTGAGTACGATCTTAACGGTGGCTCGCTCATTGCGGGCAATGAGACCATCGGCAATGCCGGGTCCGGCGTCCTTTACCAGACAGGTGGCACCAACTCGGTGAGCGGCGCGATCACGGTCGGGGCGACATCCGGCGGCAGGGGCACGTACACGCTCACTGGCGGCACGCTCACCGCTGGCGGTGCGCAGATCGGAGCGAACGGCAGCTTCACTCAGAGCGGTGGTTCGGCGACGGTCAACGGTGCGGCCACGAACGGCGGCACGTGGGCCATCACTGCTGGTTCCACGCTAAACCAAACGGGAGGGTTCACGAACAACTCCGGCGGCACATTCGCCGTCTCGGGTGCCAGTGTCGCAACCCTCAGCGGAGGGCCGGCGCTCAACAACGCTGGTGCAACAATCCATGTGACCGGCAGCACTGTCACCTTCGCTGGAGGCCTGACCAACAATGGCGCCTATATCAGCGATCCATCCGTGAATATCCTGGATCACATGTTCGTTGGCGCGACCGGTTACATCCAGGCCGGCATGGGTGATCTCTTCAAGATCACCGGCGCTGGGGGATTCGTGAATCAAAGCATGATGCCGACCTTATGGAACACCATGGGGGCGACATTGGAGTTTGCGGGTCGAGGCGCACAGACCCTGGGTCTGAGCGATGGTACCGCGTTCGGCTGGAACCAGCTCGTGATCGACGCTGGCGCAATCGTGGACCTGGCGCAGGGCATGACCACCTTAGACGACTCGTTCTATGTGGGCGACGTGCTTGGAGCTATCATCGTCGGCAACACGATCACGAACATCATTGGTAGCCCGGGTCTGAACCTCTTCTATCAAGGGCTCGACGATCTGCCGATGAGTGGCCGGAACTACGACCTGGCGGGTGGCGGCCACTTGATCTGTACCGGTGCCGGCTGCTCGGTGCCAGAGCCGGGGACGATCGGCCTGGTATTGATGGGCGCCTTCAGCACAGCGTTGTTCCGCGTCCGGCGTGCACCTGGCCGCGCGGCGCATCGGCGATGCGGCGGCCAGCGTATCTCTTGCCGGGCAAATACACCCCACTCTATCGGGGATGCAAGAATACCAGGATGCGCTCACCGTCGCGAAAGCCGAGTGGGTGCCACCCGGCAGCAACCGGTGAAACCGACAGGCAAGAAACAGACCGATGTCGAACCAGAGCAATATGTCGGCATCGTAGTCGCTCATTGTCTGATCCTCGGCCCACCGCGGGATTAGTCGGAACTACCGGCGGTTTAGCTCATGGATCGCCCCGTTGCGCGTCGGCATCGCCTGAACCGGGACCACCCGGACGCCGATGTCAGTCGACCCACGTCGTCCAACAATCAATTGGCCAGGTCGCCGCCTCGACGATGCCGTCACGCCCAGGAGATCAAGACGTTCGCAGCAGCCCGGCTACCGATGTGTCCTCATCGACGTCCGGCCAGTGGATGCCCTCGCCCCTGCCGATCAGCCGCCAGTTGGCCCGCTGCGCGGCCGAGGCCTCCCATAGCCGCGGGAACCAGACCAGAGGCACGGCAATCTCACGCCCGTCCGTCAGCGAAACGCGGAGTTGGTATTCGGACACCGACACGTCGGTGGTGATGGGCTCAGGTGTCGCTGCCGAAGTGCTCATGCCATGCCTCCAGGAACGTCTGACGTGAGACTACCATCAATTCATACAAGTCAGCCGGTTCGCGGGGCTTGAATCGCCGCGAGTTGGAAAGTCGGACGGGGGACGACCAGAACTTGGCAGTTCTGTCATCCTGTTCGACGTGGATGTGCGGTGGCTCCCGGTTCTCACGGCTGTAGAAGAAGCAGCGGAAGCGCTCTATTCGCAGAACCGTGGGCATGCCGCTTTGTTGGCGGCTTCGGCTAACCAACCGTCAAGGCGGTAGCGCCGAATCTGAAGGCGCCGCCGGTCAGCGATCCCCAGGTGGGGGATTGCCGCGTCGATTCGCTTCTCGCAATGACGGCTGAAGCCTGGCTCTCCGCCTACCCTGCTCCGCCCGCCGCTTTACGCCGGAATCCGCACCGGCATCGCGGTGATCCCGTGGATGAAGTTCGAGTAGATCCGCTGCGGTTCGCCCATCAGCTCGATCACCGGGAAGCGCTTCATGATCTCCTCCCACAGGATCGTCAGTTGCAGCTCGGCCAGCCGGTTCCCCACGCAGCGATGGATGCCGAAGCCGAATGACATGTGATGCCGCGGCCGGGCGCGGTCGATGATGAACTCGTTCGGCCGGTCGATCGAGTCCTCGTCGCGGTTGCCTGAGATGTACCACATGACGACCTTGTCGCCCTTGCGGATCTGCTTGCCGCCGAGCTCGGCGTCGGCCAGCGCGGTGCGCCGCATGTGCACGACCGGCGACTGCCAGCGAATGATCTCCGGCACCATGCTGGGGATTAGCCCGGGGTTGTCGCGCAGCTTCTGGTACTCGGCGGGATGCTTGCACAGCGCCCACAGGCCGCCGCTCATGGAATTGCGTGTGGTGTCGTTGCCGCCGACGATCAGCAGCACCAGGTTGCCGAGGAACTCGGCCGGGTCGTCTACCAGGTTCTTGGTCGGCTCGGCATGCGCCAGCATGGAGATCAGGTCGTGGCCGCCGGGCCGCGCCTTGCGCTCATGCCACATGCCGGTGAACACGCGCACCGCCTCGGACAGAATCTCCATCCGTTTTTCTTCGGAATCGACCTCGCCGCCGGCGTTGACGTCGGCGGTGGACATGTCCGACCAGTAAGTCAGCTTGCGCCGCTCCTCCAGCGGGAAGTCGAACAGCGTCGCCAGCATCAGCGTGGTCAGCTCGATCGAGACGCGCTGCACCCAGTCGAAGGTTTCGCCGCGCGGCAGGCCGTCCAGCACGCGGCAGACGCGCTCGCGGATCAGCGGCTCCAGGTTCTGCAGGTTGGCCGGGGCCACGATCGGGCTGACCACCTTGCGCTGGTCGTCGTGCCGCGGCGGGTCCATCGAAATGAAGCTGGCGCGGCGAAACTCCATCGGCCGGTCGGTGATGGTGATGCCGCCGTGCTTCACGTCCGACGAATAGATCTGGTGGCTGGTCTCGACCTGCATGATGTCCTTGAACTTGGTCACCGACCAGAAGGAGCCGTACATGCCGTCCTGCGTGTAATGCACCGGGGCTTCCCGGCGCAGCCGCTCGAAATACGGATACCAGACGTCGTCCTGGTACAGCTTCGGGTTGCTGACGTCGATCGCGTCGAGCGGGAGCGTGTAGGCGTCGGCAAGCGGATCGAAATGGACCGGGGCGTTCATCGTGAGCCTCCTCGTGCATTCTTGGGGCCGGCAGCCGCGATAGGGCTGGGCTGACGGTTCGGCTTGAACGGATGAGGCTGCCAGGGTGGGGCGCCTCGCTCAAGCCCTCTACGTCGTTGGGGTCAGGCCGTCCAGCGCGAAATGGGCCGTCGCGCCATCGCGGCCCGCATTGCGACCTGGCTCGGCAATCACCGCTTCCGCGCGATCGGTGTCGCAGCGTCGCCAAAGACCAGCGGCACGCCGCCGAACGGGCGCAGATGGCACTCCACTCCAGCATGCGCCCAACGCAGCCCTACGGCCGTCGGCAAGAGGCGCCCAGCCTCGGACGCGGTGGCGAGGATCAGAGTGCGATCCAACCGCGATCGATGGCTGGGCGGGCGGAATCAGACAGCTTGCACCCGGCCACGCTTGCGCTGCCGCAGCACCGCGAAGCCGGCGAGCGCTGCGCCAAGCAGCAGGATCGATCGTGGCTCGGGCACCGGGTCGGGCGCGACGCCGCGATAGACGACGCCGTATTCCGGCTGATCGATCACCGCGAACTGTTCGTGCGCCGGCAGGGTCTGATCCCCAAGAACGTCGGTGATCGCGACGATCTCGTTCGGGTCCGCGCCCTGGTCGCCCGAGGTGCTCACCGTCGAGGTGACACCATAGATCGTCACCGTGCCGTTGCCGTTGACCACGCCGGCGATGTTGCGCAGACCGTCGGTGGCGGTCGGGTAATAGTTGCCGACCGTGTAATCCTGTCCGAGATCGAGGCCGGCCTGAAGCGTGTATTTCTCGACCCATTGCGTGCCGTTGAAGACCCATTTCTCCAGCCCCGCCTGCGGGTCACTGCTTGCGGCCGCCGCCGTGCCGGCACCTTCGTCCGCGACGTAAAGCGTGGTCGAGTTGGCAAACCAGATGCCGAAGGGGAAGTAGCCGTCGGGAAAAGCTGTCGGGAAGTGTGTGCTGTTGGCAAGAAAAGTCGGGAAGCCCGGCAGCGGCACAATGGTGGTGGTGGCGGCAGTAGCCGCTGTGGGCAGCGAGCCCGCAGTGCCGACCTGGTAGACTGTGTTGATGCCGTTGCCGCCGCTGCCCTTCGTGACATACAGCGTGTTGCCGAAGATCGTCTCGCCGCGGAAGTTGTCGTCCTTGCCGGATTTGTCCGCCGCACCGTAAGGTAGGCCAGTCAGCGGATTGGTCTGCTGGACCGCGAAGCCCTGCTGGAAGCCGTTCGTGTGGCCGTAGGTGCCCTGTGTTACCCCGACGCTCGTCGTCACTCCGGTCGTGACACCCGGGACGATTAGTCGCACCCCGGTATCGGTCGCAATGCTCTCCGGCTCGACCCCGGATCCGTTCCCGGCGTTGCCAACGCTTAGATACTCGTTCGTGGTCGTGCCGTTGACATCGTTCGCGAGTATGGTGGCGCGGCCATTGTTGCCGCTGTAGGCGCCCGTGTTGGTGACCCGGGTGGTGCCGTTCGCGTTGATCTGCACCACCGAGCGGTCGGTCGGGGTCTGAATATCGGTGTTGGTCGGATCGATATGGCCGGGCGTGTTGGCATTCGACGCATCGAGCGTGCTGACCGTGGTGTTGTAGTCCATCAGCGTCAGCGAGCCGCCATTCGTCGACAGATTGAGCGCGCCCTCGGACTTCGAGCTGAAACTGGTCGCGATCCCGGTCAGTGCAGTCAGATTCGTGCTGCTTTGCACCGCGCCCCCGCTGGTGCCGGGGGTGATCTGACCGAGATAGATCGGCGAGGCCACGCCGAAATTGCCGTCGACGCCGTCGTTGTTGAACACTGCGGGATACGCACCGCTGGCCACCGCGGCGACGGGCGGGCTGATCGGCAGCACCGTGGTTGAGCCGACCGTGATGCTCGGCGCCACATAGCCGCCGGTGCTGCCGGTGAACGGATTAACCAAGCCGGGATAGACGCTGTACTCGATTGCCAGATCGCCCGGGACGAAGCTGACCGGTCCGGCATGGGCGGCGGATGCCGTTGCCACGACAGCCAGCGCGGCGAGTGCCGCCATCGCCAGGCGAGCCGATGTGTTGTCGTGCCTTATCAGTCTCGATACGCCAATCCACGCGTCGGTCATTTTTAGCCCTTCCCTTGTTCCCCGAAGCCACGCTGACATTATTGGTCCAGTCAGACAGGCGCAACCGGAGCGGCCCGTTGCCGGCCGGACCAGTGCCCGTGTCGCGCGGCGACATATTCCACCCGCATCCGCCGGTATTGTTATAATTCTGTTACGCTGCCTGAGACTGCGTGACGGTCCCCGCGGGGACGACGACCGGGAGCGCCGCCGTCCCTCGGCTCGCTCCAGCCAGAGCCGGGGGGACGCGCCGCCACGATCGGCCTGGACCTGCGGCGGCTCCCTTCGGTCAAACCTGACGAAGCAGAAACCGGAAGGCCTCGGCGCGAACACGGTCGGCAGCCACCCCGCCGCGAACAAACGGCAGGCCGGCTGCCGGAAACGCTTGCAATCCGCCTGGCAAACACCAACCATTCGCCCATGCCCGGCTTCGATTCTGCGTTTGCCGCTCGCGTCAAGGCTGTCCTCGGGCCGACCAATACCGGCAAGACGCATCTCGCCATCGAGCGTCTGCTCGCGCACTCCTCCGGCATCATCGGCTTCCCGCTCCGCCTGCTGGCGCGGGAGAACTACGACCGGATGGTGGCCCGTAAGGGCGCCCGCCACGTGGCACTGATCACCGGCGAGGAAAAGATCGTCCCGCCCGACGCCCGCTGGTTCTCCTGCACCGTCGAGGCCATGCCGCTGGACCGTGACGCCGAATTCGTCGCGGTGGACGAGATCCAGCTCTGCGCCGATCCCGACCGCGGGCACGTGTTCACCGACCGGCTGCTGCACGCAAGGGGCATGGTGGAGACCATGTTCCTCGGCGCCGAGACGATCCGGCCGCTGCTGAACCGCTTGGTGCCGCAGGCCTATATCGAGACCCGGCCGCGCATGTCGCAACTCGTTTACGCCGGCCCGGCCAAGCTTTCGAAGCTGCCGCCGCGCAGCGCCGTGGTCGCGTTCAGTGCCGCGGAGGTCTACGCCATCGCCGAGCAAATCCGCCGCCGGCGCGGAGGGTGCGCGGTGGTAATGGGGCGGCTGTCGCCGCGCACGCGCAACGCCCAGGTAGCGCTGTACCAGGATAAGGAGGTCGACTTCCTGGTCGCCACCGACGCGATCGGCATGGGCCTGAACATGAACGTCGACCACGTGGCCTTCGCCGGGCTGGGGAAGTTCGACGGCCATCGGCCGCGGCGGCTGACCGCGGCGGAGATTGCCCAGATCGCCGGCCGCGCCGGCCGCGGCATGCGCGACGGCACCTTCGGCTCCACCGCCCAGTGCCTGCCCCTGCCGGACGACGCCGTCGCCGCTGTCGAGGCGCACAGCTTCGAGCCGCTGGAGCAGTTGTGCTGGCGCAACAGCGACCTGGATTTCAGCCAGGTCGATGGGTTGCTGGACAGCCTGACCGCACCTCCGCCGGGTCCGGGCCTGGTGAAAGGCAACGACGCGTCGGACCTGGAGACGCTGGCGGCACTGGTTCGCGAACCGGAGATCCGGCGGCTGGCGCACGGCCGGACCCGGGTGCGGCTGCTGTGGGAGTGCTGCCAGATCCCCGATTTCCGCAAGCTGGCGGACGACACCCACACCAACCTGTGCGCCCGGGTGTTCTTCCATATCGCTCGGGAAAAGCGGCTGCCGACCGATTGGCTCGCCGGCCAGATCGCCGCGCTGGCGCGGGCAGACGGCGACATCGACACGCTGATGCAGCGGCTGGCCGGCATCCGGGTGTGGTCCTACATCGCCGCCCGTTCCGACTGGGTGGCCGACGCGCTGCACTGGCAGGGCCGCGCCCGCGAGGTCGAGGACCTGCTGTCCGACGCCCTGCATGACCGCCTGACCAGCCGCTTCGTCGATCGCCGCGCCGCCCACCTGATGCGCCGCCTGGACGCCGACGACGGCCAGGAACTGCTTTCCGCCGTCACCCGCCGCGGCGAGGTGGTGGTGGAGGGTCACCCGGTCGGCCATATTGCCGGCTTTGTGTTCCGCCCCGACCCGGACGCGGTGGGCGACGAGAAGAAGCTGGTTCTCCGCGCCGCCCGCCGGGCCTTGCGCGAGGAAATGCCGCGCCGGGTGGCCCTGCTGGAAGTTGCGCCCGACGCGGCGCTGGCGCTGACCCCGGATCACGCCGTCACATGGGACGGGGTGCCGGTGGCCCGCCTGGTCCGCGGCCCCAGCGCGCTGCGGCCGGCGGTGCGGATGCTGGACAGCGAGTATCTCGACGGCGCGCAGCGCGAGCGGCTGCGGCTGCGGCTGCAACGCTACCTGGACGACCGGGTTCGTGCCGACCTTGCCCCGCTGTTTGCCGCGGCGGCGCGGGGCGACGCGATACCGGCGGCGCGGGGCAAGCTGCATCGGCTGACCGAGGCGCTGGGGGTGATCCCCGGCGACGGTGGCGCGCCGGACGGCGGTGGCGGGCCGGGCCACGGTGGCGCGTCGGGCAACTGCCAAGCGGCGGGCGGTGGCGCCGCGTCGGGCGTCGGTGGCGCGCCGGGCGACGGTGTCGAGCCGCTCACGCGGGAGCAGAGGGCGGCGTTGCGCGGGCTGGGGGTGCGGGCCGGGCGGCTGGCGCTGTTCATTCCTGCGCTGCTGAAGCCGCGCGCGGCGGTGATGCGGGCGCAGCTTCTGGCGCTGCAACAGGGCGTGCCCGTGCCGGGGCTGCCGGCGGCTGGCCTGGTTTCTTTCTCGAGCCCGGGGGATTGGCCGCCCGGGTTTGCCTTGTCGCTCGGCTGGGTCGAGGCCGGGCCGATGCTGCTGCGGCTGGATGTGGCAGAGCAAGTGGCGGGGGAGCTGGGCTGGGCGACGCGGGAGGGCGCGAGGGCGGTGCCTCCGGGCCTGGCGTCCCGGCTGTCGATCAAGCCGGACCTGCTGCCGGTGGCTTTGCGGGCGCTGGGGTTCCGGGTGGTGCCCGGCGTCGGGATGGGGCCGGGGGAGTATGGGCCTCCAGCGCCGGCCATGCTGGTGCCGCTGCGGCGGCGGCGGATGCCTGCCGCGACGGCGGCGGCGCCGGCGCGCGGGGGGCACGGACCGTTCGCCGCGCTGGCCGTGCTGAAACGGTAACGGGGCGGGCGGGGGGCGCTGCTGAGCGCCCCGGTTTTGCTTGGCGGGGCGGGCCCGCTTTGCCCCGGCGGCCTGTGCCCGGGTCGGGCTCCGGCGGGCCGTAAAGGGGGCCCGGCGGGGGCGGAGGCGCTCGAAAGTTCGATATCGCGGCGCGGAGATATACGTGGGAGTCCGTTACCTGGGTGGCTCGATCCTCCGCCCATCGCGCGTCATGGTCGGAGGCGGGCGTCACGTGGAAGGGCTGCGTATAGTCCGACCGTTGTGGGTTCCCCATGCCAGGACTAATGGCGTGTCGTGATGATCGACACGGCCAGCGGGGGAATGAACGGCGTGGGCAGGCCATGAGCACCATCACGGCAAGCCTGCTGGTCGCGGCCTGCGTTTTCGCTGGTGGACTGGCGGGTCTGTATCTCCACCGGCTGCTGCCGCCCCACCACCAGAGCAAGGAGACGCAGGAGGTCGTCAGGCTCGGCATCGGGATGCTGTCGGTGCTGGCCTCCCTGGTGCTCGGTCTGCTGATCGCGACCGCCAAGACTTCCTACGATTCGACCGATCACGCGATCCGCAGCTACGCCGCCGAGTTGGCGCTGTTGAATGAGACGCTGCGAGACTACGGCGGCGAGGCATCGGTGCCGCGGGACCTGCTGCGCAGCTACACACAGCGGGTGCTGCAGGACGGCTGGCCCAAGGACGCAGCCCGCCCGGCCGGATTGGCGGACGACGACTCCGAGCGGCTGCTGGAGCGTGTGCGAGAAGCGATCCGAGCCCTGAAGCCGATCGACAGCGGGCAGCGATCGCTGCAAGCGCAGGCGATCGACATCAACGTCAATCTGTTGCGCGAACGCTGGCTGCTGATCGAACAGCAGGGACCGAGCGTGCAGCGTGTGGTGCTGGTGGTCCTGGTATCGTGGGTCACCGTGATCTTCGCCAGCTTCGGCGTGAATGCGCCGCGCAACGGCACCGTCGTGGCGACGTTTCTGATTTGCTCGCTCGCGATTGGCGGGGCGATTTTCCTGATCCTGGAAATGGACCGGCCGTTGGGCGGGGTTATGCAGATTTCAAGCTGGCCGCTGCGGAATGCACTCGCGCAGATGAACTGGTAGAGGCGGGGCGGAGCTGGGTCACGCAATGGCCGATGCGCGCCCGTGTCGATTGTGTTGGCCTGTGCGTCTCCGACTGGCACCAGCCGCGTCGCCGGCTCGCCGCCCTCGGCGATGACGACCTCGGCTCCGGCCTGCACGGATCTGACGAGCTGCGATAGCCAGCGGCGCGGGCCCTGTCCCAGAATGGCGCACCTTCAGCCGACGAATACACCAGCACGTTGGTATCGACGAACCTCCCCTTCCGTCGTCGCCGTACATGACCTCGCGGCGCAGGCTCAGCCCCTCGGGCCACGGACCCAGATCATGTCTCGGCAGGTCGCTCGGTTCGAGCGGCCGGCCGCCGTGCTCCCCCACCGGACGCTCTGTCACCGTGATAGTTACCTCATGCTCCCCCACCGGCACCTCGTCGGGTGCCGTGCCAGAAAACCGATGGCCCGAACCGACCAAGACGCGGGTGCGAATCTCGTTCATACGATGGTGCCATTACGTAGTAGCCATCCCGCATCCTGCCATTCCGCGAGGGGTAGGAGAAGCAGTCTTCATTCACTCCGCGCGTCGGCATCGCCAGCTACGACGGGGGAAAAATCCCGCACGTTGCGGATCGCGCGCGGCAAGCACCGCGTCTCGCCCAGGGGCCCAAAAGTCCGGTTCACCTCGACCGAATCCTTCGCCAACTTGCTGCCCGCCGGCAACCGCGACCTGCTCCGCGTCACCGCCGAGAAAGCACCAGCCTCGCTGGACGAACGCGCGCAGCTCACCGGCCGGCAGAAGCCCCACCCGCGCACGCTCCGCACCATGGCGGGCCACGGCCTGGTCCGGCTGGAGCGCGGCGAGCGCCGGCATGGCTTGCGCTTCCTATGGCTCACGCACCGGCGGCGCGCCGAGTCGGCGCGCCGTTCGGACCAGCGCCTTGTCGAAGGTGGCAAACCCGTTATGTGCTTGTGCCGCTGCCAGATGCAGGGCATCGGTGAAGTCCAGGCCATGCTCGGCCCAGTCCAGCGCCACCGCGGCGGTGCCAGGACTCTCTATCGTCACCCGCGGCAGGCCGGCCAAGGCTCGCAGACTGCGAACGACATCGGCCGGCGGGAAGCCGAACACGCCGCGCAGGACCCATTCGGATTCCAAAAGGACGGTCAGCGGCACGAACACCTCGTGCTGCGCGAGCAGGCGGCGGGCGCGGGCTGCCTGTGCGGGGTCGTCGTTCGTCAGGTAGCGGACGACGACGTTAGTATCGACCACCAGCATGACGCCGGCGCACCTCCGCCGCGATGCCGTCCTGCATCTCTTGCAGGGTCTTCGGCTCGCCCTGGTGGCGCAGGCAGCCGAATACCTGCGCAGGCGTGGTGGGCGGGAACAGCGGCGCCGCGGTGAGCAAGATACCGTCCGGGGTTTCCTCCACGGTCAACCGTGTGCCGGCATTCCAGTTGCGGCGCCGGCGGATGGCGGCGGGGAGAATGACCTGGCCTTTGGTCGAGAGGGTGGTGGTAGGCTTGGCGGCGCCGGGCATGGGTCACACCATTGGGTAAGACGTAGGTAAGCTAGGCGGAGGGCAGGGCGTCGGCAAGGCCGCCGCCGGCCATCTCCAGCGACTGCCCGTCTCCGTCGATCAGATCGCGGCCTATCTCTCTGCTACGATTCATCGCGGGCCGCCCGGCGGCACGAACCGCTTCACAGCGATTTCCCCGGCGCGCTGCCGCATGGTGTAGCTGTCGTGCCACGCCTGCATCCGCAGCAGCGTGTCCATGCTGACGCCGAACGCCTTCTCGATCCGCAGCGCCATCTCGGGCGACAAGGCGGCCCTGCCATTCACCAGATCGGACAAAGTGGCGCGACGCACGCCTAGCACTTCGGCGGCCCGGGTCACCGACAGCCCCAACTCGTCCAGGACCTCCTCCCGAATGAACTCGCCGGGTGATGACGGGCGCATGCCGATCTTGATCGGTGCATCGTCCATCAGTGGCAGTCCTCCAGGTTCCGATTGCAGATTTCCCCGGCTTCCAGCGTGAAGGTGACCCGCCAGTTGCCGGACGCCAACACGCTCCACGTCCCGGCGCGATCGCCAGTGAGCTGATGAACGCGCCAGCCGGGCGGACCCTGAACGCCGTCCATGTCGGGTGCGGAAATCAGCGCGGTCAGGATACGGCGCACCCGGTTCACCAGGTCCGGTCTGATTTCGCGGACATCATCGGCTTCAACGAAGCGCTTCAGGCCGCGGTGGCGGATACTCCGGATCCTCACGCGATGAATGTACGGTTATGCCGTACGGGAATCAAGGGGGGCCGAGTGCTACGCGTCAGCATTGCCGCCACCCATCGCCGCCACCACCGCCGCCGCGATCGGCCGCGTCACGGCCCCGCCGGCAGCCAGCGCGGTCTGATCCAGCCGGGCAACCGCCTCGCGCAACGCGGCCGGCGAGCGCGGCAGGCGCAGCAGCAGCCAGTCCTGCAAGTCCGTGCGTACCGCAAGCTGCCGGTCCGCGAGCAAGCGCAGAAGCAGGGCGCGGAGCAGCGACTCTTCCGGCGAAAGGATCTCGACCGACGTCACCGCGCGCAGTCTGCTCCCCAGGTCGGGCAGGTGCACCGGCCAGCGCGCCGGTGGCGTCCGGGCAGCCAGCAGCACGGGCAGCCGCGCCTCGCGCGCGGCGTTCAGCAAATGCAGCAGCGCGGCCTCGTCGGCGATCGTGTCGGCATCGTCGAGCGCGACTCCACCGGCCGCCGGCAGAGTCGGCAGCCCATGCAAGTCCGGCCCTGCCAGCAGCGCCGCGCCGCGCCGACCCGCCCAGAGACGCAGCAGGTGGGTCTTGCCGCAGCCCGGCTCGCCCCACAGCGCCAGCCGGTGGTCGGGCCAGTCTGCCACGCGGTCCAGCCAGGTCAGCGCCGCCTCGTTCGATGGCGCCTCCAGGAAGTCGGCGGCGGCGTAGGCCGGCTGATGCGGAAACGGCAGCGGGAGCTGGTCAGCTACCACGGCTCACGCGGCGTCCTTCGGCACGTTGCGTTCCAGCTCCGCCAGCCAGGCATTGGCATTGCCGTCCGACGGCGCGCGCCAGTCGCCACGGGGCGACAGCGAGCCGCCGGCGCTGACTTTCGGCCCGTTCGGCATCGCACTGCGCTTGAACTGGCTGAACGCGAAGAACCGACGGAGGAAAAGCTCCAACCAGTGGCGGATCTGCTTTAGGTCGAACGCGCGGCGCCGCTCGGGCGGGAAATGCGGCGGCCAGCCGCCGCGTTCGGCGTCCTCCCAGGCCTGCAACGCCAGGAACGCGATCTTGGACGGGGGAAATCCGTAGCGCAGCGTATAGAACAGCGTGAAATCCTGTAGCGCATACGGGCCGATCTGCGCCTCGGTGCTTTGCGGCGCCTCGCCGTCGGCCGCCGGGATCAGTTCGGGGGAAATTTCGGTCGCCAGGATCGCATCCAGCGTTTCCAGCACCTCCGGCGCAAACTGATGCGACCCGATCACCCAGCGGATCAGGTGCTGGATCAGCGTCTTCGGCACGCCGGCATTGACGTTGTAGTGCGCCATCTGGTCGCCGACGCCGTAGGTGCACCAGCCGAGCGCCAGCTCCGACAGATCGCCGGTGCCGATGACGATGCCGTTGTGGTGGTTGGCCAGGCGGAACAGGTAGTCGGTGCGCAGCCCGGCCTGCACGTTCTCGAAGGTCACGTCATAGACCGGCTTGCCGTCGGCATAGGGGTGGTGGATGTCCGCCAGCATGCGCGTCGCCGCGGGCCGGATGTCGAGTTCCTCCGCGGTCACGCCCAGCGACTGCATCAACCGCACCGCATTGCGCTTGGTCAGATCGGAGGTGGCGAACCCCGGCATGGTGTAGGCGAGGATGTCCCCCCGAGGCAGTCCCAGCAGGTCGAACGCGCGGGCGCAGACGATCAGCGCCTGGGTGGAATCCAGCCCTCCCGACACGCCGATGACCACCCGCTTGATGCCGGTCGCGCGCAGCCGCTGCGTCAGCCCGGAGACCTGGATGTTGTACGCCTCATAGCAGTCTTGCTCCAGCCGCTCGCGATCCGCCGGCACGAACGGGAAGCGCTCGACCCGGCGGCGAAACCCCACATCGCCGCCCGGCGGGTCCAGCCGGAACGCCACCGTGCGGAACGGGCGCGTGTGGCGCCGGCGGTTGGTGTCGAACGACCCCATCTGCAACCGCTCCTGCCGCAGCAGGTCGAGGTCAATATCGGCGATCGCCGCCGCGTGGTCGGCGGGAAAACGTTCCGTCTCCGCCAGCGTGTTGCCGTTCTCGAACACCGAGGCCTGGCCGTCCCACGCCAGGTCGGTGGTGGATTCCCCGGCGCCGGCCGCCGCATACAGGTACGCGGCGAGGCAGCGGGCCGATTGCGAGCGGCACAGCAGCCGCCGCGTCTCCGCCTTGCCGATGGTGATGTTGCTGGCGGACAGGTTGGCCAGCACGGTGGCGCCCGCCAGCGCCGCCTCGCCGCTGGGCGGGATCGGCACCCAAACGTCCTCGCAGATCTCCGCATGCACGACAAACCCGGAATAATCCTCGGCGGCGAACAGCAGGTCGCTGCCGAAGGGGGCGCGGTGGCCCGCCACGACGACCTCGCCGGTGGCGCCGTCGCCGGAGACGAAGTGGCGCAACTCGTAGAACTCGCGGTAGTTCGGCAGGTGGATTTTCGGGACCACGCCGAGCAATTTGCCGCGGTGGATCGCCAGGGCGCAGTTGTAGAGGGCGCCCAGATGGCGGATCGGCGCCCCGACCAGCAGCAGTGGCAGCAGGTCAGCGGAGGCGGAGACCAGGGTGTCGATCGCGGCCTCGACCGCGTCGAGCAGGGTGGCCTGCTGCAACAGGTCGCTGATGGCGTAGCCGGAAAGGCCCAGCTCCGGGAACACGGCAAGTGCCACGGCCTGGCGGTCGCAGTCCTCGGCCAGGCGCAGGATGGAAGCGGCGTTGGCGGCCGGATCGGCCAGGCTGGTGCGCGTGGTGCACGCGGCCACCCGGGCGAAGCCGTGGCGGTAGAGCGAACGGAAGCTCATCGAGGACATGGGCGGCAACCCGTCTATGCGACACGCGTAATATGGGGCCGAACGCCGCGTTGCAAAAATCGCCTCGTGCCCGAGACGGGCATGAGCCGCGAACCGGATCGACGCGCCGCCGCCCGCCTTAGCCGTACCGTGCCATACTATTGTCAGTCGCGGGCAGGATTGCTGGCGAAAAGTTTTCCCTTGCGCGCGCCAGCGAATCGCCAACGCGCTTGCATTCGCTGCGAATCCAAGTCACACTGCGCCTTAGTTGCAACAACATGAAAGGAGGTGATCCAGTGTCTCATTGCTCCGTGTGGTCTTTCGCCCAGACCTGGATCGCCGGCGCGAACGCGACGGCGTAGCGTTATCCGGTCCGGCGACGGATCGTCACAGCAATGCGAGGGCTCCGGTGGCAACACCGGGGCCTTCGGCATTTTTGGGCCGAACACTGGTCGCGGGTTAGTGACTTGCAGCACGCATGAATTCGCATCGCCGCGGTGCCAAATGTAACGCAACGACACAAGCCGGGAACAACCGCGATACGTGGACGCGCGATAGTGCGTGTCCCTGCAACAAGGAGGTTCGAGACATGATCCGACGGCTCGCTTCCCTGTCGATGCTCGCACTCTGCCTGGTTTCCCTCGCCGCCTGCGTCGTGGCACCGGTCGGCCCCGGCCCGCGCGGTGCCTGGGTTCCCGGCCACTACGACGGCTGGCATTGGGTGCCGGGTCACTGGGTCTGATACGCTAGTCGTTGCGCTTCCCCCCGGGTCGTCGCAACAGCGAAGCGGCGGCCGGGCCTGACCCGGCCGGGCTTTCTCACGTCCGGGGAGCCGCGGTTCGCCATGCGGGGGATTGCTTCCTCGTGTCGTTGCCCGCAAACACAGCGGGACGAATGACATGGGGGACTCATGACCATCTCCCGCTGCGCCTGGGCGGAAGGCGCCGACGCCGCCATGCAGCACTACCATGATGCCGAATGGGGCGTGCCGCAGCATGACGACATCGCGCTGTTCGAGCTGCTGACGCTGGAAGGCGCGCAGGCCGGCCTGTCCTGGCGCACCATTCTGGCGCGACGGCAGGCGTATCGCGACGCTTTCCACGGCTTCAACTTCGGCCGCATCGCGCGGATGCGCGACGACGAGCTTGAAGCAGTGCTCTCTACATCGGGCGTAATCCGCAACCGGCAGAAGGTGTTTTCAGTGCACAACAACGGGCTGGCCGCGATGAGCGTCCTCGCCGTGCACGGCACTCTCGACAAATACCTGTGGTCGTTCGTCGATGGCGCGCCGATCGTCAGTCGCTGGACCGATCAAAAACAGGTCCCGGCCACCACGCCAGTCTCCGACCGCATGAGCAAGCAGCTCCGCAAGGACGGCTTCAAATTCGTCGGCTCGACCATCTGCTATGCCTTCATGCAGGCCACCGGTATGGTGAACGATCACCTTGTCACTTGCTTCCGCCACACGGCGCAATGAGGAGTCCGTAACATGCAGAACACCGAAGAGATCTGGCGCCTAGTGGACGCCAAACAGACGCCGTTCACCGAGCTGTCGGACCGCGTCTGGGGCATGCCCGAGCTGTGCTACACGGAATTTCGTTCCTGCGCCGAGCACACCGCGATGCTGGAACAGCAGGGCTTCCGTGTCACGCGGAACGTCGCCGGCATCCCCACCGCGGTGATGGGTGAGGCCGGCGAAAGCGGTCTGGTGATCGCCATCCTTGGCGAATACGACGCGCTGCCCGGCCTGTCGCAGGAAGCCGGTGTGGCCGAGCCTCGCCCGCTCCCCGGCAACGGCTACGGCCATGGCTGCGGCCACAACCTTCTCGGTTCGGCGTCGCTGCTGGCGGCCACTGCGGTGAAGGACTACCTCGCGGCGCAGGGCATCAAGGGCCGCGTGCGCTACTACGGCTGCCCCGCGGAAGAGGGCGGCGCCGCCAAGGGATTCATGGCGCGGGCCGGCGTCTTCTCCGACGTCGATGTGGCGATCTCCTGGCACCCCTCGGCCTTCGCCGGCGTCAACGAGCCGGTGTCGCTCGCCAATACCCGCATCGACTTCGCCTTCACCGGCCGCGCCTCACATGCCGCTGCCGCGCCGCATCTCGGACGCAGCGCGCTCGACGCGGTCGAGCTGATGAATGTCGGCGTGAACTACATGCGCGAGCACATGCCGTCCGACGCGCGCATCCACTACGCGGTGCTCGACGCCGGCGGCATCGCGCCCAACGTGGTGCAGGCGCACGCCAAGGTGCGTTACCTGATCCGCGCCCGCAACCTGCCGGAGTTGAACCGGCTGATCGAGCGCGTGCGCAAGGTGGCCGACGGCGCCGCACTGATGACCGAGACCAGCGTGCGCGCACAAGTCATCAGTGCTGTCTCCAATTTGCTCGGCAACACGCCGCTGGAGAAGGCGATGCAGGACAACCTGATGCGCCTCGGCCCGCCGCCGTTCGACGCCGCCGATCGCGACTTCGCCCGCAAGATCCAGGCGACCCTGAGCGAGGAGGACATCGAGACCGCGTTCCGCCGTGTCGGCATGCCGGTGACGAACGCGCCGCTGTGCGACGAGATCGTGCCGCTGGACGCGAAGACCGCTCCGATGATGGGCTCGACCGACGTGGGCGACGTGAGTTGGGTCGTGCCGACGGTACAGGCGCGCGGCGCCACCTACGCGATCGGCACGCCGGGCCATTCCTGGCAGCTCACCGGGCAGGGCAAGATGCCGGCGGCGCACAAGGGCATGGTGCACGTGGCAAAGGTGATGGCCGGCACCGCGGTGGATGTGATCCAGGACGAGGTGCTGCTGGCGCGCGCCAAGGCCGATCACCAGGCGCGCGTTGGCCGTACGCCCTACGTGTGCCCGCTACCGGACGACATCGAGCCGCCGATCAAGATGTCCGCGTAATATAACCTCTCCCGCCTACGGCGGGAGAGGTCGAGGCGCGGCAGCGCCGAGGGTGGGGCAGATCGGGTCACCCCGCAGCACCCTCATCCGCTGCGGCGTCGCTCCGCGGGATCGATCCGATCGGGATGGAAATACAAGGAAGCAACGATGTCCGAAGCCACACAGCGCTGCGTCAAGGCCACTATCGTCGGCAGCCTGCCCAAGCCTGGGTGGCTGGCACAGCCGGGCGAATTGTTTCCGCCCTGGCGCCTTGAGGGGGCCAGCCTTGAAGAAGGCAAGGAGGACGCCGTTCGCGTCTGGATCGCCGCGCAAGAGAAAGCTGGCCTCGACTGCGTGACCGACGGCGAGCAGCGGCGGCGGCATTACATCTGGGGGTTCTTCGAGGGGCTCGAAGGCATCGACACGGTGACGCTCGGAAAACGGGCGCAACGAGGGCAGCGCTACCATAAGGAGATCGCCGCGGCACGCCTGATCGGCGGCCCGGAGTATCGCGGACCGATCTTCGTGGAAGCCTTGCGCGCCACGCTGGCGCTCACCGACCGGCCAGTGAAGGTCACATTGCCCGGTCCGATGACCATCGTGGACAGTCTGGTTGACACGATCGGCGGCCGCTCCGAGGAGCAATTGGCAATGCGCTTCGCCGAACTGTTGAACCTCGAAGCCCGCGCCCTGTCGGAAGCAGGCGCCGCTGTCGTCCAGTTCGATGAACCGTGCTTCAATGTTTACGTGGACAAGGTGCGGGATTGGGGCGTCCGGGCGCTTGAACGCGCGGCCGAAGGGGTCACCGCCAAGACCGGCGTGCATATCTGCTACGGCTACGGCACGCCCGACGTGAAGCGCTGGAAGTCGGCGAATCGCGATTGGAGCCATTACGATCACACGCTGCCGTTGCTGGCGAAATCCTCGATCGGCCAGGTCTCGGTTGAAACCGCCGCCAGCGGTGTGGACGTCGCGGTCATCGAGGCGCTGCGTGGCAAGGATGTGTTGCTTGGCGTCGTCGATGTCGGCAGCGAGACGGTCGAAACCGCCGAGGCCGTGGCGGAGCGTCTGCACCAGGCGCTGCGTTACACCGATCCCGATCACCTCTATGCGTGCACCGATTGTGGTATGTTGCCGTTGTCGCGGCATGCCGCGGAGGGCAAGCTGCGCGCCTTGGCAGCCGGTGCGGCACTGGTGAACGCGATGTTGTAAGCCACGGCGCCCGGGCTGATAAAAGGGGGAAACCTATGGCCAACGATGCCACCGTTGATGCGCTGGCAGGCAGCGAGCGTGCGCGACTGCACGCCATCCGACTCACCGCCGTAGCCAGCCTGATCGGCACGACGATCGAGTGGTACGACTTCATCCTGTACACGTCGCTCTCGGGCCTGATCTTCAACAAGCTGTTCTTTCCTGCCAACGACCCGCTGGTATCGCTGCTGCTGGCCTATGCGACGTTCGCGGTGGGCTTCCTCACGCGCCCGATCGGCGGCGCCTTCTTCGGCCATTTCGGCGACCGTATCGGCCGCAAGCCGCTGCTTGTGCTGACGCTGATGATGATGGGCGTCGCGACGTTCCTGATCGGACTGGTACCGACCTACGCCGCCATCGGCATCGCGGCACCGGTGATGTTGGTGGTGCTGCGGCTGATACAGGGCTTCGCCATGGGCGGCGAATGGGGCGGCGCCGTGCTGATGGCATTCGAATACGCCCCGCACCATCGCCGCGGGTTCTACGCCAGCTTCCCGCAGATCGGTTTCGCACTGGGACTGTGTTTCAGCACCGGCATCATCACCCTGCTGTCGGCTACTTTGTCGAACGAGGCGTTCCTCGCCTGGGGCTGGCGCTGCGCCTTCCTCGTAAGCATCCTGCTGCTCGGCGTTGGACTTTTTGTCCGGCTGAAGTTGTTCGAGACGCCGGAGTTCAGCCGTATCCGCGACGATTACCACGTCAGCAAGCTGCCGATCGCCGAGGTCACCCGTGACTACTGGTGGAACATTCTGCTCGGCTGGTTGGCACGCATGGGCGAAGGCGCCGTGTTCACCGTCTACACGCTCTATATGTTTTCCTACCTGACTGCGATCGTTCACCTGCCGCGCACGCTGGTGCTCGCTTCAGTCACGGCCGCGGCCCTGGTCCTGATCTTCACCACGCCTCTGGCCGCGGCCTGGTCGGATCGCGTCGGTCGGCGCCGGCTCTTCGCGGCGGCCATGCTGATCAATGGCCTTGCGGCATTTCCGTTGTTCTGGCTGCTGCAGTCCGGCAGTGGCCTGCTCGCCGCCATTGCCATCGTGATTTCCATCGGCATTCTCTGGGCGCCGGTGTACGGTCCGGAGGCAGCGCTGTTCTGCGAGCTATTCGATACGCGCGTGCGCTATACCGGTGTGTCGCTGGTCTACCAGATCGGTGCGATCATTTTCCTGGCGCCGATCCCGATCCTCGCCGCCCTGCTGGTCGCACTGGATGGCAACCAACCATGGTGGCTGGCGGTCTATATCGCGTTCGGCTGCGCGGTGAGCGCGTTGGCCGCCGGTCTGATGCGGCGGACCTTCGTCGGAGCGCCGGCGCTCGCTGCCGCGGCGGTGCCGGTCAAAGTGCCAAGCCAGTAAGGTGGTCCATCGGCCTGAAAGCTGCGAACCCACAACGCTCAGCGTGAGGGCGGGCGCGGGCCCGTTACCACGACCTTGCTGCGTGCCGCTCTGAACACCGCGGATGCCGACCTGCGTCGGGATGATGGCGTGGGGTGGCGAGTACAATATTGCTCAAGGGTTACGGCCGAAGATGCTCGGCTGGCGGCGTGAGGGAAAACGGGCAGGGCACGCTTGGCGCTCTCTTCGCCGGGCCCAGGCCGGAAATCACCTATCCCAACGAATACCTTGAGGGGCTGATTGACCGTTTGAATGGGTGCGAAGGGTCGGATGCCGCGGTTCGCGCCAGGGGATACTGCTATCGCCGCTTCGGGTGGACAGCGGACATGTGCAGCGCATTCGGTTTGGGTCCGCTCTGCGCCCGTCATCGCCGTACAGTTCGCCAACGATCAGTCTCAAAAACAAAGTTCACGGGAGTAGCGACATTTCGTGGCGGTTGTGCCAACAGCGGCCCTATAGCGCCCTCAGCCCGCGATAGTGCACTTTGACAAGCCGGGGGGAGCCATGCAGCGCGTCAGAATTGCCGCCTGGGCCGGGCGCGTAGTCTCGGTGTGCCTGGTGCTTGGGGCGGCGAAAGTTGGTGGCCGCCACAGGGCTGCGGCGCCGCTGACGCTGGGCTGCCTCGTCGTCGTGTTCGCCATGGCCGCCGCCGACCGCGCCATGGCGGCTAACGAATGCGGCGCGGTAAACAAGAATTCTTCGCCGGGTCTCGACACGGCGGTCTGCACCGCCACCTCGGGCACCGGCAACCCGTATGCAGCCGGCATCTCCTACAACGAAAACACCACCGGCCTACCCGTCAACGACCTGACGGTGGAGTTGAGCGGCAGCTCGCCGGGAGCGGTCGCCGTCAACGCGTCGGGGATGGGGGTTTCAGTCACCGGAGCGCTCAATCACAACGTGACGGTCGACATAGACGCGGGCGCCAGCGTGACCGCCACGACCGATGCCGTCGTACTCGCCGGGTCCGGAGCGGCGCGGGGATCGGTCAACAACCAGGGGACGATAAGCGGCGGCACTAGCGGAATCTCCGTCAGCTCGTCCATCCCGGTCAGCATCTTCGACTCGGGAAGTATTACTGGCGGCAGTAAGGCAATCGATCTTTCCGGCAATATCGCGGGCAACACTGTCGCACTCGCGCCCGGCTTTTCGATCACGGGGAATGTGGTCGGCCAGGGCACCGATACCTTGCAGCTTGGCGGCACTGGAACCGGCACGTTCGATCTCTCGAACATCGGCGCGAGCGCACAATATCGGGGCTTTAGCATTTTTCAAGTGACGGGTGGAACATGGGTGGCGACGGGAACCGGCAACCAAAGCTGGTCCATTGCGGGTGCCAGCACACTGCAGCTCGGCAATGGCGCCAGTGCCGGGTCAATCACCGGCAGTATCGCGGACAACGGCAGTTTGACAGTCAGCGGCCCGGGCCCTGTAACGCTGCCAGGCAATATCTCTGGCACGGGAACATTCGCGCAGACAGGCGGCACGGTCGTCCTGACCGGCGCCAACACCTACAGTGGCGCAACCACCATCAGCGGCGGCACGCTGGCGGTGGCCGGCAACTACGGTACGATCGGGAATTCGGCGTCCGTCACCTTGGCCAACAGCGGTGCGGCCCTGGATCTTTCCGCTATCTACTCGACTTCTGGTGGCATCATCCAGAATCTCACCGGCGTTTCCGGCACGACGGTCAACCTCGGTTCAACCGGCTTCATCGAGGTGAACTTGTCGACGAGCACGACATTCGCGGGCGTGATCCAAGGAACCGGCAACGAGGATCTGTCCACCAGCGCGCTGATGTTCAACGGCAACAGAAATACGCTCACACTGGATGGGACGAACACCTACACCGGCGGGACCTTCGTCTACAGCGGGACGCTGGCGATAGGCCCGGGCGGCAGCGTCGCCAGTTCCGGCGAAGTCAGTCTGATCGGCGCCGGGGCCACACTCGACATCTCGGGCGGCGGCAACCAGACGGTGCAAGAGCTGACCGGGAACGCAGGACCACCGTGACGCTTGGCTCGAACACGTTGACAGTCAATGCAACCGTTTGCTGCGCCGAGTTTTTCGGAACAATCCAAGGTACCGGTGGTCTCAATGTCACCGGCGCGGGGGTTCTCGATCTGGGGGGCAGCAACACTTATACCGGCGGCACCACGATCGCGGCCGGTAGCACCTTGCAGATTGGCCTTGGTGGCACAACAGGCGGCATTGTCGGGAATGTCGTCGATAATGGCCTGCTAATCTTCGCGCGCAGCGACAACGTGACGTTTGGCGGGGTGATTTCGGGTAGCGGAAGGCTGCAACTCGGAGGCATCTTCACAAGTGGAACGGTGATCTTGACCGCCACGAATACCTACGGTGGTGACACGACGATCTCGTCCGGTATGCTGCAAATTGGCGCCGGCGGAACCAACGGCGCGATCGCCAGCCAGAGTGTCAGCATTGCGGGCGGCGGTACGTTGGCTTTCGATCGCTCCGACACGTTGACCTATGGCGGCGTGATTTCTGGCGCCGGGAATATGTCCCAAACAGGCACCGGCATGCTGGTCCTAAACGGCACCAGCGGCGGCTTCACAGGATCGACCACCATTAGCGCAGGCACGCTGGAAGTGGGCGACGCCAGCCACAGCAGTGCTACGCTCGGCGGCAACGTGTCGGTGAGCAGTGGCGCGACGCTGATGGGCCACGGCACGATCGGCGGCAACGTGACCAGCAGCGGGACAGTGCAGCCGGGCGGGACGATCGGCATCATGACGGTCGCGGGCAACTACACGCAGAACCCCGGCAGCACGCTGACCATCGAGATCACACCCAACGCCGCGGCCGGTGCGGGCGTCGGCTACAGCCAGCTCAGCGTCGGCGGCAGCGCGAGCCTGGCGGGCGGCGGACTGAGCATCGTGGACGACGCCGGCACCTACACGGTCGGCAGCCGCTACACCGTGCTGACCGCCGCCGGCGGGCGCAGCGGCACGTTCGCCAGCGTCGCCTACAACCCGATCTTCGGCGGCTACATCACGCCGGTGGTCAACTATGATGCGAACGACGTGTTCTTGACGCTCGATCCGACCCCCAGCCCGACGCCGTCCGCGCCGGCACCGATGTTCAACAGCGGCCAGGGAGTGCCGGATGCACTGACCGCGATGGCGAGCGCGATGGAAGGCGTGGGCGACACGGTGCTGGGCGACGTATGCGGCCCAACCGCGCGGCGGCTGGTCACGCAGGGCCAGGGTTGCGTGGTGCGCAACCTGGCCGCGGGATACCAGTCGGAAGTCTGGATGCGCGGACTGGGCAGCCTGGGTAGCCTGACCGGCGGCGGGGCGCGGATGGCGTTCCACGACGACTACGGAGGCCTGCTGATCGGCACCGGCATCAGCCGCGGCGGGTTCACCATGGGCGCGGGTGGCGGCTACCTGTCCACATCGCTGCACTTCTCCGACGGCAGCAACGCGCAGCAGAACGCGGGCCTGGGCTTCCTCTATGGCCGCTACGCGCAGGGACCGTGGTGGCTGGGCGTTATGGCGGCGTATGGCGGCGCGCCGGTCGATGGCGAGCGCGCGCTGCCCGGCACCGGCCTGACCGCCAGCGGCAACCGCGCGGCGGAGTTCGGCACAGTGCGGGCGCGCGCTGCCTACGACCTGGCGGTGGGCGCAGTGACGCTCGAGCCGCGGGCGGACCTCGCGTACATCCATGCTGGGCAGTCCGGCTTCGCGGAATCGGGCGCCGGCCTGTTGGACCTGGCCTATCCGGGCACTCATGCGGATGCCGTCGAGGGGCGGCTGACCGTGCGCGCCATGCAGCGCGTGGCCGCTGCGAACTGGGGAATGGTGCCATGGATCGAAGCAGGTGTGCAGCAGACGCTTTCCGGGCAGTCACGCGGCGTGGTGGCAACGGACGGCGCTTTCAATGCCGGCGTCTCGGGCGTGTCGCCGGCACCGACGGCAGGCGTGGTCGGCGTCGGCATCAGCGCCGCCGCGACCGAGGCGCTGGATTTGTTCGTGCGCTACCAGGGGCAGTTCTCCGCCAACCAGGTGGAGAATGCATTCAGCGCCGGGCTGCAGATGCGGTTCTGACCGTCAGTGCGAGGCGGCGCACAGGCGAGGCCGCCGCTTTGGGTCGAATGCGGCGGTTCAGGCCAAGAGATCCTGCTACCGTTGCTTTGGGTCGGTACGCGACGTTCAAACTGACCCACTATGCATAACCACAGATCGGGATCACTCAGCTTGCCAATGCGCCATCGGATCGTCGTCGTGCATGACAGGATGCAGCAGGGCTACCGCTACGAGTGCGTCGCGCCGGTCGGCCGCGATTTCGATCCGGCGTTCACGCCGGAGCTGACCCCGCGGCAGATGCTGGCGCTCGGCGTGTTCTGCGGCAAGTACATGACGGACACACGCGATGAGTTTCCCATGGACTGGTTCACCCACGCGAAGCTGTCGCCGCGGCGCCGCGACTGCGCGCTGAACTTCTTCGGCGTCGACGCCAGTCAGAAGCTGTCGGTGTGGCGCGCGAAGGGATGGCTTCATCCGGACGATCCGCGCGGCTGGTTCCAGTGGTATTGCCGTTATTACATGGGCCGTCGCATGCCGCACGAAGACCAGCGGCAGATCAAACGCTGGAAGGCGATGCGCCGGCACATCCGGCAGATCGAGCAGAACTGCGAGCCGGGCGACTGCAATTGTCGCCGCCGGCAGCGCCAGGCGTTGCTGCATTGGGCCTATGACAGCCGCAGGATCTGACGTCGCGCCCACGGCGGTGGCATGCCTGATGACGGTCCTGCGTTCCTGCTCCTGGTTCATGGGCAATCCGCTCACCCCTGGCGAGCAATGCCGTGGCGTGGTTATATCGCTGCCGCCATGAGCGATAATCCCGTAAGCACTCACCGACCCGGCGCCGACGACGCCGAAATCCTGGTGCACGTGCAGGATGTCGGTGATGTCGCCGGGGCGTTCGGTGCCTGGGCGGGCATACCCGGCAGCCGACGCTGGATCGAGGGCTTCCAGCTTGACCCACGGAATTTGGCGACACCGGACGACCTCGAATATCAGGCGATCCCAAAGGGTGGAGTTTTGACCTCGTGGGTCTCCGCCGGCCAGTTCTGCGGTACGCGCGGACAGAAATTGCCACTTCTCGGCTTCTGCGTCCGCGTGCGCAGCGCAGGCCGGCTCGATTGTCGCTACAGCGGCCGTTTCGTCGATGGCAGCGAGGTCGGCCCGCTGCAGCCCGGCACCATGTGCTGTTCGCCGAGCGGCGCTGCGCTTGAAGCAATCCGCATCACCCTGCGGTCCGGCAGCGAGACGGATGGGCAGCGGGACATGCCGCGCGAAGGCGCGCGGGAAATGTCGCGCGAAAGTGCGAAAGCGCTGCCGCCCGGCGCACAGCATTACACGGCGTATGTCGGCCCGCCCGGCCAATACGACGCCATGGCCGCCACGCAGTTCCGCTTGCTCACCACGCTCGGCCTGCGCGAGCACCACCGATTGCTCGATTTCGGCTGCGGGTCGCTGCGGGTCGGCCGCCTGCTGCTGCCCTATCTGCTGCCGGCACACTATTACGGAATAGAGCCCAATACCTGGCTGGTGGAAGACGCCATCAGCCACGAGATCGGGCGGGACCAGATCCGCCTCAAGCAGCCGGTGTTCCGTGCCAATGCGGATTTCAGTTCTGATGGGTTCGGCGTGACATTCGATTTCATCCTGGCCCACTCGTTCTTCAGTCACGCCGGCCGCGATGTGATCGCGCGGGCACTCGCCGGGTTTCGCCGCAATCTGGCGGAGGGCGGGATCGTCCTGGCAACCTTCGTCGTTGCCGAAGCGTCGCGAGTCCCCGAGTTCGCCGGCGGTGGCTGGGTTTATCCGCAGGTTGTGGCGTACCACGGAGAAACGATCTCCCGCCTGATCCAGGACTCGGGCATGGTGGGCGTGCCGCTGCCCTGGTACCATCCGCGGCAGCAGTGGTACGCCATGGCGAACGCGGTCGAGGCGCTACCGCCCCGGTCGAAGCTCGTGCACTTGTCAGGCGCGGTGTTGCGTGATCCGGAGTTTGTGGCGAGTTCGTGAGGTGGCGCCCGGCTTGTCTCTCACTCCGCCGCCTTTGCTTCCTGCCGCCCGTGATAGGCGCCGGACAGACGCAGACGCAGGCTCAGCACTTCGACGCCGATGACATTGCCCTCCGCATCGAAGTCGAGCATGACGCCGGGTGCCACCTCCCGCGTTTCCGCGGTGACGGCACCATCCGGGGCGAAGCGGGCGGCAAACGCATCTGCCTCTGGGTCATAGCTGGTCTTGATCATCGCCGCCGCGCTCCTCTATCGAAATGGGCTGTGACAACAAGAACATCGGTACCGATCGTGCGATGCACAACCCGTAGCACGCGCCCACCGAATGCGGCTATCTCCTTGTAGGATCGGGTCAGCGCAGGGTCCGGATCGGGCGAGGTCCAGTCGGGGTAGGTGACGGTCGTCTCGATCGATTCCGGCCGGTAGCTCAGGCCGGTCCGCAAGCTGTTGCCGCATATGGTGCGAGAAGCGGATCATCGTCTTTCCATGGATGCTTCCGAATGCTCGTACCCGATCGAAGAATAGGAGGCGTAGGCCTTCCGGACGGTTAACAGGTTCGACCTGATGGGCCTCCGTGAAACCGGCTCGCCGCAATAAAAACGACAAAGTGACCCAGGCCGCGCGGTGAGCGACCAGTCCACCTTGGCTCCCGGCGGTTACAAGATATGTGCGTGAAAGCGATGGCCCCTACTCCGCCGCCGCCACCACGCGCGCAGCGCTGCCCGCCTCCGCCCACAGCTCCGGCCGCAGCTCTTCCTTGCGGTCGGGGAATGCCAGCGCGCAGCCCAGCGTCACCACGCCGAACCCCGCCAGCACCAGCGTCACCGCCGCCAGGCTGCCGGTACGGTCGTACAGCCACGCCACGATCGGAGCCGACGCCGCGGCACCCAGGAACCCCACAAAGAACCGCACCGAATACATCCGCGCCCGCAGGGCTGGGGAGATGTAACGCGCGGTCATCGTCTCGTTGACCGTCACCTGGCCGAAGATCGCCGCTGCGACCAGCGCGGCGGTCGGCAGCACCAGCCAGCCTTGCGCGTAGGACACCGCCACCAGTCCCGGCACCAGCAGCAGGCTCACCGGGAGAAAAACGCGCTTCAGCGTGGTGCGGTCGATCATCCGTCCCACGGTGAACTGGGTCAGCGCGCCGCACAGCGTGGCCAGGAACGCCGCAATCCCCACCACCGGCAGCATGCGCGGATCGCCGCCCAGCCGCTCCTGCATCAGCTTCGGTAGCAGCAGGGTGAACGCGTTGAACACCAGCCCCGAGACGATCGCGATCAGCAGCAGCACCACCACGGCACGGCGCACCAGCGGGCGCGGGATCACGGGGAACGGCCGCGCCGAGCGCCGGACCGCCGCCTCCGGCGACTTCACCCGCAGCCACAGCAACCCGATCGTTGCGCACGCCAGCCCCGGCAGCAGGAAGGCGGCGCGCCAGCCGACCTGGTTGGCCAGGAACGCCGTCATCACCGGCGCCAGCGCCACGCCCAGATTGCCGAACACGCCGTTGACCCCGATGGCGCGCCCCGGCTTGTCGCCTGCGGCGTCTACCAGCATGGCGGTGCCGATCGGGTGGTAGATCGCGGCGAACAGCCCGGTGGCGCCAAGTCCTACCGCCAGCATCGCCGGCGAGGCGGCAAACGCCGTCGCCGCCATCGACAGTCCGGTGCCGAGAAAGAACAGCGTCAGCAGCGCCGGCCGGCCGATCCGTTGCGCGATCCAGCCCTGTGGCAACGAGAACGCCCCGTACAGCACGAACATCCCGGTGGCGAGCGCCAGGACCGGTCCGTACGAATCGCCGAACCGCCCGCCCGGCGCCACCATCGCGAGCACCGCCGTCGGCAGGATCAGCAGCGAATAATGCGTGAAGCTGTGCGCAGTGTTGATGAAGCCGATCAGACGCGTGTTCGGGGTCATGCTCGGTCCTTGGGTGCGGCACCGCCGATTCCCCCACGTCATGGGCGGTCCCCGGGCGCTTGACGCGCGGTCACGGCATGACGACGCGGGCTGGTGCCAGTCGGCATAGACGATAATCTGTCCTGCTTTTGACGTACGGCCAAATCTTGTCGCATGCTGGACAGCCCGACCGTTCCCGCTTGCGCCCGTTCGAGCAGGCCCCGCGCCCGCTGGTGGGGTATGCGTTCGACTATGCCGTGGGACACGATACGGGCTGGCATCAGCATCCGCGCGCTCAATTGCTCTTTGCGACCACCGGCGTCATGCGGGTGGTGACGCCGGCCGCCCTGTTCATCGTGCCACCCGGCACCGGGCTGTGGATGCCGGCCCAAATCCCGCACGTCACGTGCATCCCGGCCGGGCTGCGCATGCGCGCATTGTTCTTGCGCGAGGATGCAGCACGTGCCGGGCCGGATGCGGTAACGGTGGTCGCCGTCTCGCCATTGCTGCGCGCGCTGATCCTGGCGGCGTGCGAGGAGCCGGTGATGTGGGACGAGCACGGCCCCGTGCGCCATGTGGTCGCGCTGGCGCTGCATGAGATCGGCCGCGCCGCGACCCGGCCGGTCTCGGTGCCGGCCTGCCGCGATCCGCGGCTGCAGCGCGTCACCCAGGCGTTGCTGGCCGATCTGGCGGACCCTCGCGGGCTGGAGTCGTTCGCCGATGTTGCGGGAGCCTCGGCGCGCACGCTGGCGCGGCTGTTCCGGCGCGAGACCGGGATGAGGTTCCAGACATGGCGACAGCAATTGCGGCCGACCGAGGCGCAGGCGATGCTGGCGCAGGGCGCGACCCCGGCACGGGCCGCGGCCGCGGTCGGCTACAGCAGCGGGCCGGCGTTCGGCGCGGCGTTCCGCGCCGCGTTCGGGGTCACACCGGGACGGGCGCGGCACGGGGGATGATCGGGACGTTGCAGTGGCCTTTCCGGCGCATTTGACGCGCCCATCCCGAACCGCCTGCCATCCTTGCCCAACCCGTCGTAGAACAACCCCCGAATCGACACCACCAACCCGAGTCGCAACACACATGGTCCGGCTGCTGGGCATCGACCCTGGCCTGCGCTTCACCGGCTGGGGCCTCATCGAGGCGGACGGCAACCGCCTGCGCCACCGCGCCGATGGCGTCATCGCCACAGACCCGACGGCCTCAGTGCCCGACCGGCTGCGCCTGCTGCACGACGCGCTCGCCACCTTGCTGGTGGAGTATCAACCGGACGAGGCCGCCGTCGAGGAGACCTACGTCAACCGCAACGGCAGCGCGACGCTAACGCTGGGGTACGCCTGCGGCATCGCCCTGCAGGCACCAACGCCGGCCGGCATATCGGCCATTGAATATGCCGGTGACAAAACAAAAGAATAATTATGCGGCCCGCCACCGGCCCCTCCGTACATTTCACAGCTCCGCCCACACGTTGTGCGGCCGGTGGCCGATGCCAAGCCGGTCTGACTCGGGCCTGCTTGGCCCGGGTCAGCAAATCATACTCAGGTCTCGGTGCGCGTGACGGTGTCGCGCGTAATGCTGTTGATCGTCGACGTGCCGGCGAGCCGCATGGTCATGATCAGCTCGTTCCTGAGATGCTCGTGCACGGAACGTACGCCTTGCGCTCCGCCCAACGCCGAGCCGTACAGCAACGGGCGTCCAAGCGCCACGACGCTCGCGCCGAGTGCCAGGGCACGGAACACGTCCTGACCGCGGAACACACCGCCATCGACGATGATCGGCACCCGCCCCTTCAGCGCCGTGGCGACGTGCGGCAGCATGGTAATCGCCGATGGGCTGTTATCGAGCTGTCTGCCGCCGTGATTGGACAGCCACACGGCAGAACACCCGCGACGCACCGCCTCGACCGCCTGGACGGGCGACAGGATGCTTTTGACGATCACCGGCAGACCGCTTTCCTTGCGGCAGAACTCGATATCGGCCCAGTCGAGATTCTGCTTCATCATCATCGCATTGCCGGTGACGCCGGGCGTCCGCGGGACGTTGCCCATCGGCAGCGTCGGCACCGGCGCGCCGTGCAGCCGCGTCGAGCGCTCGCGATTGCTGGTGACGAAGGCATCGACGGTCAGCACGATGGCCTTGTAGCCGCTGGCCTTGGCGCGGTGCAGCATCTCCGCCGCGAAGGCCCGGCTTTCGGGTATATAGATCTGGAACCATTTGGGACCGTCGCTCGCCGACGCGACATCCTCCAGGCTCATCTGCGAGACCGAGCTTTCGACGAACAATGTGCCGGCCAGCGTGGAACCCTTGACGGTGGGAACCTCCTTCTGCGCGTGCACCGAACCCTGATTGCCCATCGGCGCGGTGATCACGGGACAGGACAGTTTGCTGCCGAGAATGGTCGTCGCCGGATCGACGGACGCGTGGCCCGAGAGATAGTTCGCCAGAATAGTCCACCGATTGAACGCCGCGAGGTTCTCGCGCATCGTCCATTCGTCACCCGCGCCGCCCGAGACATAGGCAAATCCGAACGGAATCATCACCTTCTGCGCCTCGGCCTCGAGGTCGCGCAGCGTGACGATGCTGATGTTCCTCTCGTTGTCGGGAAGCGCGGTGACGCCGCCGGCTGGTGCCGATGGCTCCGGCGCGGACCTCGGAGCCGGCGGGGCGTTCTGCGCCAGCACCGGGCCGCCGATCGATGAGGCAGCGACGACACCACCACTTGAAACAAGCAATTCTCGTCGGTTCAGCTCCATCGGATTACTCCGTTCAGGCAGTGAGCCGGTTTCATGTCATTGCGTGAGCAGCAAGTCCTTGACCTGGATCAAGCAGAGATGAACGCCCCAGCCCGCTTCGTGATTGGTCTGGCCGATAGGAGAGGCCCGTCGCGCGGAATCGGCGCAGTTGACGCAGATCAATGCCGCCGCGGCAGTGCCGTAATAGCCGGCTGTGCAGCAAGGATGAGGTTCGCATGTACCTGCGTTGCCTGGTCGTCCTTGTGTTGCTGACCACCCCGGTCGATTTGTCGGCGCAGCAATCGTCTGGCCACGCTCGGATGCTCGCCGACCTGCATCAGGCCAGCGGCGTGGCCTGCGCAGCCTGCCACAAAGAGAACCCGCCGAAAACGGCAGTGCCCGACCAGGTCTGCGTCGCCTGTCACGGCGGCGTGCCGGCAATTATCGCCCGGACCGACAATTACGAGCCCAATCCCCATGTCTCGCCGCACTCGGCCGACCTGCGGTGCGCTACATGCCACCACGCCCATAAACCGTCCGAAGTTTCGTGCCTGGCCTGTCACGCGGACAAGACCTTCGTCAGGCAGTGACCGGCCATGCAGGCCGCCTGACCTGACACTCGATCAAAGGCCGGTTGCATGCGGTAGTGCCCGCTGTGCAAAGACCGTCGTATACGGGCGGACCGAGTCACCGAAGGTCTCCGATTCGCTAGGATGGTCAGATTGCTAGGAATCGACCCCGGCCTGCGCTTCACCGGCTGGGGCCTCATCGAGGCGGACGGCAACCGCCTGCGCCACCGCGCTGATGGCGTCATCGCCACCGACCCGGCGGCGTCGGTGCCCGACCGGCTGCGCCTTCTGCACGACGCGCTCGCCGCCTTGCTGGCGGAATATCAACCGGACGAGGCCGCCGTCGAGGAAACCTATGTCAACCGCAACGGCAGCGCGACGCTGAAACTCGGTTATGCCCGCGGCGTGGCGCTGCTGGCGCCGGCGCTGGCCGGCATCCCGATCACCGAGTATGCCGCCAAGTCGGTGAAGCTGGCGGTGGTCGGCACCGGCGGGGCGGACAAGACGCAGGTGCAGATGATGGTGCGGCGCCTGCTGCCGGGGGCGGCGATCAAGCGGGCCGATGCGGCCGACGCCCTGGCGGTGGCGATCTGCCACGCCCACCACCGCGCCAGCCGCCGCGCCTGGGCCGCCGTCGCGGCCGCCTCGGCATGATCGCCCTGCTCACCGGCCGGGTCGAGCAATTGGTCGAGGGAAGCTGCGTGCTCGACGTGAACGGCGTCGGCTACCTGGTGCACGCCTCCACCCGCACGCTGGGCGCTCTGCCGCAGCCTCCGGCGACCGCGCGCCTGCTGATCGAAACGCATGTGCGCGAGGACGCCATCCAGCTCTACGGCTTCGCTGACCCCGCCGAGCGCGACTGGTTCCGTTTGCTCACCACGGTGCAGGGGGTCGGCGCGAAGGTTGCGCTGTCCGTGCTGTCGGCGCTGTCCCCGCGCGACCTGGTCGGCGCCATCGCCGCCGGCGACCGCGCCAGCCTGACCCGTGCGCCCGGCGTGGGGCCGCGGCTGGCGGTGCGGCTACTGACCGAACTGCGCGAGAAGGCCGGCGCGATGCCAACCTCCGCCCCTGGCTTGGCCGGGCTCGCCAGCCGCCCGGGCGGCATGGCGGAGGACGCGGTCTCCGCGCTGACCAATCTCGGCTACCGGCGGCCCGAGGCGCAGCCGGTGGTGGCGCGTGTGCTCGAGCGGCTGGGCGACGGCGCCGCCTTGGACGCAGTGATCCGCGACAGCCTGAAGGACCTGGCGCAGAGGGCCCCAGGGTGAGTGCGAAAGCGCTCGAATCCTCACCCGCGTGCGGCGTCGAGCCGCGAAACGGATCGACGCAGGGTGAGGATGCAACATGCCGCACCCGACAACCACGCGCCGCGGCGCCTCGCGCCCGATCCCTGTCGGTCCGCTTCGCGGCCCGACCCCGCGAACCGGAGAGGGCAGGGTGAGCGACGATCGCACCGTCTCCCCGTTCCGTCGCTCCGAAGACGCGGCGGAAGCCTCGCTCCGCCCGCAGACCCTGGCGGAGTTCGTCGGCCAGCGCGCGTCCCGGGAAAATCTCGGAATCTTCATCCAGGCCGCCCGCGCCCGCGGCGAGGCGCTGGACCACGTGCTGCTGCACGGCCCGCCCGGCCTCGGCAAGACCACGCTCGCCCAGATCGTCGCCCGCGAACTGGGGGTCGGTTTCCGCGCCACCTCCGGCCCGGTCATCCAGCGCGCCGGTGACCTCGCCGCCATCCTCACCAACCTGCAGCCGAGGGATGTCCTGTTCATCGACGAGATCCACCGCCTCCAGCCGGCCATCGAGGAAGTGCTGTACCCGGCGATGGAGGACTTCCAGCTCGACCTGATCATCGGCGAGGGCCCCTCGGCGCGCAGCGTCCGCATCGATCTGCCGGCCTTCACCCTGGTCGGCGCCACCACCCGCGCCGGCTTGCTCGCCACCCCGCTGCGCGACCGGTTCGGTATTCCCCTGCGCCTGGTGTTCTACACCCCCGAAGAGCTGGAACTGATCGTCAACCGCGGCGCCCAGAAGCTGGGCGTGGCCCTGACCGCCGAGGGTGCCACGGAGATCGCCCGCCGCTCCCGCGGCACCCCGCGCATCGCCGGCCGCCTGCTGCGCCGCGTGCGCGACTTCGCGGCGGTGGACGGCGTCAGCCCGATCGATCGCGCGGTCGCCGACGCCTCGCTGACCCGCCTGGAAGTGGACCGGCTCGGGCTAGATGCGATGGACCGCCGCTACCTGCGCCGAATCGCGGAGCACCACGCCGGCGGCCCGGTCGGCGTGGAAACGCTGGCCGCCGCCCTGGCCGAGGCGCGCGACACGCTGGAGGACGTGGTCGAGCCGTTCCTGATCCAGGAGGGGCTCGTGCTGCGCACCAGCCGCGGCCGCATGCTGGGCGAGCCGGGCTGGCGGCACCTCG
>Ga0209415_10000501_pt1 | contig 72922 bp, 69 predicted proteins | sample PeaSoiSIISIP2007_FD_187696 | JGI IMG/M metagenome (GOLD analysis project Ga0209415, IMG submission 187696) | Peat soil microbial communities from Weissenstadt, Germany - SII-SIP-2007 (SPAdes) (version 2) | ecosystem: Environmental > Terrestrial > Soil > Wetlands > Peat | place: Germany...
GAGACCTGGTCGAGGAACTCCTTGAACTTCTCGACCACGTCCTCGGACTCCTCGACGTCGTGCTCGAACTCGATCGCCGACTCGGAGATGACCTCCTCGGCTGCGTAGATGGGGGCACCGGCGCGCACGGCGAGCGCGATCGCGTCGCTGGGGCGGGAGTCGATCTCGACCTCGCGGCCGGCCACGCTGAGCGTGATCGAGGCGAAGAAGGTGTTCTCGCGCAGCTCGGTGACCGACACCTGCGTGCACTTGACGTCCAGCTCGCCGAGGATGTCGCACAGCAGGTCGTGGGTCATCGGTCGCGGCGTGCCCGCTCCCTGGAGCTTCATCAGGATCGAGGCCGCCTCGGGATGCCCGATCCAGATCGGCAGGAACTTGTTGCCGTCAACGGTCTTCAGGAGCACGATCGGCTGCTTGCCAACCATGTCGAAGCTGACGCCGTAGATCACCATCTCCTGCACAAAGAGCCTCCGAAAGGGGGGGTGTCAGAGTATATGTACCGCCCGCCCCGCCAACTGAGCCGCTGAGAGGGGTCGCGGGGGCCCGCCGTGGAGAGGAGCTCACCCTCCCGCGCGGAAGCTCCACAGCTTGTTGCCGAGGAAGTTCAGCGGCGTCGCCCCGGCCACCGCGAGCGCCTGTGCGGGCACCTTGGCGAAGCCGGCGTCCTCGACCAGCAGCGTCAGCAGAACCAGGCTGAAGCCGAACGCGACGAGGCTCACGACGAGGAAGCGGATCGCCTGGAAGCGGGCCTGGCCCTCGCCCGCGTCGAACGTCCAATAGCGGTTGAGCACGAAGTTGTTGAGCACCGCGACCAGCCAGGCGAGCACCGCGGCGATGCGGTAATCGATCCCGATCGCGTGCACGCACAGGGCGTAGACGGCGAGGTTGACGACGAAGCCGACGCCCCCGACGAGGCCGAAGCGCACCAGCTGCAGCCAGTTGGCGGGGCGTCGCATGCCGTGGAGCAGGCGCAGGTGCGGCCGCAGCTCCACGGCGGTTGCGTCGTCACGCATCAGGACAGGGTAGCGACCGGGCACGGCGGACGCTCTCGCTAGCCTTGATCGAATGAGCACTACGTCGAAGCTAACGGTCGCCCTCGGACCCCTGGGCTGCCTGCTGGCAGCTGCCGCGCTCGCCGGGTGCGGGGAAGGGGCGGCCGGCTCGCAGGCCAAGGCCGGCGCGCCGAGCGCGAAGGCGGGCAGCCTCGTCGCCTCGGCGGTCGTCGGTCCCGTGGCCGCCCGCTCCGGACGCGGCAAGGTCCGGGAGGTCGCCGACCCGCAGGAAGCCCAGAGCTTCCCCGCGCCGGCCTCGGTGCACCACAGCGCCGCGGCCACCCCCGCGAAGGCCGGGGAAGCGGCGGTCGCGGCGGGCGCGCCCTCGGACGCGGAAGTGCGCCGCGAGCTGCAGCAGATGCAGGCCGTCGAACGCGCCGCCAGGACCTCCCAGCAGCAGCAGATGACGCCCGTACCGGGCGGCAGGTCCGTCGCCGGCTCGGGCGCGATCTCGATCCCGGCGGGCGTGCCGGAAGTCATCCAGAAGGTGATCGCCGGGGGCAACGAGATCGCCGACTTCCCCTACGTGTTCGGCGGCGGCCACGGCTCGTTCGTGGACAACGCCTACGACTGCTCGGGATCGGTCAGCTACGCGCTGGCCGCGGGCGGCCTGCTGAGCGCGCCGGAGACCTCCGGCGAACTGGAGAGCTGGGGAGCGCCCGGTCCCGGCCGCTACATCACGGTTCTCGCCAACGCGGGGCATACCTACATGTACGTCGACGGCATCCTGTTCGACACGGCCGGGCGCAGCGGCACCTACGCATCGCGCTGGCAGGTCGGCTCGGTTGACAACTCCGGCTTCGTGGTGCGCCACTGGCCGGGCCTTTAGGCGGGCGTCGCGGCCGTGCACCTCGCCTCCCTGATCCTCGCGCCGGTGCTCGCGCTCGACGGCGAATCGGCAACGGGCAACAGCACCGGCATCGCGGTCGTGGCGCTCGTCTCGATGATCGCCGGCTACGTGCTGCTGGCCGGCCTGTGGTACTTCGTGTTCCGCGAGAAGGCACGCTCCAAGCGCAAGCGCGACTCCTCCGACTGAGCGGCGGGCGCGCCGCTCAGCGCGTGAGCGTGAAGGTGCTGAGGACCGTGGTGGTGGCGGGCGTGCGCGCCGCGTTGTGCACGATCAGGCGCAGCGTGAGGGTCGCCCTGCCGAGCCGCGCAAGGCGCTGGGCGGTGCGCTTGGTGAGGCTGATGTGCAGCGTGTTGCGCCCGCCCGAGGTGGTCACCACGAGCGCTTTGCCGATCACCAGCGCGGGCGCCGAGCCGGCGGGCAGCCCGACCGCGCTCGTGCCGGAGATCCCGAGCCGTGCGGCGAGCGCGCGGCCGAGCAGGATCTCGAAGCGCCCGGCGACCTGCTCATTGACCGAGTAGCGCACGATCACGCCGGTTTTCATCACGGTGCGAAGCTTGCGCGAGATGACCGCGTCGGTCGCCACGGGGGCCGGCGTCCCGCCGTTGCCGTTCGCGGAGGAGCCACCCGAGGAGCCGCCTGGGCTGCCCGCTGTGGAGCCGGAGCCGGGGCCGCCCGGAGCGCCGGGGCTGCCCGGCGGCGGCGGGCCGTTGACTGTGATCGGACGGTCGGTCGTTTCGACGTTGCCGCCGCTGTCGGTGATCGTCAGCGTGACGTCGTATTTGCCGCCGTACTGGTAGGTGTGGAAGACGCTCGCGTCGTGGATGCCGCTGGCCGCCGAGCCGTCGCCGAAGTTCCACGCGTAGGAAGGCGGTGCGTAGGGCTCGTCGGCGGGAAGCCCTTCCGCGGGGGCGTCGAGGGTGATGTCTGACTCGGTCCCGTTGAAGCCGACGATGTCGCCGCTGTTGACAGGGTTGGGCGCGGTGAAGAACGGTTCGAGCGCGACACCCGCCCAGCCAGAGAAGGTTTCGCTGTCAGCGAATTCGGCGCTGTCGAAGGCCCATGAGAGGTAGTAGGGGTCGCCGTTGATCACCTCGTTCTTTTCGCTCGCCGCGTGTGTTTCCTTGTTGGGCGTCGGCGGTTTTTGCGGCGGCGGCCCGAAGTTGTACTGCGTCATGTCGCCCTGCTCGGCGGTCGTCGATGTCTGGTACCAGCCGTTCAGCAGCGGGTTGGTCACGACGTTGCGCTGCTCGATGCTTAGGTCGTTGATGATCACGTCGCCCAGGCCCTCGGCGAAGTTGCCGAACGGATTCAGACCCGTGAGCTGGTTGGGCTCCTCGAGCCCCCGCGCGTCCTGGCAGGAGAGCACGTCGGAGGTGGGTTCGGTCGTTTCCAGCGGATTTTCATTGGTGATGAAGAGCCCGGCGTAGCCCGCGGTCCACGGCTGCACCACGTAGGGAATAGGGCTCGCTGTTTCTCCCCCTATCACCCCGTGATAGCCGCACAGGCCGGTGTTGGGGGGTTCGGCGGTTTTTTCCATTTCTTCATCGAGCGCTTTTGAGTATGCGCACGTTTCCGCACTCCCGCCGTCGGTGCACACGTTCACGCCGGGTGGGGTCAGCAGGTAGTAGATCGGCGTGCCGCTCGCGCCGGGCAGCGGCGGAGCGACCGAGGTGATCACGTGCTGCAACTCGGCTTTGATCTGCCTGTCGGTCAGGCAGATCGGCGTGGGCAGCGGCAGTATCAGACTTTCCGCTTTCGGCTTTTCGGTGCAGTTGCCCCCTTCGGCGATCGTGGGATAGGGGTCGGTGTCCTTGACCGAGCCACGGAAGGTGAGCTGGTTGGCGGCACGGCCGCCCGCGTCGGAGTACTGGCCGTCGAGCGCGAACACGTCTCCCCGGTGGCCGCTTTCGGCGCCGACGTCCTGGAAGAACCTGTCGACCAGCCGCTCCCAGTCGCCGCGGTAGGCCCCGTGCGGGTCCCAGAAGACGACGTAGACGTCGCTGGAGTGCAGCACCGGCCCACCGTGGTAGTCCAGCGGTCCGCCCAGGAAGCGTTTTTCGAGGCTGACGCCCGCGCGCGTCTGCACGCCGAAGCCTCCCTTGAGCACAGCCTGTGCCGGGCCGGCGGAGGCGAGCAGGGCTAGGGCGGCGAGCGTTGCAGCGAGGGCCAGGCGCACACGACCGCGGGATGCGGGGGTCACGGCGCCGCGGGGCGAGCGGTCGAAGATGGTCACGAGGCCTCATCGGCAGGGTCGCCGCCTTGCCTTAGCCCGCTGGACGAGATGTTGGCGACCCTTCAGCGCCAACGACCCGGCCGCACCGTCAGCGGGCCGGCCGCGGGGACGTCCCCGCCCGCCACGAACGCCACTGGAGCTAGCGGCGGCGGGTGCTGTGGCTGCGGCGCCTGGCCTTGGCGGCGGCCGACCGGCGCGCCTGTTCGGCGACGGCCGCGACCTTGTAGGCGGACTGCAGGTTGGCCAGGGTTTCCGGCGAGGTCTCGCCGAGGGCGGGCACGTCTTCGGGCGAACGGGCGCCCGCGGACATGATCCCGATCTCCAGGTGCGGCGCGGAGGAGATGCCCACCGCCCCGCAGCCGACCTCAGCGATCGGCTGCCCGGCGCTCACGTGCGTGCCGAGCGGGACGAGCGCCGGCAGGGCGTGGCCGTAGTAGATGTAGCGGCCGCGATCGGGCCCGCTGTCCACGAGCAGCACGGGCGCCGCCGGGCCGAAGCCTTCGATGCCCTCGTGGACGATCGTGCCGCTCGCCACGGCGAGCTCCAGCAGGTGCGGACCGCACTGGTTGGCGTTGCCGCCGAGGTCCACGCCCGCGTCCTGGGACCACCAGCTCGCCGGCGCCACGCGCGAGAGCGGGTACAGCGGGAAGACCCATCCGCTCGCGCCGATCGGATATGGGCTGGCGGCGAACGCGGGTGCGGGCGGGATCGCGGTGCCGCCGGTCGCGCCCGGCGTCACCGTCGCGCCGGGGGCGGGGGCGGGCGTGCTCGCAGGTGCAGGCATCGCGGTGCCTCCGGTGGAGGACGCGAGCGCGCTGGCCGCGAGCGCGACGAGCGCTGTGAGCATGATCGGCAGCAGCAGGGCCGCGCGCGCCGGTGGACGCCGTATCAAGTCGCCTCTCTTGGTCGGCCGGCGGGGTTAGCTGACGGGCTAGCGAACTTCGCCTCCCGCGGATTACCGCGGAACTCGCCCCAACAACTCGGGTCCCCCGCTCCGGGACACCACGTCCCGGATTAGGCGGGCGCAAGCCTAGCGCATCCGGACGTCGGACCGCGCCCGTGGGCGGCCGCGTGCGCTCAGGCCGAGCCGGCGAACAGCTGGCGCAGCAGTTCGTCGACGACCGGGGAGGTCGCGCCCACGGCCGGGCAGCAGGTGGACGCGCCGGGCGGGGTCAGGCCGAGCTCCAGGTGCGGACCCGAGGAGAGCCCCACGATCCCGCAGCCGACCTCGGCGACGGGCTGGCCGGTGGTCACGTGTTCGCCTACGTGCACCAGCGCCGGGGCGGCGTGCCCGTAATAGATGTACCAGCCGGCATAGGGCCCGGCGTCGATGCGCACGACCGGCGCATCGGGGCCGAAGCCGGGGATGCCCTCGCGCACGACCGTGCCCGACGTGACCGCCACCTCGACCGCGGCGCTGCCGCAGGCCCCGCCCTGGGTGGCGATGTCCACGCCCTGGTCTTCGCTCCACGTGGTCGGCCCGAGCACCAGCGAGACCGGCTGGATCGGGAAGGCCCAGCTGCCGCCCCCGCCCCCGCCGACGTAGGTTGCGCCCTGTTCGAAGGATTGCGCGCTGTTGCCCTGTGGCAGGATGATCCCGGCCTTGCGCGCGCGTGCGATTTCGGCCTTGATCTGCGCGTCCGAGGGCGCCCCCGGAGCCACATAGGTGCCGCTCGCGGCGGCCGGCAGCGCGTCGACCTTGCCGACCTTGCCCGAGACCTCCTTGCGGCTGATTTCGCCGGCGGCAGTGCTCGGCGGCAGCGGCAGCGCCCTGGGCGCCTTGGTGGAGCCGGCGGTGGAGCCCGTCCCGCGGACCGGCGCGGTGCCCGTCGGCGTCGTCGTGGCATGTGCCTTGGCCGTGGCGGTCGCGGCGTGGGGATCGGTGGCGGCCGTCTGCGCGCTGCCGCAGCCCGCGGCCACGAGGGCCACACCGCACACAGCGGCGATCCGGAGCGCGGCGCCTGCAGAGGACATCGGCCCGATGTTAGCCCCGCGCAGGAGCCGCGAGCGCCGGCCGTGAGCGCGGCCTACCGCCGCCAGAGCTAAAGCAACTCGCGTTTGGGCCCGATCTTGCAGGAGAGTCGTCGCTCGCACAAGCCGAGCCCTCGAGATCCCGTGTCCGAAACCGGAGCCCGAACCCCGTCCCCCAGCGCCTCGAGCGCCTTCTCCCCCTCAGGGGACGAGCACGGGCGCGGACACGGCAAGGCGGCGAGGACGCCCACTCGCGGGCGTCTCGGACGCCTGGGCTCCTTGGCGAGCGGCCGCCGTGGCGTGTGGGCGGCCGTGACAGCCGTGCTCGTGCTCGCTGGAATCCTCGCGTCGGTGCTCGGCGCGGGGGCGGTGGCGCGCACCGACGCCGACCGCGGGCGCCTGGGGTTCCACCTCTCCTCCGCGGAGGTCGCCGCCGCGCTCAAGCTCGAACTCCAGCACGAGGAAGACCTGGTGCTCTCCGCGAGCGCGTTCGCGAACGGCAACGCGAACGTCTCGCCCGTCGCATTCGACCGCTGGGCCGGGCTCGTGCAGGCGATGGCGCGCTACCCCGAGCTGCAGAACATCGGGCTCGTCACGCTCGTGCCGGCGTCAGGGCTGCGCGCCTTCGAAGCGCGGATCGCGGCTCACCCGGTCGAACCGCTGGGGATCAACACCGCGAAGATGGGAGCGCCGTTCCAGGTCCTCCCCCAGGGCAACAGGCCCTTCTACTGCTTCGCCGTGGCCGGGCTGTCGCGCAGCCGCACCAGCTACCTGCCACCCGGCCTGGACTACTGCGCGCTGGCGAGCTCGCTGCCGACCGCGCGCGACCAGGGGCTGAGCAGCTACGCACCGTTCGTCGACGGCAGCGTGACCACGCTCGGCGTGCAGACGCCCGTGTACCGCCACGGGGTCGTGCCGGCGACCGTCGCCGCCCGCCGCCGGGCGTTCGTGGGCTGGATCGGCGAGCTGCTCGTCCCGAACGTGGTGCTCGCCAGGGCGCTTCAGGGCCACCCCAACATGGCCGTCAGGTTCAGCTACGCCTCGGGCCTCTCGCACGTCACCTTCACTGCCGGCAGCGCGCCAGCGCGCGCGCAGAGCACGACGATCGACCTCCCCAACGGCTGGACGGTGCAGAGCTTCGGCGCGCCCGTCGGCGGCGGCGCGTTCGCGGACCGCAACGCGCTCACGCTGCTCGTCGGGGGCACGCTGCTGAGCCTGCTCGTGGGGCTGCTCGTGGTCGTGCTCGGCACGGGCCGCACGCGCGCGCTCTCGCTCGTGCGGGAGAAGACGAGCGAGCTTTCCTACCAGGCGCTGCACGACACGCTCACGGGGCTGCCCAACCGGGCGCTCGTGCTCGATCGGGCCGAGCAGATGCTAGCGCGCGTCGCGCGCCAGCCGGGCGTGCTGGCGGGCGCGCTGTTCGTGGACGTGGACGGCTTCAAGCACGTCAACGACAGGCTCGGGCACGCCGCGGGCGACCGCCTGCTGAAGGTGGTCGGCGAACGGCTGCAGAGCGCGGTGCGCGTGCAGGACACCGTCGCCCGCCTGGGCGGCGACGAGTTCGTCGTGCTCGTCGAGGCGCCGATCGAGGGCAGCCCGCTGGACCTCCTCGCAGACCGCCTGATCGACGCCCTGCGCCAGCCGGTCGAGTTCGACGACGGCCGCAAGATCTTCTCGGTGACGGCGAGCATCGGGCTGGCGGTCGGCCACTACGGGACCCCGGACGAGCTGCTGCGCGACGCCGACCTCGCGCTCTACGCCGCCAAGGCCGAAGGCAAGGACCGCTACGTGCTGTTCGACTCGCACCTCAACGAGGACGCCGAGGGGCAGGTCGAGCTCGAGCTGGACCTGAGCGCGGCCCTGCAGCAGGAGCAGTTCTTCCTGCTCTACCAGCCGATCTTCGATCTGCCCAGCCAGAGCGTGATCGGCGTCGAGGCGCTCGCCCGCTGGCGCCATCCCGAGCGCGGGGTGATCCCGCCGAACCTGTTCATCCCGCTAGCCGAGGAGAACGGGCTGATCGTGCCGATCGGCCGCTGGGTGCTCGAGGAGGCCTGCGCCCAGGCCGCCCAGTGGAGCGCCGCGGGCCACCACCTGGGGATCTCCGTGAACGTGTCCGCGCACCAGCTCGGCCGCCGCTCGTTCGCCGAAGACGTGCGCCGCGCGCTGAGCCGCTCGGGCCTGGAGCCCTCGCTGCTGACGCTCGAGATCACCGAGACGTCGCTGATGCGCGACGTCCCCGGCGCCGTCGAGCGCCTGGGCGAGCTCAAGGCACTCGGGGTGGGCGTGGCGATCGACGACTTCGGCACCGGCTACGCGTCGCTGTCGAACCTGCGGCGCATGCCGGTCGACGTGCTGAAGGTGGACAGGAGCTTCATCGCCGCGCTGGGCGAGGGCGGCCGCAGCCGCGAGCTGCTGGAGGCGATCCTCGGCGTCGGCCAGGCATTGTCCCTGCGGGTGGTCGCCGAGGGAATCGAGGCCCAGAGCCAGATGACCGTGCTCGAAGAAATGGGCTGCGAGATGGCCCAGGGGTTCCTGATGGGCAGGCCGAGTTCGGCCGAGGCGATCGAGGAGCTGCTCGCGCCGCGGGGGTCGCGGGTCGCCGGCTCGCCCGCCACCTGACGGGCGCCCGACGGCGGGCCCACGTGCGGCGAGGCGCTATACAGGGACGGTGCCCCAGGCGCTTGACGGTCTCCGCATCGTGGACTTCTCGCGCGTGCTCGCGGGACCGCTCGCGACGATGGTGCTGGCCGACCTCGGCGCCGAGGTCACGAAGGTCGAGCGGCCCGGCTGCGGGGACGACACGCGCGCGTGGGGGCCGCCGTGGGACGAGACCGGGATGTCCACCTACTTCCAGGCGGTCAACCGCAACAAGACGAGCATCGTGCTCGACCTGGCTAGCGACGCCGACCGCCGCCGCGCGCGGGAGCTGGTGGCGGGCGCGGACGCGGTGGTGGAGAACTTCCGCCCCGGGGTGATGCAGCGGCTGGGGCTCGGCTATGAGGAGCTCCGCGGGGCCAATCCGGGTCTCGTGTACTGCTCGATCACGGGCTTTGGCGCGGGCGCGGGCGCGGCGCTGCCCGGCTATGACCTGCTCGTCCAGGCGCTCGGCGGCCTGATGAGCATCACCGGCGCCGCGGACGGCCCGCCGCAGAAGGTGGGCGTGGCGCTCGTGGACGTGGTCTGCGGCCTGTTCGCGAGCACCGGCATCCTGGCGGCGCTGCGCCACCGCGACCTGACCGGGGAGGGTCAACGCGTGGAGCTCGACCTGCTCACGTGCCTGCTCGCCGCGCTCGTCAACCAGGGCTCGGCCTACACGCTCGCGGGAGAGGTCGCCGGGCGGATGGGCACGGCGCACCCCAGCGTGGCGCCCTACGAGCTGCTGCGCACGGGCGACGGCGAGATCGTGATCGCGGTCGGCACCGATGCCCAGTTCGGCGCGTTGTGTCGGGTGCTCGGCTGTCCCGAGCTGGCCGACGACGCCGCATACGCCACCAACGCCGCACGCGTCGGCGCCCGCACGCGCCTGCGCGAGCTGATCGAGCAGCGCCTGCAGGGCCGTGCGGCCGCCGACTGGGTGCAGGAGCTCTCGCTCGCCGGCGTGCCGGCCGGCCGCGTCAACGACATCGCCGACGCCTTCGCTTTGGCCGAGCGGCTCGGGCTGCAGCCGATCGTGGAGGTGCCGCGGCAGGACGGTGCACCGGCGCGGCTCACGCGCTCCCCGATCTCGATGTCGCTCACGCCGGCGAGCTATCGCGCGGCGCCGCCGCCGCTGCCGCAACAGGCGCCCGGCGACTAGGAGCTGCGCGGTCGCCCGCCGGGAATCGCGCCGCCAGCGCCGGACCTATACTTGCCCGGCTTCGACCGGATGGTCCAACCATCACATCAAGGGGGAGGAGATTCCCGATGAGCAAGCTCGTCGCCCGCCTGGGCGCGCCCGCGCTCGCCGTGCTCGCGCTCGCGGGCTGCGGCAGCAGCAGTAGCAGCACCAGCACATCGACGACGAGCGCGAAAACGCCAACCGTCTACAACGCGACGATCGCCGCGCAGGTGCCGGCGGCGATGAAAGCCAAAGGGACGCTGAACGTCGGCTCGGAAGCGCAGTACGCGCCCAACGAGTTCGTCGCTCCCGACGGGCACACCGTGATCGGCATGGACGCTGACCTCGTGCGTTCGCTGGCAGCGGTGATGGGCCTGAAGGCGAACATCATCAACTCGAGCTTCGAAGCGATCATTCCGGGCCTCACGGCGGGCCGTTTCGACCTCGGCGCGTCTTCGTTCACGGACACCAAGGAACGCGAGAAGACGGTGGACTTCGTGACCTACTACTCCGCCGGGATCTCGTTCTACGCCAAGAGCTCGGTCAACCCTGGGGTCACGAAGCTCGCCGACCTGTGCGGCAAGACGATCGCGCTGCAGAAGGCCACCGTCGAGCAGGAAGAAGCGACCAAGCAGAGCGCCACGTGCACCAAAGAAGGCAAGGCGGCTGTGAACGTGTTGAGCTTCCCCGGCCAGAATCCGGTGAACCTCGCGTTGGTGAGCGGGCGAGCCCCGGTGGCGATGGCAGACTCTCCCGTCGCCGAGTATCAGGTCAAACAGTCAAACGGTCAGCTCAAGCTGACCGGTGAAAGCTACGCGTTCGCGCCCTACGGGCTGGCGATCCCCAAGACCTCCGGGATGGCGGCACCGATCCTCGCGGCAGTGAAGCAGCTGATGGCCAACGGCACGTACGCGCAGATCCTCGCCAAGTGGGGGATCCAGGCCGGTGCGATCACGAATCCGAAGATCAACGGCGCAATCAACTGATCAGAGCGGGCCGGCGGGCCTGCGGAGCGGCGGATGTCCGCGAGCGAGGCCACCGACGTAGCGGGACGGCCCGATGACATAAGGGCCGTCCCCGTCCGACACCCCGGGCGCTGGATCGCGGCCGCGATCGTGCTCGTGCTCGGGGTCGCGATGATCCGCTCGGTGGTCACGAACCCCCGCTTCGAATGGAGCGTGGTCGACCACTATCTGTTCGACGAACGGGTGCTGGAAGGCCTGCGCATTACGATCGAGCTGACCGTGATCGCGATGGCGATCGGTGTCGCGTTGGGCGTCGTGCTGGCGATCATGCGCCTCTCGCCGAACCCCCTGGTGTCGGGCGGCAGCTGGCTCTACATCTGGTTCTTCCGCGGCACGCCCGTGCTCGTGCAGCTGCTGTTCTGGTACAGCATCGCGGCGCTCTACCCGAAGATCGGGATCGGCATCCCGTTCGGGCCGTCGTTCGTCCACGCCGACGCGAACACCCTGATCACGCCCTTCACCGCAGCGATCCTCGGCTTGGGGCTGAACGAGGGCGCCTACATGGCGGAGATCGTGCGCGCCGGCATCATCTCGGTCCCGGAAGGGCAGAGCGACGCGGCGCGCTCGCTCGGCATGTCGCGAATGCAGACGTTGCGCCGCATCGTGCTGCCGCAGGCGATGCGCGTGATCATCCCGCCGACGGGCAACGAGACGATCTCGATGCTCAAGACCTCCTCGCTCGCGAGCGTGATCGTCGTCGGCGAGCTGCTGTTTGCCGTGCAGAACATCTACTCCGTCAACTTCAAGACGATCCCGCTGCTGATCGTCGCGAGCATCTGGTACCTGGTGTGCACGAGCGTGCTCTACGTCGGCCAGTACTACCTCGAGCGCTACTACGGCCGCGGCGCCTCGCGTGACGGGACGTCAACCCTGACCGGGCGGGTGCTGCGTGGGGTGCTGAGCTTCAGGCTGCCGGGCGAGCACGCGCCGCCAGGGGGAGACGAGCACCGTTGAGCGAGCCCATGGTCAGCGCCGAAGGAGTCCACAAGCGCTTCGGTCGCCAGGAGGTGCTGAAGGGGATATCGCTGCAGGTGATGGCGGGCGAGGTGATGTGCCTGCTCGGTCCGTCGGGCTCGGGCAAGTCGACGTTCCTGCGCTGCATCAACCACCTGGAGAAGATCAACGCCGGCCGGCTGTCGGTGGACGGCGAGCTGGTCGGCTACCGCGAGGTCGGCGGCAAGCTGCACGAGCTGCGCGAAGGCGAGGTCGCGCGCAAGCGCGCGGAGATCGGCATGGTCTTCCAGCACTTCAACCTGTTCCCCCACATGACCGCGACGGAGAACGTCACGTGCGCGCCGATCCGCGTCAAGGGGGAGCCGCGCGGGCAGGCTCGCGCGCGCGCGCGCGAGCTGCTCGACCGGGTGGGGCTCGCCGACAAGCTCGCGGCCTATCCCGCAGAGCTCTCCGGCGGGCAGCAGCAGCGCGTGGCGATCGCGCGCGCGCTGGCGATGGAGCCGAAGCTGATGCTCTTCGACGAGCCGACCTCCGCCCTGGACCCGGAGCTGGTGGGCGAGGTGCTGCAGGCGATGCAGCAGCTCGCCCGCGACGGCATGACGATGATCGTTGTCACGCACGAGATCGGGTTCGCCCGCGAGGTGGCCCACAGCGTGGTGTTCATGGACGGCGGCGTCGTCGTCGAGTCGGGCGCGCCGGCGGCCGTGCTGGAGAGCCCGCGCAACGAGCGCACGCGCTCGTTCCTCTCCAAGGTCCTCTAGGCCGCGCGCCCCAGGAGCCGTGCGGCGCCGCTGGCCTGCAGTGGACGCTCAGCCGAGATAGGCGTCCAGGCGTGCGAGCGCCTCGGGCAGGTTCGCCCGGCCGAAGCCGAGCCTGATGTGGCGCGGCTCCTCGTAGACGGTCCCCGGCAGCAGCAGCACCCCGCAGCGCTCGGCGGTCTGCTCGCACCAGGCCTGCACGTCGAGGTCCCCTGCCACCCGCGGGAACCCGATCGGTCCGGCCGTCGGGCGCACCCATTCCAAGAGCTCGCCGCGGCGTGCGATGAACTCGTCCAGCAGCGGCAGGTTGGCGAGCACGAGCTGCCGGTTGCGCTCCACGAGCAGCTCGCGCTGGCGCAGCGCGAGCGCGACCAGCAGCTCGCTCGGCGCGCTGCTGCAGATCGTCGTGTAGAGCTTGAGCTCGCGGATGCGCCCCAGCAGCGCCGGCTCGCGAGAAGCCAGCCAGCCGATCCTCAGCCCGGGCAGGCCGTGGGCCTTGGAGACCGCACCCAGCGACAGCGCCCGCTCGTAGAGGTCGCAGGCCGCGGGCAGCCGCTCGGCGGGATCGTGCTCGAGCCCGCGGTAGACCTCGTCGCTGAACACCACCGCCGAGCGCGCCCGGGCCAGCTCGATCACGCGCCGCAGCACGGGCTCGGCCATCTGCGTGCCGGTCGGGTTGTGGGGGCTGTTGATGTAGATCGCCCTGGTGTCGGGGCGCAGCAGACGCTCGAGCTCGTCGAGGTCGTGGGCCCAGCCGTGCTCGTGGCGACGCCGCCACAGGCTCACCTCGGCGCCGGTGCTGCGCGCGACCTCGATCGCCGACCCGTAGCAGGGAGCCTCGACGACGACGTGGTCGCCGGGCTCCAGCAGCGCGTGGTAGGCGAGGAAGATGCCCTCCTCGGCGGCCGCGAGCGTGAGCACGTCCTCGGGCCCGGCGTGCTCGTATCCGCTGGCCACCGCCTCGCGCAGCTCCTGCGAGCCGGCGACCTCCGTGTATCCCAGCCGCAGCCCCAGCAGGCGCCGCTCGGCGCCCGGCTCGAGCGCCAGCAGCTCTGCCACCGAGCGCGACTCGCAGTCGCTGCTCGAGAGCATCAGCTCGGCGCGGAACTCCCAGCGCTCGTAGAAGCGCTCGATCGCAAACGGCCGGATCTGCATGTTCGACGCTGCCTCCTCGCTCGCGGGTGGACCGCGCGCCAGCGTAGCCCGCCCGGCGAACGCGCGCCCTGCACCGCGTCGCGCCGGACACGCAGCGGCACGATCGGCGGGTGCCCGCGCGGGATGCGTCGGGGCACGCGGCTGAGCTAGCCTGCGGCGAGGAATGGGAGCGGTGTTCGTGACCGGCGGCTCGGGCTTCATCGGAGGCCGTCTGATCGAGCGGCTGCTCGCCGACGGCCACGATGTGAGCGCGCTCGCGCGCTCCCCGGCTGCGGCGGACCGCGTCCGCGCGCTCGGCGCGCGGCCCGTCGAGGGCGAGCTCGCGAGCGTGCAGGCGATGCGCGCCGGCGCAGAGGGCTGCGAGCTCGCCTTCCACGCCGCGGCGATGCTCGGCGACTGGGGCAGCCGCGCGGAGTTCGAGGCCGGCAACGTGCGCGGCACCGAGAACGTGCTGCGGGCGTGCGCGGAGGCCGGCGTGCGCAGGCTCGTGCACGTCGGCACCGAGGCCGCGCTGATGGCCGGCCGGCCGCTCGTGCAGATCGATGAGACGACCGCGCCGCTGCGCCCGGACTCCCCGGCGCTGTACAGCGCCACCAAGGCGCGCGCCGAGCAGGCCGTGCTCGGCGCCGACGGCAAGGACCTCGAGACGGTCGTGGTGCGCCCGCGCTTCGTGTGGGGACGCGGCGACACGACGCTGCTGCCGCGGATGGTGGAGATGGTGCGAGGCGGGCGCTTTGCCTGGATCGGCGGCGGCCGCCACCTGACCTCGACGACGCACGTGGACAACACGGTGGAGGGCCTCGTGCTCGCGGCGCAGCGGGGCGTGCACGGGAACGCCTACTTCGTCACCGACGGCGAGCCCGTGGTGTTCCGGGAGTTCGTCGGCGAGCTGCTCGCCACCCAGGGTGTGGCGGCGCCCACGCGCAGCGTTCCCGCCGCGGTCGCGTTCCCGCTCGCGAGCGCGTGCGAGACGGCCTGGCGGCACCTGCCGCTGCCGGGCGCGCCGCCGTTGACGCGGCTGGCCTGCTGGGTCTCCGCGCAGGAGTGCACGATCAGGATCGGAAAGGCCCGCGAGCAGCTCGGCTACGAGCCCGTGGTCGCGATCGCGGACGGCCTGCAACAGATGCGGGCGCAGTAGCCATGGGCGATCTGGCGGGTCATTTCGGCAGCCTCGCGCGCTACCTCGCCCAACACGACCAGCGCGCGGCCGCCGACACGGCCGCGCTGGAGGAGCTCTCCTCGCAGGCGTCCGCCGCGCTGGCGCTGCCGCGCGGGCTCGAGCTGGAATGGCTCGGCGTCGCGGGCTACCGCCTGACCTTCGAGGGCCAGACGATCTACGTCGACCCCTACGTCTCGCGCGTGCCGCTGTCGGCGCTCGTGCGGCGCCGCCCCGCGCTCGCCGACCTGGCTCTGCACGAGCGCTGGCTGCGTCCGGCGGGTGAGGTGGTGGGCGTGCTCGTCGGCCACACCCACTTCGACCACGCCGTGGACGTGCCCGCTATCTGCCTGCGGCACGGCTGCCCGGCCTACGGCTCCAGCTCGCTGGTCACGCTCATGGGGCTGTACGGGCAGGGACATCAGGCCGTGCAGGTCACCCCGCACGAGCCGCTGCAGGTGGGCCCCTTCACGGTCACGTTCGTGCCCAGCGTGCACTCAAAGCTGCTGCTCGGCTACGCGGTGCCGTCCGACGGGGAGCTGACGTGCGAGCACCTGGAAGCGCTCAGCCCCAACGCGTACAGGTGCGGGCAGGTGTGGGGCATCCACATCGCGGTGGCGGGCACGACCTTCTACCACCAGGGCAGCGCCAACCTGATCGAGGAGGAGATCCGCCATCGCGACGTGGACGTGTTCCTCGCGGGGATCGCCGGCAGGCGCTTCACCGATCGCTACTGGCAGCGCGTGCTCGGAGCGCTGCAGCCGCGGGTCGTGCTGGCGAGCCACTTCGACGACTTCTTCCGCCCGCTGGACCGCCCGGCGGGCTTCTCGCTGAACGTCAACCTCGCCGCGTTTCCGGAAGAGATCGAAACGGTCAGCCGCGACTTCGCGGTCTCGGCACCGGCGCCGTTCGTGACCTACCGCTCCGGGTAGGCCCGGCTCGTGCCCGCCGCCGAGCCCGTGGTGATCGTCGGAGCCGGCGTGGTCGGCTGCGCGGTCGCGGACGCGCTCGCGCAAGGCGGCGTGCAGAGCGTCGTGCTGGAGGCCGGGAGCGAGCTTGGGCTGGGGGCCAGCGGGGCGAACTCGGGCATCCTGCACACGGGGTTCGACTCCGTGCCCGGAGAGCTCGAGACGCGCCTGATCCTGCGCGCGGCCGCGCTGCGCGAGCAGGCGCTTGAGCGCCTGGGCGTGAGCGTCCGTCGCTGCGGCGCGCTGCTCAGTCCGCAGGACGCCCAGCAGGTCGCGGCGGTCGCGCGGCTGGCGGACAACGCCCGCGTCAACGGCGTTGCGGTGGAGCTCGACGCCGACGGATCGCTGCTCGTGCCGGGCGAGTCGATCAGCGATCCCGTGGAGATCGTGCGGGCGCTCGCCGCCGCGGCGCGCGCCCGCGGGACGGAGCTGCGGCTGGATGCGCGCGCGGCCGCGATCGCAAAGGCACGCGACGGAGCGCTGCAGGTCGAGCTCGCGGACGGCCAGCGGGTGCGCGCGGCGGGCATCGTCAACTGCGCGGGCCTGTTCGCCGACGAGGTGGCGCGCATGGCAGGGGACGAGCTCGTCAGCGTGTACCCGCGCAAGGGTGAGTTCCTGGTGTTCGAGGGGCCGCCCGCAACGGCGCTGGAGCGCATCCTGCTGCCGGTGCCCTCCGCGCTGGGCAAGGGGGTGCTCGTCTTCCCCACGCTTGACGGCCACGTGATCGCGGGGCCGACGGCGCGCGAGCGCGTGGACAAGGGCGACTGGTCCGTCGAGGCCGACGCCGCCGAGCTGATCATCCCGAAGGCGGTGCGCATGTACCCGGCGCTGGAGGGCGCGCGGCCGATCGCTGCCTACGCCGGGCTGCGCCCGGCGGGACGCGACGCCAACTACGTGATCGAGCGTTCGCGCGCGCTGCCCGGGGTGATCCACGTGGCCGCGATCCGCTCCACGGGGCTCTCGGCGGCGCTCGCGATCGGCGAGCTCGTGATGGCGATGCTCGCCGAGCAGGGGCTGATCCGGCCGGCGACGCGCGGCAGCGGCGCGGAGGAGGTCGCGGCGCTCGCCGCGCGGCGACCGTGGTGGGTGCGCGCGGCCGCCCGCAGCGGTGCGCGCGCGGGGGAGCGCAGCGGCGGGTGAGCTCGGGGCTGCTATTGGGGATCGACGAGGGGACCACCGCGGTCAAGGCGGCGCTGTTCGACCGCGAGCTGCGCCCGGTGGCCGAGTCGCGCCGGCCGGTGGCGCTCTCCCACCCCGGCGCCGGCCGCGTCGAGCAGTCGCCGCAGGCGATCCTCGCGGCCGTGATCGACGCCGTGGCGGAGGTGCTCGAGCGGGCGGACGGGAGGGAGGTGATCGCAGCCGGCATCGACCACCAGGGCGAGTCCGTGCTCGCCTGGGACGCGGACAGCGGGCAGCCGATCACGCCGGTGATCGTGTGGCAGGACAAGCGCCAGGAAGCGCTGCTTGGAGCGATCGACCCGCGCGCGGGCGAGCGCTCGGGACTGCCGCTGGACCCGTACTTCTCGGCCGGAAAGCTCGCCTGGCTGCTGCAGAACGACGAGGGCGTCGATCGTGCCCGGCGCGAGGGTACGCTGCGGCTCGGCACCGTCGATGCGTATCTCGGCGAGCAGCTCGGCGGCCGCTTCGCGACCGACCTCTCGACGGCTTCGCGCACCCAGCTGCTGGCTCTCGGCGGGACCGACTGGGACGAGCAGCTGCTCGGCTTCTTCGCGCTGCGGCGGGAGTGGCTGCCGGCGATCGCGCCCACGTTCGGCGTGCTCGGGGAGCTTCGCTGCGAGCGCTGGCCGGCGGCGATCCCGCTGACGGCCCAGCTCGTGGACCAGCAGGCCGCGCTGGCCGGCTCGGGAGCGGTGGCCGAGGGGGAGCTGAAGGCGACCTACGGCACCGGGGTGTTCGTGCTGGGGCGCACGGCACGGCCGCTGCGGGCCCAGGGGCTGCTGCCGACGGTCGCCTGGGCGGCGCCGGACGCGGCAGGCGGCGTGGGCGAGGTCGCCTACGCGCTCGACGGCGGGGTGTTCGCGGCGGGCGCGCTGCTGGACTGGCTCGCCGGCGGTCTCGGCCTGGCCGCCGATGCCCGGGCGCTGGCCGCATCCGCGGCGACCGTCCAGGACAGCGCCGGGGTGATGGTGCTGCCTGCGCTCGCGGGGCTCGGCGCGCCGTGGTGGCGTCCGGGTGCGCGCGCGGCGATCGCCGGCCTGACCTCGGCGGCCGGCGCCGAGCACGTGGCGCGTGCGGCGCTGGAGGCGATCGCGTGGCGCGTGGCCGACATCGTCGAGGCGGTGGCGCACGTGACGCCGGTCACGGGCCTGCGCGTGGATGGCGGCGTGAGCAACGACGAGACGCTGCTACAGCTCCAGGCGGACGCGATCGGGCTGCCGCTGCAGGTCGGCCGCGCCGACGCGACCGTGCTGGGCGCGGCGATGCTCGCGGGGGTGGGCGCGGGGGTGTTCGAGAGCGTGCAGGACGCCGCCGAGCGCCTGCCGCACGGCCGCACGATCAACCCGCGCGCCGGTGAGGCGCAGCGCGCGGGCGCGCGGGCGCGCTGGCGGGAGTTCGTGGAGCGGAGCTCGCTCCTGTAGGGAGAGCGTGGCGGGCGGCTACTCGAGCGCGACCTCGTAGCCGGCCTCCTGCAGCGTTGCAAGAACCTCCGCGGTGTGCTCGGGGCCGCGCGTCTCGAGCGTCAGCTCCACGCCGGTTTCGCGGACGTGCAACGGAACGGCTTCCCGCACGTGCTCGACGCTGACCACGTTGGCGCGGGCGCGAGCGACGAGCCCGAGCAGCTCGGCCAGCCCGCCGGGGCGGTCGGACACGCGCGTGAACAGGCGGACGAGCCGGCCCTCCTCCGTTTCGTGGCGGCGAAGCAGGCCGGCGAGCAGGCCGCTGTCCACGTTGCCGCCCGAGACGATCGCCACGGTGACGCCGGCCACGGGCGCCGGGCGGGCGCTCATCAGCGCCGCGACCGCGACCGCGCCGGCGCCCTCGGCGACGAGCTTGGCGCGTTCGGCCAGGAACACCATGGCGCCGGCGATCTCATCCTCGCTGACCAGCTCCAGGCCGTCGAGCAGCTCGCCGAGCAGCGGCAGCGTGAGCGTCCCCGGTCGCTTGATCGCGATGCCGTCGGCGATCGTGGCCCCCGGCGAGACCTCCGCCGAGCCGGCCTCGAACGAGAGTGCCGCGGCGTAGGGCGCGCAGGCCCTCGCCTGGACGCCGATCAGCTGCACGTCGGGACGCGCACGGCGCAGCGCGATCCCCACGCCGCTCGCCAGGCCGCCGCCGCCCACGGGCACGAGCACGCGCGCGAGGTCGGGCACGTCCGCCAGCAGCTCCAGGCCCAGCGTGCCCTGACCCGCGATCACGTCGAGGTCGTCGAACGGGTGCACGAGCGCCGCGCCTGTTCGCCCGGCGAACTCGCCCGCCAGCTCCAGCGCCTCCTCCACGGAGGCGCCTTGCAGGTGTACCCCGGCACCGAGGCGCTCCACGGCGGCGACCTTCGACACGGGCGCGTCGCGCGGCATGAACACCGTGCACGCCACACCCCTGACGCGCGCGGCGTGGGCGACAGCGCGGCCGTGGTTGCCGGCGCTTGCCGTCACCAGGCCCGCGCGGACCTCGCCCAGCGCGGCGAGCTTGCTGAGCGCGCCGCGCAGCTTGAACGAGCCGGCGCGCTGCAGGCACTCGGCCTTCAACGCGACCGGCGTGCCCGCCCGCTCGGCGAGATCCTCGCACGCGATCGTGGGCGTGCGCACGGCGGCCGCCGCGACGGCACGCTGTGCGCGGTCGAGGTCCACGGCCGCGATCAGCTCGCCGGCCGAGGTCATCCCGGTGCTCTCCTCGGAGGTCATCGTCTTGAAGGTATAGGTTGCGGTCCTTCTCGCGCACCGGTACGTTGGCGGGCGGTGGGGGACCTCGAGGACATCGTCGCGCATCTGGAGCCCGTGCTGGGCATCCCCGACGCCGAGCCCACGCCGCTTCAGGGCGGGATCACCAACCGGAACTTCCGCGCGAGCTTCGGCGGCAGCGAGTACGTGATCCGCTTGCACGGCAAGGACACGAGCCTGCTGGGGATCGACCGGGACGCCGAGCGGCTCGCCAACGAGACCGCCGCGAGCCTGGGGATCGCCCCGGCGGTCGTGGCGAGCATGCCGGACGGCCTCGTCACCCGCTTCGTGCGCTGCGAGCCCGTGGGCGCGCAGGAGATCAGCGAGCGCGCGGGCGAGATCGCGCGCGCGCTGCGCGCCTTTCACGACTCGGGGGTGAGCCTGCAGGCGAGCTTCTGGGTGCCCGACCTGCTGGCGGCGTATGCGCGCATCGCAACCGAACGCGGGCGCGAGCTCCCGCCGGCCTACGCGCAGACGGCCGCGGCGAGTGCGCGCATCGCGGCGGCCCTGCCCGATCGCGCGCACGTGCCTTCGCACAACGACCTCCTGGCGGGCAACATCATCCGCGCCTGCGAGGACGATCGCCTGATGATCGTCGACTGGGAGTATGCGGGCATGGGCCACCCCTACTTCGACCTCGGCAACCTCTCGGTCAACAACGACTTCGACGCCGACGCCGACGAGCGCCTGCTGGCGGCATACCACGGCCGCGCGCCCAGCGACGCCGAGCGCGCCGCGCTGAAGCTGCTGCGCGTGCTCTCCGATGCCCGCGAGGCGGCCTGGGGCGTCGTGCAGGCGGGCGTTTCCGACCTCGACTTCGACTTCGAGGGGTACGGGCGCAAGCACTTCGAGCGGCTGCTCGCGGCAGTGCAGGCGCCGGACTTCGAGGAGTGGCTTGCGGCCGCGTGAGCTACCCGACCGCGCCCGCGTGGTGATCATCGGCGGTGGCGTGGGCGGCACGGCGATCGCCCACCACCTCGCGCGCCTGGGAGAGCGCGACGTGGTCCTGCTCGACCGCAACGAGCTGACCAGCGGGTCGACGTTCCACTCCGCGGGGCTCGTCGGCCAGCTGCGCTCGAGCCTGTCGCTGACGCGGCTGATGATGGACTCGGTGGAGCTCTACAGGACGCTCGACTGCGGCTGGGTCCAGTGCGGCGGGATCCGCTTGGCGTGCACGCCGGAGCGCGAGCAGGAGGCGATGCGCCAGGTGGCGTGGGCCAGGACGTTCGGCCTGCCGCTGGAGCTGATCTCCGCCGAGCAGGCGCGCGAGCTGTTCCCGCTGATGAGCACCGAGGGCGTGCGCTGCGGCTCCTATCTCGCCAGCGACGGATACCTCGACCCCTCGCTGCTGACGAGCGCGCTCGCCGAGGGTGCCCGCGCGGGCGGATGTCGCATCTTCACGCACACCCGCGTGACCGGGATCGACCTCGACGAGCGCGTCCCCGGCCGGCCGCGCGTGTGTGGCGTGCAGACCGAGTGGGGCCCGATCGAGGCCGAGGTCGTCGTCAACGCGGGCGGCATGTTCGCCGCGGAGATCGGACGGATGGCGGGGGTGCGCGTGCCGATCGTTCCGTTCGCGCACGAGTACCTCGTCACGCAGCCGTTCCGTGAGGTGGCCGCGGCGGAGGACCGCGCGCACCTGCCGACGCTGCGCGACCCCGATCTGCTGATCTACTTCCGCGAGGAGGGCGGGGGCCTGGTGATGGGCGGATACGAGCGCTCCTCGGCGCCCTGGGCGCTCGATGAGCACCTGCTCGACGCGATCCCGCAGGACTTCAACGGCCGCCTGCTGGAAGAGGACTGGCCCCGCTTCGAGGAGATCGCCAGGAACTCCTCCCGACGCGTGCCGGTGATGGACGAGATCACGGTCACCCGGCTGATCAACGGTCCGGAGGCGTTCACGCCGGACAACGAGTTCTGCCTCGGCGAGAGCGAGGTGGGGGGCTTCTTCGTGGCGGCCGGCTTCTGCGCCCACGGTCTCGCGGGCGCGGGCGGGATCGGCCGCGTGATGGCCGAGTGGATCCTCGAGGGCGAGCCCTCGGGGGACGTGTGGGAGATGGACATTCGCCGCTTCGGCCCGCACTTTCGCTCGCCGAGCTACACGCTCAAGCGCACGCGGGAGGTCTATGAGACCTACTACGACATCCGCTATCCCGGCCACGAGCGCCTGGCCGGCAGGCCGCTGCGCACCTCCAGCGCCTACCCGTGGCACGTCGAGCACGGCGCGGCGTTCGGCGAGAAGTCGGGCTGGGAGCGCGTGAACTGGTACGAGGCCAACGCGTCGGCGGGCGAGGAGACGCTGCGGCCGCGGGGATGGGCGGGCATGCACTGGTCGCCCGCGATCGGCGCCGAGCACACGGCCACGCGCGAGCGCGCGGGGCTGTTCGACGAGTCGTCGTTCGCGAAGCTCGAGATCGCGGGCCCGGGGGCAGCCGCTTTCCTGGAGCGGCTGTGCGACAACCACGTGGCGCGCGGGGTGGGCGCGATCAGCTACACGCAGATGCTCAACCGGCGGGGTGGCATCGAGTGCGACTTCACCGTCACGCGCGTGGAGGAGGAGCTGTTCTCGATCGTCACCGGAACGGCATTCGGCAACCACGACCTCAGCTGGATCAAGCGCCACGCGCCGCTGGACGGCAGCGTGCGCTGCACGGACGTCACCGCCCGCTGGGCGTGCTTCGCGCTGTGGGGCCCGCGCGCGCGGCAGATCCTCTCGCCGCTGACCGACGACCCGCTCGACTTCGCCTACATGCACATGCGCGACATCGCCGTCGGCGATGTGCCGGTGCGCGCGCTGCGCGTGACGTTCGTGGGCGAGTCCGGCTGGGAGCTGTACTGCCCGACGGAGTACGGCGCCGGCCTGTGGCGCACGCTGTGGGAGTCCGGGCGCGAGCACGGCCTGTGCGCGGGCGGCTACCGGGCGATCGACTCGCTGCGGCTGGAGAAGGGCTACCGCGTGTGGGCTGCCGACATCACGCCCGAGGAGACGCCTTTGGAGGCGGGGCTCTCCTTCTGCGTGCGCAAGGACGACCCGACGTTCATCGGCGCCGAGGCGCTCGGCCTCGGCGGCGATGGTGGCCCGCCCGCTCCGCCGCCGGAGCGGCGGCTGCGCTGCGTGGTGCTCGAGGACCCACGCTCGGTGGCGCTCGGCAACGAGCCCGTGCGCCTCGACGGCGAGATCGTCGGCCGCGTCACCAGCGGCGGCTACGGCTACACGGTGGAGCGCTCGATCGCCTACGCCTACCTGCCTACGGAGATCGGTCTCGGGAGCGGCGTGGAGGTGGACATCTTCGGCGAGTGGGTAGGGGGCGAGGTGACCGCCGAGCCGCTGTTCGACCCCAAGGGGGAGCGGGTCAGGTCATAGGCGGCGCATGCGCCGCGGTCATCCCCAGATCAGTCGGGCCGGTGGGCGCGCACCTGGTAGACGGCCGTGAAGCCGACGTCGAAGCCGTGACGGGCGGCGCGCAGGTACAGGCGCCAGACGCGCGTGCGCTGCTCGCCGGCGAGCGCCTCGGCGGCCTGCAGGTTCTCGTCCAAGCGCTCGCTCCAGCGACGCAGCGTGATCGCGTAGTCCTCGCGGAAGCCCTCGACGTGGTCGCTGTGAAAGCCGGCGCGCTCCAATGCGAGCTGCACGCGCGAGAGCGCCAGGGGCTCGCCGTCGGGGAACACGTAGCGCATCGAGAACAGGTCCTCGAGCGGCTCGTCGTAGGGATCGAGCAGGGCGATCGCGTGGTTCAGGAGCACGCCGCCGGGGCGCAGCAGCCCGAACAGGGTGCGGGCGTAGAGGTCGATCTGGCGCTCGCCGACGTGCTCGGACATGCCGATGCTCGCGATCGCGTCATAGGAGGATCGCGGCAGCTCGCGATAGTCGGCCAGAAGGATCTCCACGCGGTCGGCGAGCCCCGCGGCCCGCACGCGGCTGCGCGCGAGCTCGGCCTGCGCCGGGGAGAGCGTGAGGCCCGTAACGTTGACGCCGTGATGGGCGGCGGCATGGATCGCGAAGCTCCCCCAGCCGCAGCCGACGTCGAGCACGCGCATGCCCGGCTCGAGCGCGAGCTTGGCCGCGACCAGCTCCAGTTTCACCCGCTGGGCCTCCGCGAGCGTTTGCGCGCCGCGCGAGAAGATCGCGCAGCTGTAGGTCATCGACTCGTCGAGGAACAGCGCGAAGAAGTCGTTGCCGACGTCGTAGTGGTAGCGCACCGCGGCCGCGTCGCGCTCGACGCTGTGGAGCCGGCCGCGCAGGATCAGCTCGAGCGGCGGCCTGCGCGGGACCCCGCCCGGGGCGGCGGCCGCGACCAGCGCGAGACCCAGGCGGACGCGATCGATCTCGCGCAGCGGCGGCGGCTTCCAGTCGTCGACCACGATGAACGCGCCGTCGAGGTCGTCGACGGCGAGCGAGCCGTCCACGTAGGCGCGGCCGAGGCCGAGGGACCCGGGCGCGCGCAGGAAGTGCGCGAGCGCCCGCGGCCTGCGCACCGAGAAGGTGGGCGCGGCGGGCTGCGTGGCGGGCACCGTGCCGCCGTCCCAGAAGCGCACCTGGAAGGGCCGCGAGGGAAACACCCGCTGCAGCTCGCGGGCGAGCGGCGCGCTGGCCTGGATCAGCGCCATTGTCGGCCGCGGGGCTCGTTCGTGTTGGTGGCGCGCGCCATCACGCCCGCAGCTCAGCTCACCCAGGAGGAGAGCAGGGGATCCGCGGCGGCCGCGTGGCGCAGCTCGGCGAGCGTGCCGCCGCGCAGGTCGCGCTTGGTGCGGGAGTAGGTCTCGGCGGGGAAGCCCGCGAGCTCCTCTGCGAGCTCGAGCGCCCGCGCCACGACCGCGTCGGGCTCGCACATCTCATCGAACACGCCCAGGCGCACGCACTCCGCGGCGTCCACGAGCCGACTGCCGAAGGCGAGCGCGCGCGCGGCCTGCGGTGCGAGCTCGGCGCGCACGAGGCCGATCGCGGCCTGCGGATAGGCCACGCCGACCTTCACCTCGGTCAGGCCGTAGCGACCGGCGCCCGAAGCGACGCGCAGGTCCGTGCAGAGCGCCAGCACGAGCCCGCCCGCGATCGCGTGGCCGGTGATCGCACCGACAACCGGGCAGGGAAGCCCGTAGACGCCGAGCGCCATCGAGTTGATCCCCTGCACCATCTCGCGCTGCTGCTCGGGTCCGTAGGCGGGCACTGCCTTCAGGTCGACGCCCGCGGAGAAGCAGCCCTCGCGGCCGCTCAGCACGAGGGCCGCCGGGGGATCGGCCTCGAGCTCGCGCACGCCGGCGACGATCTCCGCCAGCAGCTCGACGTTCATCGCGTTGGCGGGCGGCCGGTCGATCGCGAGCACGGCCACGGTCGCGGCGCGGCTCAGCGTGACGTGGGACATGGTCGCGCGTTCAGCCCTGGGCGAGCGTGGCGAGGTGGCGCTTGAGCGCCGCGCCGTAGGCGGTGGGAGAGCCGGCGTAGGTTTTGATGAGCGCGGGGCCGCCGCTGCAGGTCCACTGCGAGGGGGCTGCCGTCGCGTCCCAGGCCCAGCCCAGGTAGGAGACGCCGTGGGCGTCAGCCCACGGCATGTAGGCCTTGATGTAGATCCCCCTGCAGCCGTTCTCGCCGAGCTCGCCGGTCACAACCGGGACGCGCTGGGCCAGCGGCGCGATCGTGGAGTTCCAACAGGCTTCGTTGTTGCAGCCTCCGAAGTTGTAGCTGTGGAAGGAGACCACGAGCTGGTGGTCGGGGTCGCTCGGCGCGAAGGACTGCCACTGGCTCTCGTCGCTTGACCAGTTCAGCCCGCCGAGCATCAGCGGCTGCGTTGCTCCGGTGGAGCGCACCGCGTTGACGAGCGACTGCATGCCCGCGCTCTGGTAGGTGACGGTCTTGTGCGCCGCCACTTCGTAGGTGGTGGCGCAGCCAGCCCGCCAGCACGACCAGGACGTTATGTAGGGCTCGTTGAAGAGGTCGAAGATGACCCCGTGGTTGGACGCGAAGGCGCTCGCCACCGACGTCCAGAAGGCTGGAGCGTGGTCGGCGTCGGCCATCGGCCACTGGCTTTGGGCGACGTAGCCGCCGGGCGCCGCCCAGTGCAGGTCGAGGATCACGATCAGGCCGTAGGACTGCAGCGTGCTCACGTATTCCTGGATCGCCCTGCGGTAGGCGGCGCCGCTCGAGCTCGGGTTGACCCCGTTGATCCCCAGCCAGCAGTCCTCGTTGAGCGGCACGCGAACCGCGTTGGTGTGCCAGGCGGCAATCGCCTGCACGGAAGCGCTCGTGACGGGGCCGTCGAAGAACTGGCCGACGAGGCACATGTACTCCGAGCCCGAGCGGTCCACGCCGAGCAGGCGAATGGTTTCGCCGCCCGCGCCGACGAGGTGGTTTCCGCTCACCGCGACGGAGGGCGGGACGGAGGGCGCGGCGGCGGGCGCGGCTTCGACGGCGGGCGCGGCTTCGACGGCGGGCCCCGCTTCGGTGCGGTCGGGTGCCGCCCGGGCGGGCGCCGCGATCGCGGCGGCGGCCACGAGCGCGAGGATGAGCGCGGTCGCCAGCGCTGCGCGCGACCCGAACGAGCGAGCACCCTCCAGGCGAAGGTCGATCACGGCGCAGCGAAGCTACCACACCGCGGGCGCCGGCTCGTGCCCCTCAGCTCGCCATCGCGGAGCGGGCCGCGTGCAGGCGGGCGGCGAGACCGGTGGGGGGGCCGTCATAGGCCGGGCCGGCTCCGTCGCTCAGCAGGTCCTCGACCATCGCGATGCCGCGCGCGTAGAGGGGGGTGGAGCCGCGCAGCAGCTCGGCCAACGCGGATATCTCAGAGGCGTTCGCGCGCACGTGCTCGCGAGCGGACAAAGCCCACCAGCGGCGCTGGGGGCCCTCGGCGGCCGCCAGCAGGCGTTCGAGACCATCCGCGAGTGCGTGGCGATGGGCCTGCGCTGCGAGCGCGGCCGCACGGGCGGCCAGCAGCGGGGACGTGCTCGGGTCGGCGCCGGCGATCAGCGCCCGGTCCAGCGAGCGGCCGCGCAGGCGCGCCAGGACGCGCGACCCGAGGGCGGGCCGCAGCGCGCGCGCGGCAGCGCGCTCGCGGTATGCGCGGGGGAGGCTCTCGCGGGCAAGCACGCGGGGGTTCTGTAGTAGGATCATGGGACACCTCCGTTTTGAAATAGGCGGTTTCGGTGTAACCTATCACAGTCTGATGCCGGTGTCACGTAATCCCTCTCATCCGCCCCACGGGCTCGAGCTCGTGATCCACTTCGTCAACACGCTCGACGTGGAGTCGGGCACGGACGAGCTGGCGAGCGCGGAGGGCCTGGCGTCGTGGATGTCCGAGCGGAACCTGTTGGGCCCCGGCTCGCCGGAGCCGGACGCCGAGGATCACGCCGAGGCGATCCGCCTGCGTGAAGCGCTGCGAGCGTTGATGCTTGTCAACAACGGCGGTGCGGAGGACGAGCAGGCCGCGCTCCTGCTCGAGCACGCTGCGCGTCGCGGTGAGCTCGGCGTGCACTTCGCACCAGGCGCCGCGGTCACGCTCGCCCCGGAGGCTCAGGGCATCGCAGGGGCTCTGGCGCGGCTCCTGGTCCCGGTCGCCCATGCGCTCGTAGACGGCACCTGGCAGCGAGTGAAGGCCTGCCGCGCGGACGACTGCCATTGGGCGTTCTACGACCGCTCGCGCAACCGCTCGGGCGTCTGGTGCGAGATGGCGGTGTGCGGCAACCGCACGAAGGTCCGCGCCTACCGCGATCGCACGACGCGGTGAGCGGCGCCCTGGCCGGGCGTTAGTATCGCGACGCTGGGCGACGGGAACGGCAACGGCAAAGGGGGCGGGCTGTGGGACGAGCAACTCAGGCGCAGACAGGTTGCCGGTACACGGCGCGACGGGCGCGACGCGCGTCCTGGACGCTCGGCGCGCTGCTCTGCCTCGCGGCGGGCGCCGGATGCACGAGCGGCGTGGCTCAGGCGGCACCGCCGTCGGTGGGTGTGATCACACAGCTGCCCAGCCCGCTCGGCTGCGTTTCGGCGAATGGCGTCAGCGAGGACGGCGCGGGCACCTGCGGCGTCGGGCGGGCGATCGACGGTCCGGAGAGCGTCGTCGTCAGTCCCGACGGTCGCAACCTCTACGTCGACAGCTACAAGAACACGAGCGAGCCCGGCATAAGCGTGTTCTCGCTGGACCCGCTCACCGGCACGGTGACCCAGCTCCCGGGCACGAGCGGATGTCTGACCGCGGACGGCGCCAGCCAGGCGGGCGCGGGTACGTGCACGCGCGTACGGGGCTTGACCGGCACCGGCGACGGCCGCGACCTCACGTTCACCTCCGACGGTCGCTGGGCGTATATGGCCGTGCAGTCGGAAAAAGCCGACCCGGCCGGGGTGGTGGTCTTCCAGCGCGACCCGTCCACCGGCGCCCTGACGCCGCTCCCCGGAAGCGCGGGCTGCATCACGGCCAACGGCTCCAGCCAGGACGGCGCGGGGACGTGCCGGACGGACGCGACGCTTGCGCAGCCCAACGGAGCGACGACGAGCCCAGACGATCGTTTTGTGTACGTGACCGACTACGAATTCGAAAAGTCGCGGGTACACGTGTTCGAACGCAACACGATCACGGGTGAAATCTCAGAAGTCCAGTGCCTGCGGGTGGCGCCCGCCTCACCCGGTTGCAACGTCGCGCGGCTCGTCGGCGGGGACGAGACGTTCGCGATCTCGCCCGACGGGCTGCACGCATACAGCAGCGGGTACGCCTCACATGGCATCTCGATCTTCGACCGTGACCCAGCCACGGGCCAGCTCGCCGAGAAGGCCGGCAGCGAAGGCTGCATCTCCAACACGGGCGCAGACGAAACGAAAGCGCTCACGTGCGCAAGCGGCCGCGCGCTGCAAGGCCCCTGGGTGGTCGTGCTGAGCCCGGACGGCAGAACGCTGTACGTCATGTCCTACGAACCCGGGGGGATCGCGATCTTCCACGTCAACGGCGACGGCTCGCTGACGCAGCTGGCCGGCACGTCCGGTTGCATCACTCTCGACGGCTCCAGCAACGCGGGTCCCGGTACGTGCGCCGTCGGCCGTGCGCTGCAGGACCCGTACCTGTCGACCGTCTCGCCCGACGGACGCACCCTCTACGTCGCGCAATCCAGCTCATACGGCCCTCCAGGCGGCGTGGCCGTCTTCGCGCTCAACCGCGCGACCGGTGAAGCCACCCAGCTCCCCGGGCTCGAGGGCTGCGTCACGACGGACGGGAGCTCGAGCGGGGTCCCGGGAGTGTGCACCGACGGAACCGCGCTGGCGGGCACCTACTCCGTCGCGGTCAGTCCGGACGGGGCGTCCGTGTACGTAGCATCGCAGGCGGCGGGGGCTCTGAGCGTGTTCTCCCGCGAGACGGCGCCGGTGTGCAGCCCGGCCGTCGCCGCGACCACCGCGGGAGCGGCGGTTGCGGTCAAGCTCTCGTGCGCTGACGCGGACGGCCAAGCGGTCTCGCTGGCGATCGCCTCGGGGCCGGCCCACGGGACGCTGGGGGCGATCAACCAGGCGGCAGGGACAGTGACCTACGCGCCGGCGCCGGGGTTCTCCGGGGCCGACGGATTCGCGTTCAGCGCATCCGACGGAACCAACTCTTCAGAACCCGTCGGGGCGAGCGTGTCCGTGGCGCGGCCCGCTGCCGGCCCCGGCCCGCTGCTGCTGAGCGGCGTGGCGCAGTCGGCCAGCAAGTGGCGAGAGGGGAACGCGCTCGCACAGCTCACGCGTAGGCGAGCCCCGCTCGGGACGACGTTCACCTTCACGCTCAACCGTGCCGCCTCGGTACGGTTCGCGTTCACGCAGGCGGCGCGCGGACGCAAGGTCGGCCGCCTCTGCGTGGCTCCCACCAAGCGCAACTCGCGCAGGCACAAGTGCACCCGCACCGTCACGGCCGGGACGCTCCTGCTCGGCGCCCACGCGGGCGCCGACAGGATGCGCTTCCAGGGACGCCTCTCACACGCGCGCAAGCTCAGGCCCGGGCGCTACACGGTTCAGATCACCGCGACCGACGCCGGCGGCATACGCTCGGCGTCGCAGAAGCTGAGCTTCGTCATCGTCGCACGGTAGGAAGCGCGTGCGGCGGCGAGCCGGAAAACGCTTACTACCGACGTCCGAAGGGATACCCGATGACACCGCACGACCTCACACCCGTCTCTGCGACTGCCGGGGATGTCGAACAGAAGCCCCCCGCGAGCATAAAGACGCGGCACCATCTCGCCAGGGCGGTTCGCCTCAACCCGGCCGAAATCCGTCACGCGATGCGCGAGGTGGAAGGCGTCAACGCGAAGATCGCCGTGCTGGTGACCAAGGCGGTGGGAACCATGTGGATGGCCTACGTCTTCAGCCTGATCGCGCTGACGAGCCTCCCCGCGATCCTCATCGAGGCCGGTGTGCTGACCAGCAGCGACGTGCCCAAGTTCCTCACCAAGCCGGGGCTGATCCTGATCGTCGCCTGGATCGCGCAGACGTTCATCCAGCTGGTCCTCTTGTCGATCATCATGGTCGGCCAGGACGTGCAGTCGATCGCCGCCGATGCCCGCTCGGAAAACACGTTCAAGGACACCCAGGCGATTCTCGACGCGCTGAACACCGAAACCCAAGGTGGCCTGAGGACGATCCTCGAAGCGATCGAAGCGCAGGCCAAGCCCGCCGCCTGACGGCCCGCGGGAGGGTCGCGATACGTGGCAAGACCCCGATTCGGACCGGGGAAACCACGGTCCTCGCTGGCGGGAGGGGCAGCTACGTTGACACGACCACGTCCAGCCCCCCACCGAGAACAGGCCCACTGGAGACGTTCGTGGCCGCAGCGCCGTGGCCGCAGCGTTCGCTGCTGCGCGCGCTGCTAGCGATCGAGGGTCGCCCGCGCGGCGCTGCGCTGCTTGCGCGCGCGGCGCCTATGGACCAGGTGGTGCGCGGGCTGCTCACGGTGGAGCACTACGACGAACCTCGCGTCAGCCGCGGGCTGGGTTGGGATGCGGACGAGGTGGTCGCCCGTGGGCGGGAGCTGCGGCGAGCCGAGGGGCGCCCGTGACGGTCGATGCGCCAGCCCGGATCGACGCGGACGTGTGCGTCATCGGCGCGGGTGCGGGCGGCGCGGTGGTCGCGGCAGAGCTGGCCGAGGGCGGCATGCGCGTGGTGATGCTCGAGGAGGGGCAGTGGCACGACCCAGACAGCTTCACGGCGAGCATGCCGGGGATGTTGGCGCAGCTCTATCGGGACGGCGGTCAGACCGTGACGCTCGGCAAGCCACCGATCCTGATGCCGCTCGGACGAGGCCTGGGTGGCACAACGCTGGTCAACTCGGGCACGTGCTTTCGCACTCCCGCGCATGTGTTGGAGCGCTGGCAGCGCGAGTTCGGCGTCGACGTCAGCGAGCAGTCGTTGCGAGCGTGCTTCGAACGCGTCGAGGCGGCGCTGTCGGTGAGCGAGGTGACGCCCCAGCTCGCGGGAGGCAACGCCGAGGTCGCTCGACGCGGCGCCCAGCGCCTGGGCTGGTCCCACGGCTACTTGCGGCGCAACGCACGCGGCTGCGTGGGCTCGGGCGTTTGCACGCTCGGTTGCCCGGCCTCGGCCAAGCAGCACACCGGCATCACGTATGTCCCGCGTGCGCAGCGGGCCGGCGCACGCATCGTCACGGGCGCGCGCGTACAGCGGGTGATCGTCGAGCGCGCCCGTGCGTGCGGCGCTCGCGCGCAACTCGCCGGCGGGGGATCGCTGGAGGTGCGCGCCCCGATCGTCGTGGTGGCAGCCGGCACGATTCACACGCCGCTGCTGCTCAGGCGCAGCGGCGTTGGCGCGCAGTCCGGCCAGCTCGGACGCAACCTCTCGGTGCACCCGGCGACCGCCATCTTCGCCCGCATGAGCGACGTCGTCGATATGGGCCACGGCGTGCCGCAGAGCTTCTACGTCGACCAGTTCGCGCAGGAGGGCATCATGTTCGAGGGCGCCGCGGGGCCACCCGCGTACGCCGCGATGGCGCTGCCGCTGACGGGTCGCGCCCACGCCGAGGCGATGGCCGACTATCGCAGGCTCGCCCTGTTCGGGCTGATGGTCTCAGACACCTCGCGCGGCAGCGTCAGGGCGGTGGCCGGACGTCCGCTGGTCCGCTACGACCTCCTCGACGCCGACCTGCAGCGCTTCCGCCTCGGCCTTGCGCGCATGCGCGAGCTGTTCGATGCGGCCGGCGCGCGCGAGGTCCACCTGCCGCTGCCCAAAGGAGTGCGTCCGGAGCACGCGCGCGTGCGGGATCTCAAGCTGATGGCGTTCCACCCGCTCGGCACCGCCCGCGCCGACGCGCGACCCACGCACGGCGTGGTCGACGGCGACCTGGCGGCACACCACCTGCACGGCCTGTTTGTCGCGGACGGAGCGGCCGTGCCGAGCTCGCTCGGCGTCAACCCCCAGCTGACGATCATGGCACTCGCCACGCGGCTCGCCTTCCGGCTGCTCGGCCGGGAGGTCGTCAACCGAGACCCACCGGCGCAAGACCCGGCGATGGGCGATCCAGGTCTGGTTTGACTGGCTCTGGGAGAGGCGCTAGAAGGGGTCGGTGCGGATACCTCGCTGGAACGGGACCCTGTTGGCTTGCGTGGCCGTCGCCGCCGCCCTCTGCGCGGACGCGGCCGGCGCCGAAGCCAGCGGCCGAGCGGGGTGTTCCCATTTCGCCGGCAAGCGTCTGCTGCGGAGCCACTCGATCGACGTGATCACCCGCTCGATCGGGGTGGGTGAAGAACCTGAACGAGTCGTCGTGTACGCGTGCGTGCCCCCGAGCGGACGCGTGTGGCTCGTGGGCATTGCGCACGGTGGCTTCGGCGATTCGGTGGGGGTCTCGGCGAGCGTCGAAGCGCACTCCGGGACGTGGGCGGTGATCGCGCTGACCGACCCGGAAGACCCGCACGACACCTCGGTCCTGCGCAAACTCTGCAACGCGCGCACCGGCACATCGCACACGTTCTGGACTGAGCATCAGAACTTTGTCCTCATCGAGAACGGCGAACAGCTCGAAGGCGAAGAATCGCTCGTCACTTTTCGACTCAACCAGTTCGGGCAGATGCTGCTCGAGATCGAGCAGGTCCACCGGACACCGATCGGCAAGGTCCTAGCCGTACAGCCGAAGGGGAGCGAACGGACTCTCGACAGCGCGCCTTTCTCGGCCATCCCGCCGCAGTCGCTGCAGCTGAACGGCCATGAAGCGATGTGGATCGACGGCACGGAACACCGCAGCGCAAGGATCTAGCGATCGTCGAGATCGATGGGCGATCCTGGACTCGAACCAGGGACCTCTTCCTTATCAGAGAAGCGCTCTAACCGACTGAGCTAATCGCCCTTGCCCGCAGCGCATCCTAGCGCCGCCGGCACGCCATATGATTGGAGCAGACGATGACGGTCGACTGGGACGCCGGACGCTACGAGCGAGTGGCAGACCAACTGCTGTCCGCTGCGCAGGTGCTCGTCGATCAGGCTTCGATACAGCCCGGCGAGAGGACCCTGGACGTCGGCTGTGGCACCGGCAGCGTCGCGCTGCTCGCCGCGGCGCGAGGCGCGAGCGCGTGCGGCGTAGACCCGGCGCCGCGGCTGCGCGACGTCGCAGCCACGGCTGCCACCGAGCGGGGATTGCAAGTCGCGTTTCTGGCTGGCGAGGCCGGCGCGCTTCCTTGCGGCGACGGGAGTCAGGACGTCGTCCTGTCCTCGTTTGGGCTCATCTTCGCTCCCGATGCTCTCGCGGCCGCGGCGGAGATCTCGCGCGTGGCGGCGAAGACCGGGCGCATCCTGTACACGGCGTGGCTTCCCGGGGGTCCTATCGCGGAGGTGATGAGGGTACGCGGAGAGGCCCTTGCGAGCGCCGCCGGCGTCGCCTCCGGTCCGCAGCCGTTTGCATGGCACAGTGCCGACGCCGTCACGAGCGTGTTCGCTGGGCGCGGCTTCTCGCTCGATATGGAGGTTCACTCCCTGCAGTTCACGGGTCGGTCTGTCGAGAGCTTCCTCGACGCGGAGATCGCTGAGCACCCTGCGTGGCTCGCGGCCCGCGCCACGCTTGAAGCTGTGGGCACATTCGAGGCCGTTCGCGAGGACACGCTGAGCATCCTGCGGGCTGCCAACGAGCGGGCCGACGGCTTCTCCGTGACGAGTCGGTATGTGCTCGGGCGGCTGACGAGGGCCTAGACGGTATGCGACTGAGCTAATCGCCCGCGGCCGCCGATTCCAGCGCCGGGTGGCCGAGCCGTCGTGCGAGCTCGAGCGCCTCCTGCGGGGAAGCGAAGGTCAGCTCCGCGCGGTAGCCGCCTGCCGCCGTGGGCCGCACGCGGACCTCGGCGCCGAGCGCTGAGGCGAGCGCCTGCGCGATCTCCTCGGCGGCCTGCTCCTGGTCGGGATGCAGGGCGCGGCCGGTGCCCTTGCCGGTGATGCGGGCCCGTCCCGAGGTGTCTGGCGCGTTGCTCTGGCGCGCACGCTCCTCGGTCGTGCGCACCGACCAGCCGGACTCGACGGCCGCGCGCGCGAGGCGGCGGCGCGCGCCGTGGTCCTCCGCCAGCAGCAGCGCCCTGCCGTGGCCCTCGCTGAGCGCGCCCTGTTGGAGCAGCTCGATCACATCGTCGGGGAGGTCCAGCAGCCGGATCAGGTTGCTGACGGCCACGCGGCTGCGGCCCACGCGCCTTCCCACGTCCTCCCTGGTCAGGCCCAGCTCCTCGACGAGCGCGGCGCATGCGCGCGCCTCCTCGATCGGGCTGAGATCCTCGCGCGCCATGTTCTCGATCAGCGCGAGCTCGAGCGCGACCGAGTCCTCGCGCTCGCGCACCAGCGCGGGGATCTCCGCCATGCCGGCGATCTGGGCGGCACGCCAGCGCCGCTCGCCCGCGACGAGCTCGTAGGTGCCGCCGGGCCTTGGCATGACGAGCACCGGCTGAAGTACCCCCCGCTCGCCGAGCGACGCAGCGAGCGCCTGCAGCGAGTCCTCGTCGAAGCGCCGGCGCGGCTGGCGCCGGCTGGGCGAGATCAGCTCCACGGGCAGCCGGCGCAGCTCCTCCTCGGCCGCCGGTCCCTCGCCGGACACCGACAGGATCGCGCTCAGGCCCCGGCCCATGCCAGGCTTGGGCTTAGCCACGGGCCGCCACCTCCCGGGCCAGCTCGAAGTACGCTTCCGCACCCGCGCTGTGCGGGTCGTGGTGGGTCACCGGCAGGCCGTAGCTGGGGGCCTCGCCGACCCTCACGTTGCGCGGGATCACCGTGTCGAAGACGAGGTCGGGGAAGTGGGCGCGCACCTCGCGCTCCACATCCTGGCCCAGACGCGTGCGGCTGTCGTGCATGGTGAGCAGCATCCCCGCGACGGTGAGCCGCGGGTTGAGCTCGCGCTGGACGATCGCGAGCGTCTCCAACAGGCCGGCGAGGCCCTCGAGCGCGAAGTACTCGGTCTGCACCGGCACGATCACCCGATCGGCCGCCACCAGCGCGTTGACGGTCAGCGGCCCGAGCGAGGGCGGGCAGTCGAGCAGCACGTACTCGAAGCGCTCGCGGATCGGCGACAGGCACTCGCGAAGGCGGTGCTCGTAACCCTCCATCCGCGGCAGCTCGACGTTCGCGCCGGCCAGCCCCGCACCAGCCGGGATCGCCTTCAGGCCCTCGATCGGGGAGTCGGTCACGGCGTCCATCGCTGTCGCTTTGCCGCTCAGAACGTCGTACAGAGCGGGCGTCCGCGTGCGCGGAATGCCGAGCCCGACGGTCGCGTTCGCCTGCGGATCGACGTCGACGAGGAGCGTCTCATAGCCGGCCTCGGCGATGCACGCGGCCACGTTCACCGCGGTCGTCGTCTTGCCCACGCCGCCCTTCTGGTTGGCGATCGCGTACACCGTGCTCATCCGCTGCAAGCTAGCGCCGATCGCACACGGACGGGGCGCTCATGCCGGGAAAGTGGGCGAACTACGGCGGCTGGCGGGCCCTGCCGGGCGGCCCAGCGGCCGCTTGCGGGCCATCCCCGGCCGCCGCGGGAAGCGCGCTGGCGTCTCCTCGACCTTGATGAAGGTGTGCAGGTGGTGGTCGCGGGCCGATCGATACGGCCGTACGCGGCGCACCTCCGATCGCGCGAGCCCGAGCTCTGCCGCCGCGAGGTCGGCCTCGTGCTCCTCCTCGGGCTCCCGCCGGCCGCGAAAGTCCACGAGCGAGCCGCCCGGCCGCAGCAGCGGCGCCGCGTACTCGAGCACGACGGGCTGGGGAGCGAGCGCGCGGGCTACCACGAGATCGTTGCGCTTTGCCCCGTCGCTCCAGCTCTCCGCCCTCGTGCAGACCACCCGCACGTTGTCCAGGCCCATCCGCGCAGCCGCAGCCTCGATAAACGCGCACTTACGGGCCTGGCTCTCTAGGAGCCACAGCGTCGCATCCACAAGCGCGACCGCCAGCGCCAGCCCGGGCAGGCCGGCGCCCGAGCCGAGATCGGCCACGGAGCGCGCCGCCCGCACGGCGTCGAGCTCCAGCGCGGTGAGCGCGTCCGCCACGTGCACGTCCACCGCGAGCTCAGGCGCGGCGATCGACGTGGGCGCGCGGGAGTCAGCGGCGAGAACCGACAGTAGGCGGGCAAGCTGCTCCTGCTGGTCGGCGCCCAGGTCGTGTCGCTGCGCGAGCTCGCACAGCCGCAGCGGGGCCTGTTCAGCGGCCATATTTCGCGAAGAAGGGCGCGTATCGCTCCTTCATCTCGCGCACCCGCTCACAGACATGGGCGTCGATCTCCTCGGTGAGGACCGAGTCCACGACCGGCATCACGTCCTCCGCGAGCGCCGGCCCGCGCGCCATCCACTGGTAGTAGCGGCGGCCGTCGTGGTTGTAGGGGCCGTACAGCCGCGCGCGCGGGAAGCGGCCCTGCAGCCAGTGGAACAGCGCCTCGTGACGCACGTGCATCCGCAACGTGATCTGCGGATACCTACCGTCACCCCCGAAATGACCCTCGCCGATGAGCAGGCCCGCCACGAGGCCCCGCTCCACATCACTCAGAACGGGCTGATCGTACGCGTCGCTCACGCCCATATTGTTTCACCGTCATGAAAAACGTGAAACGCCCCGGCCGGTTCAGTGGTCCACGGGCGAGATCACGAGGAAGCGGTCGGGCTCGTTGCCCTCGCTGTGGGTCTCGACGTCCCCCCGTTCGCGCAGGTACTCGTGCACGATCCGACGCTCGAAGGGCGGCAGCGGATCGAGCTCGACGGGCTCCCCCAGCCTCAGCGCCTCCTCGGCCGCGTCGTCGGCTTCCGCGCGCAGCACGTCCGCGCGCCTCTCGCGATAGCCGTTCGCGTCGATCACCACGCGCACGGAGGCGGGGCCCTCGGGGAACACGATGCGCTGGGCCAGATGCTGGACGGCGTCGATCGTCTGGCCGTGGCGACCGATGAACAGGCCGACGTCCTCCCCGGTCAGGCGGCCCGTGAGCACGCCGTCGGACTCCTCGACCTCGACCTCGACCTCCAGGCCGAGCCGTTCGGCGATCTCCTCCAGGAGCTCTTCGAGCAGCTCCGTGGGCGCGAGGTCCTCGTCGTCGACAGCGCGCCCCGCGTGGTCCTCGTCGCTCACCGCCGCCTACCCGAGCGCTTCTTCTTTTTGCGCGGCGGCGGCGGTGGTTTGCTCGTACTCGACACGCCGCCCACCCCGGCCAGCGCGGGCTCGCCCTTCGGCCCGCCGCCGCGGGGCAGCTCCGGCTTGCCGTTGGAGGAGCCGCCTCCGCCCCCCTCGTCCGGTGGCGCCTTCCCCGGTGGCGCCGGGGTGCCGATATGGCGCCGTATCAGCACCTGCTGGCCGATCGTCCAGACGTTCGTCGTGATCCAGTACACGAGCAGACCGGCCGGGTAGCGGTAGAGGATCACGATGAACACGAGCGGGAGCAGCAGCATCAGGCGCCGCTGGTTGGGGTCGGCGGTCGCGGTGGCGATCAGCGTCGAGCCGAGCTGCGAGCCGACGTAGAGCAGGATCAGGACGACCAGCGCGGCGCCGGTGGCCCTCATCGTGATGTCCGGGATGAACAGGAACTTCGCCGAGTGCGCGGCGCCCGGGATCTGGCTGCAGCCGAGTTCCGAGACGCCCTTGACCGTGCGGCCCATGACGTGCACGGCGTGTTCGGGGATCTGGCTGTCCTTGACGATCGGCCGGCCCAGTTCTTTGGTGTAGAACACCTTCAGCTGCGGGCCGCAGATGTCGAACTTCAGGTCCGTGCGCAGCATGTAGAACAGCGAGATGAAGACCGGGATCTGCAGGAGCAGTGGCAGGCAGGATGCCAAAGGATTGATTTTGTGCTCCTGGTAGAATTTCATTATCTCCTGCTGCTGGCGCTGTTTGTCCTCCTTGTACTTCTCTTTCAGCGCTTGGATCTGCGGGGCGAGTCGCTGCATCTCCTGCATCGACTTCAGCTGCCTGAAGGTCAGCGGGACGAGCACGGCTCGGATCGTCACCGTCAGGCCGATGATGGCCAGGCCCCAGCTGCCACCCACAAGGTCGTTGTGGATGAACACCATGATCGATTCGAACAGGCTGATCAGCGGCGAGAACGCGCTCTGGATGATGTTTGCGAGAATCGGCATGGGCTTAGGAGGTGTGGCCTCGGGGGTGATCGCGGCGTGCGCTCAGCCGCGGGCGGCCGTGAACGTCTACGGCTGCGGGCGTGGCGCCCGCAGCCCGCTCACCGGCCTGCATCGGAACGGGTCCTGAACACTCGCTGGGCCTCCACGGGATCGTATCCGCCGTAGCTCCACGGGTTGCACCTGAGCAGCCGCCACCCGGCGAGCACAAGGCCCCTAAGTATGCCGAACTCGCGAATCGCCTCGACCGCGTAGCGCGAGCACGTGGGCTCGTACTTGCAGCGTCGCGGGATCAGCGGCGAGACGAGCCGCTGGTAGAGGACGATCGGTGCGCTCACGAGACCTCTCGCGATCCGGCCAGGCGTGCCGGGCTGGGCGGGCGCTGCGCCGCGACCTCCGCCCGCCGCGCTCACCGCGCCGTCTCCGGCCCTGCGCGGCGCTCGTCCGTCTCGAGCAGGCCCGCCCTTGAGATCAGCTCGGCCAGCGCCGCCTCCACCCCGGCCAGGCCCTCGCGCTCGGCGAGCTCGCCAGCCGAGGCGCGCGCGACGACGACCACGTCCTGGCCCGCACGTAGGCCTCTCTCGCTGTTCGCGAAGGCCTCGCGTAGCAGGCGCTTGACGCGGTTGCGCTCCACCGCTCCGCCCACCTTGCGCGAGACCGACAACCCCAGGCGGGGGAGCTCCGAGGACTCGTTCGGGAACGAGTACAGCACGAGGTGCCGGTTGGCGGTCGACCGGCCGTGGCGGTACACGCGCTCGAACTCCGCGCTGCGGGACAGTCGGCCGCGGATGGGTCGCTGCGCGGTCATCGCCGGCCGGTCACCCTCGCGGAAGGCACCACCTGCAGGCTCAGGCCGACAGGCGCTTGCGGCCCTTGTCGCGCCGGCGCTTGAGCACGAGCCGGCCCGCGCGCGAGCTCATGCGCGCGCGAAACCCGTGCGTGCGTGCGCGCTTGCGCTTCTTTGGCTGGTAGGTGCGCTTCATCTCGATGCCCTCCGAAGATCGCCGCGCGGAGGCTGCCGAACGGCGCCCAGGGCCCGGCGGCTGCGGGTGGATGGGCTTGCAGTATAGGACCGCCGAGCCCTCCGCGAAATTTTCCCGCCAATTGCGGCGAGGGGGCGCGGGCGGCGGACGGGGCCTGGCTATATTCCGCCCACCGGGCTCCTGCGGGCCCTCCTCAGATCGCCGTCCTACTCAACTTCCCCAGGGAGAAGCGGATACACGCTGCCGTGAGCGCCGAGCTCCAGCACATATGGTCGCGCGTGCAAGCTGACCTCGCCCGCACCGTCGGGGAGCCGACCTACACGATCTGGCTGGCGCCGCTGCAGGCGCTCGAGTTGCGCGAGGACATGCTCGTGATCGCCGCGCCGCCCCAGGCCCAGCGCTGGATCCACGACCGCTTCGGCACTGTCCTACAGGCGAGCGCCCAGCGCGTGCTCGGTCCCGACGCCTCGGTGGAGCTGCGCGGCGGCGGCGGCAAACCGCGCGGATCGGCCGATCGCCACACACATGCCTCGCGCGCGCGGATCGGTCCGGCAGCGGGCGTAAGCGCCCCCGCCGAGGAGCCGCCCGAGGCCCCCGGCCCACTCGGCAACCCCAAGCTCACCTTCGACCAGTTCGTCATCGGCGACAGCAACCGCCTCGCACATGCCGCCGCGCTGACCGTCGCCGAGATGCCGGCCCAGGCGTACAACCCCCTGTTCATCTGCGGACCGCCCGGCGTCGGCAAGACCCACCTGCTCAGCTCTATCGCCAGCCTCGTCGTCAGCCACAGCCCCGGGCTCACCGTGCGGCTGACGACCGGCGAGGCCTTCACGAACGCCTTCCTCACAGCGCTCGGCGACGGGCGCACCGAGCTCTTCAAGGCCCGCTTCAGGCACGTCGACGTCCTGCTCGTGGACGACGTGCAGTTCCTCGAACGCAAGACCCGGACCGAGGAGGAGTTCTTCCACACGTTCAACGCGCTGTACGACGGCGGTCGGCAGATCGTCCTCAGCTCCGACCGTCCGCCCGCCGACCTGCAGGCGCTCGAGGACCGCCTGCGCGAGCGCTTCCAGGCGGGCCTGGTCGCCGACGTGCGACCACCCGAGCTCGCCACGCGCCTCGCGATCCTGCGCAAGCGCGCACAACACGACGGGATCGTGCTGCAGGACGAGACGGCGCTCGAGCTGATCGCAGCGCGCGTCCAGAGCAACGTCCGCGCGCTCGAGGGCGCCCTCATCCGCATCGTCGCCTACAGCTCGCTGACCGGACGGCCGCTCACGGGCGAGCTCGTCCAGGAGCTGCTCGACGGGCTCTATCCCCTCGTGCGTGCCACCGGTAAGCCCCGTTCGATCGCCGAGATCCAAGCGGCGGCCTGCGCGCACTTTGATCTCTCCCCGCAGGAGCTGCTCTCGAGCGCCCGCTCGCCACGCGTGGCCTGGCCGCGCCAGCTCGCCATGTACCTCTCACGCGAGCTCAGCGGAGCGTCGCTACCCGCAATCGGCCGCGAGTTCGGTGGTCGCGATCACACCACCGTGCTGCATGCCTGCCGCCGTGCCAGCGCTCGCATCACCGCCGACGCCAGCGCACGCGAGGCTGTGGAGAAGCTCTGCCGCGATCTCGACACACCATGTCCATGAGGCCCTTCTACGCGCACGACCGATCCGCCTGAGAGACTTCCCCGCACCCATGTCCACAGGCCATCCACCGCGCTCACACCTCAACCGCGCCTATCCAAGCCCAATCCACATGTGCACAGCCCCTACTAGCTTCTCCCTTCAGATAGACGTCGCCTGATGAAGCTTTCCCTCTCCACACAAGAGCTCATCGCCGAGCTGCAGACGGTGACGCGCGTAGCCTCTACGCGTAGCGCGGTCCAGGCCCTCTCCGGCGTCATGATCACCGCTGAACCAGACTCGCCTCCCGAGCTTCGCGCAACCGACATGGAGGTCGGGCTCCGAGTACCCCTGCAGGCCGACGTGGCGCGGCCCGGTGCTGCTGTGCTGCCGGCACGGCTACTGCTGGACGTAGTCCGCTCGCTCTCCGCGGACACCCTCACGATGGAGCTACGCGCGGCCGAGCAGGATGTCGAGTTGATCTGCGGTCCCACCACCTTCCACCTTCATACGCTCCGCGCCGAGGACTTCCCCTCGTTGCCTTCCCCGGTGCCCGAGAGCCGCGTGGTGCTCCCCGCGCACGCGTTCATCGAGACAGTGACCCGTGTTGCTCGCTCAGCCTCGCGCGATGAGACGCGCCCGGTGCTGACCGGCATTCTGATGTCGGCCTCCGGACAGGAGCTGCGGATGGTGGCGACCGACTCCTACAGGCTCTCGGTCAAGGTGACTGCGCTGACGGCCGCGCTGGAGGGCAGCCTCGAGGCCAACGTCCCCGCACGCGCGCTCCAGGAGCTCGTGCGCATCGCCCAGCAGACGCCGAGCGAGGCTGTGGCGGTGAGCGTCGGCCAAAACCAGGTGGTCTTCGAGCTCGGCGGCATCGTGCTCTCCTCCCGGCTGATCGACGGGCAGTTCCCCAACTACCGCCAGCTGCTGCCCGAGTCCGTCGAGCACGAGCTGCGCCTGGCCACCGCCGAGCTCACCGACGTCGTGCGCCGGATCAGCCTGATGGCCCAGAAGAACGCCCCGCTACGCCTCAGCTTCAGCGACGGCACGCTCCAGATATCGGCGCAGACACCCGACGTGGGCGAGGCGAGCGAGGCGATCCCGGTGCCGTTCCACGGCGAGCCGTTCGAGATCGGCTTCAACCCGGAGTTCCTGCGCGACGGCCTGGAGAGCCTCGACACGGACGAGCTCGTGCTCAAGCTGATCAGCCCGCTGCGCCCCGGCCTGATCGAATCGCCGGACACCGGCGAGTTTGTCTACCTGATCATGCCCATCCGCCTGAACGTGTGACGACATGCGCATTACCAGCGTGGAGATGCGCGACTTCCGCACCTACGCGCGCGCGGAGGCACGGCTAGGAGAGGGCTTGACGGTCGTGCATGGCCCCAATGGGGCAGGGAAGTCCAACCTGTTGGAGGCGATCTACTACGGCTGCACGGCACGCTCGCCACGCACCCGCAACGAGCGCGAGCTCGTGCGTTTCGGGGCGCAGGCCGCGCGCGTGGTCGTGCGCCTCGCCGAGGAGGGCCGCCCGCATGAGCTGACGGTGGGGTTCGGTGTCGTTGCGGACAGCACGCAGCCGGTCAAGCGCGCAACCGCTGACGGTGCGCCCGTCGAGCGCATGCTCGACGTGGAGAGCAGGCCGCTCGTGAGCGTGTTCCTGCCCGACCGGCTGGAGCTTGTGAAAGGGCCGCCGGCCACCCGTCGCGGGCACCTCGACCAGCTCGTGGCGGCGATCTGGCCGCTGCGGGCGGCCACGCGGCGCGAGTACTCGCGCGTGCTGGCCCAGCGCAACGCGCTGCTCGCGCGCATCCGCTCCGGGCAGGCCTCGAGCGAGAGCCTGCGGGCCTGGGACCGCGAGCTCGCGACCACCGCGCTGGCGCTGCGCGCCCAGCGTGCGGAGGCGGTTGCGCTGGTGGCGGCGCCGTTCGCAGCGCGCGCCGCGCAGCTCGGCTGCAGCGGCGAGGTGGAGCTGCGCTATCGCCCCCGCACCCGCGCCGAGGACGAGCAGGAGTTCTGCGACGAGCTGCAGGCACGGCTGGGCACCGACCTCGAACGCGGCTACACCGGCCACGGCCCGCATCGCGACGAGCTGCAGATCCTGCGCGACGGGCGCGAGCTACGCGTGTACGGCTCCCAGGGCGAGCAGCGGCTGGCGCTGCTGGCGCTGCTGCTGGCCGAGCGCGAGGTGCTGGCGCGCGAGCGCGGGCACACGCCGGTGATGCTGCTCGACGACGTGATGAGCGAGCTCGACCCCGAGCGCCGCGAGCTGCTCGCGAGCGACCTCGCGGCGGGCGGGCAGAGCGTAATCGCCACCACCGATCTCGCGCACGTCCCGGGCGCCGGGGCGGCGTCGGTGGCGCGCCTGCGCATCTCGCCGGGAGCGATCCTGCAGGAGGCGATCGCGGCGTGAGCCGCCTCGCCCCGCGCACGCTCTCCACCGCGCTGGAGGAGCTGAGCGCGAGCCTCGCTCCCGCGACCACGCTCGCGCGCGTACAGGAGGTCTGGGAGCGGTCGGTCGGCCCCGCGATCGCAGCCGCCGCGCAGCCGACCGCCGAGCGCAACGGCGTGCTGACGATCATCTGCGAGGCCGCCGTGTGGGCTCAGGAGCTCGACCTGATGGCCGCCGAGCTGATCCCGCTGCTGAACGCCTCGCTCGGGGAGCAGTCGATCGCCGAGCTACGCTGCCGGACCGCCTGAGATCGGCGGTGGCCCCCGCCACCGCCCGGAGCCACCGCGACCGGCGAGCGCCGTCAGCGCCGCGCCCCTAGAAGGCCACCGGGGAACGCAACCTTGCTAATCGGCATCCAGCCGACCCCCGGCGACCTACAGCCACGATAGGCGACGCTGTCTAAGAATCCCTTAGGAGTCGCAGACGCGCCAAAAAACGGCGGCGGTGGACCATCTCCGCCCGCGCCCGAGCGCCCACCCGCGCCCGCCGACGCCCCGACGTACGGGGATCGCGGAAATTCGCCTGATTTCCGGCGATGTGTGCGCTGACAAACCCAACCGCCCCGGGCGCGCCGACGGCGGCTCCGCCGCAAACAGCGGCGCGGACGCTGAGCATCCGCCGGGCCGGGGCCTACCATCCGCTGACATGGGCAAGCATCTCACCAACGCCCCGCCCGCACGGCGCAGGCATTCCGTCCGAGTGGACCGGGAGGATGGCCGAGCCATGCACGCCATCCCAAGGAGGACAGAGATGCCCAAGACAGAGCAGCAGACGATGCTCTCGGTGCGAGTGCCGAGCGACCTGCTGCGCGAGCTAGAGCAGGTGGCCGTCAAGGAGGACCGCAGCGTCGCCGCTGAGGTGCGCCGCCTGATCCGCCACCACGTTGAGGCATTCCGCGACGGCTTGGAGGGCAGCATGGCCGCATAGCCGTAGCTCGGGGTTCGTCCAACGGGCAGGACGCCGGCCCTTCATCCGCGAAATCTCTGTTCGAGTCAGAGGCCCCGAGCTACGGCTATGCGCCGATCGTTCCGATACAGTTCCCGTTGAAGGGCCGGCGTCTTGCCGCCCTCCGGGGCGACGAGAGCTTGGTAGAAGAGCCCGCTCCGGCGGGCTCTTCGTCCGTTCAGGGGTCGGCCCGGCGGCTTGCGCCCTGCCATCGGTAGAGCGTCTGGCGGCTGATGCCGAGAAGCCTGGCGAGCGCGTCGAACGGGATACCCGCGTCAGCAGCCTTCGGGATCAGCTCCTCCACGATGAACTGCCTGCTCGACGCGAGATCGTCAAGGTGCCTGGCGTGTGATTGGCCGGTCTCAAGGGCGAGCCTTTCGATGCCCTGCCGCCACTCCAGCTTCTCGGCCTTGTGTTGGGCTACGGGGTCTTGGTCGATCATGCGCGGAGTGTAGCAGCTATTGACACGCACCGTCACGCTCTGTTACACTATCCGTGTGTCGCTGAACGTTCTCCAACTGGCCGACAAGCTCCGCACCGAGGCCGACGCCTACCTCTACCTGGAGGAGCTTCGCTGGGGGGACCGGCCTATCTGCCCCCATTGCGGGAGCGTTGGCGAGCACTACTTCCTGAAGCCGGCGAATGGCCGCTCGCGCAAGACCCGCACAGGCGCCCCTTCAGAACGCCGCGTCTGGAAGTGCCGCGATTGCCGCAAGCAGTTCTCGGTGCTTACGGGGACCATCTTCCACGGCACCAAGATCCCGGTTCGCACTTGGTGCTTCCTGGTGTTTGAGATGGCGTCCAGCAAGAACGGCATCTCGGCGCGCGAGGTCGAGCGCAAGTACGGGCTCTGCCCCCGCAGCGCCTGGTTCGCCCTTCACCGGCTGCGCGAGGCGATGAGACTCGGGTCCGGTGCCGACCCGCTGGTGGGACGTGTCATAGCCGACGAGACTTGGTACGGCGGCAAGCCACGCAACCGCCACGGGCACGATCCGAAAGAGCACATTCAGCGCCGCGAGGAGGACAAACTCACGATCATGGCGCTGGTCTCGCGGGAGACTGGCGAGGTTCGCTCGCGCGTCGTGCCGAACATCCGCCGCAACACGCTGCGGCAGGCCATCGCGGAGCAGGTAGACGTGCCCAACACGCACCTACAGACCGACGCGCTCCGTAGCTACCAGCTCATCGCGGACGAGTTCGCCAGCCACGAGTTCGTGAGCCACGAAGCCCGCGAATACGTTCGTGGCGACGTCACGACCAACCACGCCGAGACCTACTTCTCGCAGTTGAAGCGGTCGCTCGACGGCACGCATCATCACGTTTCCCGCGAGCACCTAGAGCGCTACCTGGCCGAGTTCGACTTCCGCTACACGACCTGCAAGGACACCGACACCGAGCGCATGGCAATGATTGTCGAGCGCGTCGGCGGTCGAAGGCTGACCTACGAGCAGGCGGCTTGAGTCCACCAGAAGCGCCGTCCACCGCAGGCTTAGGGCTAGTGCCTGCTCGTATACCGCTTGTATACGGGCAGCAGGGCGACAAGCTGCGCGACCGTGTTCCCGTGGACGAGGGCGCCGATAATATCCCCCTCGTTCGCCGTGATCCCCTCATCGCTCTGTAGAGCCGTTCTCAGCTCCGCGAGCCGCTGCTTTGTCAGCGGATGAAGCTGCGCCGATTTGGTCTCCACCTTGGCCATCCGCAAGGACCCCTAACCTCGTTCTCGTATACCAGCCGTATACGAGCGTGAAGCAGCGCGACTCTACTACGCTAGGGGTGCGGAGGTCTAGGACATGAGCCAGCCGGAGTTCGACCCTGCCAAGTTCAACGAGCTAGTCGTCTACATCGCCAAGCGGCTCGGGCCGGAGGCTGCGCTCGGCCGCGTAAAGCTCGCGAAGCTGCTCATGCGCAGCGACTTCGGGGCGTTTGAGCGGCTCGGGGCGTCGATCACGGGCGCGACCTACGAGAAGTGGAAGCACGGGCATCTACCGCGCGAGCTGCTGCTCTCAGAGCGCGATCTTGAGGTCGGGGAGCGGATCAAGACGGAGAAGGTCGATTACTTCGGCAAGACCTTGAAGCACATCACGGCGATCGACGACCCCGACATGAGTCGATTTACCGAGGACGAGCTAGCCGTGATCGAGGGGGCGCTTCGCCAGTACGGACACGAGAGCGCTACCTATCTGAGCGACCAATCGCACCGCGAACTAGGGTGGCGGCTCGCAAAATGGAAAGAGGTCATCCCATACACGACGGTGTTCTTGGGTGCAGGAGGTGTCTCAGAGGCAGATATACGTCGGGGCGAGGAACTAGCTTCCTTGCATGGCTGGAACTAGCAGCGAGCTTCGCTGCGCGGGTTTCATTGCGTCCGACACCTTCGAGCGTTCCAAGGAGGACTTGAAGCGCTCAGCCAATCTCACGGACCGCCAAGTCGATGACCGACTGGATGCGTTGGAGTGGGCGCTGCGTCGCGATCCCGACGTGACGGCAACGCGCGTCCGGAACCTCAGCCTGTGGACGGCCGTGACGCCAGTCGGCATCCCGCCTCTGCGAATCTACCTCCGGCCCCGCCCAGATGTGCCGAGCGAGTGTGAACTCATGTGGGTCGAGGAACGCCTGCCGGACTAGCGTTCCCCGGCGGTACGCTTGTGCTGATGGACCAAAGACGCGACGAGCGGTTCGTGATCGAGGGCGACCCCGAGGATGCGCTACGTGGCCTGCTCCGAGGCATGGCCGAGCCAATGTGCGCCGAAGATATGGCCCGCAAGCATGGTCTCGACGGGCTGTCGCTCAGGAACATGCTGCGCGATCATCCGAAGCTAACACCTGGGCACCAGCACGGCGACGACTACGAGATCACGCCCGAGATCGAGCGTGCGATCATGGCGCACCCCGACTTCCAGGGCGTCAAGAAGCGCCAGTAGCCCGGGCCACGCCCTAAGAAGGGCCCGGCGAGCCGACCGCCTAGCCCGGCCCCCAACCTTCCCCCGAGTCGCGGAGGGTCCGGAACGAAAAAATGGGCGGCACAGGATCGGTCGCTCGCCGCCTGCCCTGACAACCAGCGTAGCGCGATGGGTTTGTCAGCGCACACATCGCCTGATTTCCGGCCATTTTGCAGGCATTTAGCCCCTCCTCGGGCGCCCGATCGGACCACCCGCCGTGCTATCCTTTGTTACATAACCAATCCGCCCCAGCCGTGGTCCTCGCGCCCCGGATTCCGGGGCGTTGTCACGTCAGCGGAGGGCCATTGGCAAGAGGCAGCAACAGCTCCCAGGAGGGCGCCGCGAAGGGTGGCGTGAACGACCCGTCGATGACGGGATCGGCCGGCTACGACGCGCAGGACATAACCGTCCTCGAGGGCCTCGAGGCGGTGCGCAAGCGACCCGGCATGTACATCGGCTCGACCGGCCCGCTGGGCCTGCACCACCTCGTCTACGAGGTGGTCGACAACTCGGTCGACGAGGCCCTCGCGGGCTTCTGCACCGAGGTGTCCGTGACGATCCACCCGGACAACTCCGTGACGGTCATCGACAACGGCCGCGGCATACCTGTGGCCACGATGGAGAAGGAGGGCAAGCCGGCGGTCGAAGTCGTGCTGACCGTCCTGCACTCCGGCGGGAAGTTCGGCGAGGGTGGCGGTTACAAGGTCTCGGGCGGCCTGCACGGCGTGGGCGTGTCGGTCGTCAACGCGCTCTCCGAGCAACTGCTCGTGGAGATCCGCCGCGACGGACACGTCTTCTCCCAGGAGTACTCGCGCGGCACGCCGCAGTCGCCCGTGCAGCAGGGCGCAAAGCTCGGCAAGGGCGAGTCGACGGGCACCAGGGTTACGTTCCTGCCGGACGCCGACGTCTTCGAGACGCTCGACCTCGACTTCCACACGCTCGAGGAGCGGTTGCGCGAGACGGCCTTCCTGACGCGCGGCCTGAAGATCTCGATCGTCGATGAGCGCGGCGAGGGTCACTCCTCGGAGTTTCGCTACGAGGGTGGCATCGAGGACTTCGTCGCCTACCTCAACGAGAACAAGGACACCGTGCACCGCAAGGTGGTGTTCTTCGCCGGCGAGTCCGAGGAGGGCGCGGCGGAGGTCGCGATGCAGTGGAACTCCTCCTACCAGGAGTCGATCCACTCGTTCGCCAACAACATCAACACGCGCGAGGGCGGCTCGCACATGTCTGGCTTCCGCTCGGCGCTGACCCGCACGCTGAACAAGTACGCGCGCGACCACGGGCTGCTGAAGGAGAAAGAGGACAACCTCTCCGGCGAGGACGTGCGCGAGGGGCTCACGGCCGTGATCTCGGTCAAGCTCCGCGACCCGCAGTTCGAGGGCCAGACCAAGACCAAGCTGGGCAATCCCGGGATGGCGGGGTTCGTGGAGTCGATCGTCAACACGGGCCTCGGCGAGTTCCTCGAGGAGAACCCGAGCGAGGCACGCGCGGTGATCATGAAGTCCGTGCAGGCCCAGCGCGCGCGCGAGGCCGCGCGCAAGGCGCGGGACCTGACGCGCCGAAAGTCGGCGCTGGAGAACTCCACGCTGCCCGGAAAGCTCGCGGACTGCTCGATCAAGGATCCCTCCCTGGCGGAGCTGTTCGTCGTCGAGGGCGACTCCGCGGGGGGCTCGGCCAAGCAGGGACGCGACCGCGAAACGCAGGCCGTGCTGCCCCTGCGCGGAAAGATCCTCAACGTCGAGAAGTCGCGCATCGACAAGGTGCTTCAGAACACCGAGGTCCAGGCGCTGATCACCGCGATCGGCACCGGCGTGCGCGACGAGTTCAACATCGAGAACGCCCGCTACCACAAGGTCGTGCTGATGACCGACGCCGACGTCGACGGCGCGCACATCCGCACGCTCGTGCTCACCCTGCTGTTCCGCGAGATGCAGGAGCTGATCGAGGCCGGCTACGTCTACATCGCAAAGCCGCCGCTGTACAAGCTCAAGCAGGGCTCGCGCGAGCGCTACATCGAGAAGGAGTCCGAGCTCGAAGAGATCCTGCTGTCGGACAAGTGGGAGAAGGTCGAGGTGTTCGACCGGCACGGCACGCAGTTCAAGCTGACCGAGGCCCGCTGGCAGCGCTTCACCCGACTGCTCAAGCAGTACGAGGGCTGGTCCTCCTCCCTGCGCGCCGTCCACGGTCACGACGTCGTGCAGTTCCTCGAGGAGTCCTCGCTACTTGGCGAGCAGGCCCTTAGCGCCGAGGCCGCCATCGAGCTGCTGGCTCGCGCGGGGCTGGAGGGCGAGACCCACGCCACCGAGCTGCTCGAGTCCCCCGACGACCAGGAGCTTCGCGTCAAGGCGATCGAAGCCAAGACGGGGTTTGCTCGCATCCACCGAATCAAGCGCAGCCTGTTCGACTCGCAGGAGTACCGCCAGCTTGCGCGCGTCCACGCCCAGCTGGTCGAGCTCGCCGGAGTGCCCTCCTTCACGGTCCGCCTCGGCGACGCGCGCGAGGACGCGCCCTCCTTCGAGGACCTGCACCCCGCCGTGATGGCGGTGGCCCAGAAGGGCAGCAAACTCCAGCGGTTCAAGGGCCTCGGCGAGATGAACGCCGAGCAGCTCGGCGAAACCACGATGGCCCCTGCCACGCGCACCCTCGCGCAGGTGACCCTCGAGGACGCCTTCGCCGCCGACCGCATCTTCTCCAAGCTGATGGGCGACCAGGTCGAGCCGCGGCGCGAATTCATCGAAGACAACGCCAGGGCCGTGGCCAATCTCGACGTATGAGGGGTAGTGAGGAGCAGAAGTGGCATCAGCTGACGTGATCGGCGGCGGCAACGTCGAACCGCGCGCGCTCGAGGAGGAGATGCGCACCGCCTACCTCGACTACGCGATGTCGGTGATCGTCGGTCGCGCGCTGCCCGACGTCCGTGACGGCCTGAAGCCCGTCCATCGCCGCGTTCTCTACGCGATGAACGAGCTCGGCCTCGGGCCGACCCGCTCCTACGCGAAGTGCGCCAAGATCGTCGGCGAGGTGATGGGCAACTATCACCCCCACGGCGATTCGGCCATATACGACACGCTCGTGCGCATGGCCCAGGACTTCTCCATGCGCTACGAGCTCGTTGACGGCCAGGGCAACTTCGGCTCCGTCGACGACGACCCGGCCGCCGCGATGCGCTACACCGAGGCGCGCCTGGAGCGCATCGCCACGGAGATGCTGCGCGACCTCGACATGGACACGGTGGACTTCGCCGCCAACTACGACGGCTCCCGCCGTGAACCGCTCGTCCTCCCGGCCCGCTTCCCCAACCTCCTCGTCAACGGCTCGTCCGGCATCGCGGTGGGCATGGCCACGAACATCCCGCCGCACAACCTGCGCGAGGTGATCGACGCGACGATGGCCTACATCGACGATCCGGACATCGACACCCCGGGCCTGATGCGCCACGTCAAGGGCCCGGACTTTCCCACCGGAGGGATCATCCTCGGCCACGCGGGTATCCGGGATGCGTATGAGACCGGGCGCGGGCGGGTGCGCGTGCAGGCGCGCGCGCACATCGAGCCGCTCACCCACGGCAAGGAGGCGATCGTCGTCACGGAGCTGCCGTTCATGGTCAAGAAGGGCGGCGAAGGCAACCTCATGACGAAGATCGCCGAGCTCGTCAACGACAAACGGATACCCGAGATATCCGACCTGATCGATCAGTCCGACAAGCGCGGCATGCGCCTGGTGATCGAGCTCAAGCGCGACGCCATCCCGAAGGTGGTGCTCAACAAGCTCTACAAGCACACGCCCATGCAGACGACCTTCGGCGTGAACATGGTCGCACTCGTCGACAACGTCCCGCGCACGCTGAACCTGCGCGAGGTGATCCACCACTACGTCGCCCACCAGCGCGAGGTGATCGTACGCCGCACCAAGCACGAGCTCTCCGAGAAGGAGGCCAGGGCCCACATCCTCGAGGGCCTGCTGATCGCGCTCGATCACCTCGACTCGATCATCGAGCTGATCCGGGGATCACGCGACCGCGATGCCGCCCGGGAGCAGCTCGTGGAGCGCTTCGAGCTGAGCGCGATCCAGGCCACGGCGATCCTCGACCTGCGCCTCTCCCAGCTCACCGCGCTGGAGGCGGAGAGCATCAAGCAGGAGCACGCCGACGTCACCGAGCGGATCGCCGAGCTGCGCGCGATCCTCGGCGACGAGCACCGCGTCCTCGCGGTGATCAAGGAGGAGCTCGCCGAGCTCAGGGAGCGTTTCGGCGACGAGCGGCGCACCGAGATCAGCCACTCCGAGGACGAGATCGACATCGAGGACCTGATCGCCGACCAGCAGATGGTGATCACGATCACCCAGAGCGGCTACATCAAGTCGCTGCCGCTGGCCACCTACCGACAGCAGCAGCGAGGCGGCCGCGGCGTCACGGGCATGGACATGAAGGACGGGGACTTCATCGAGCACCTGTTCGTGTGCTCCTCCCACGACTACCTGCTGTTCTTCTCCAACCGCGGCAAGGTCTACCGCTCGAAGGTCTACGAACTTCCCGAGGCCCAGCGCACGGCCAAGGGGAGGGCGCTCGTGAACGTCCTGCCCCTGCGCGAGGGAGAGCGGGTGCAGGCCGTCGTCTCCACGCGGGACTTCAGCGAGACGCAGTACATCGTGTTCGCCACGCGCAGCGGCACCGTCAAGAAGACCGAGCTGCAGGCCTACAACACGCCGATCAAAGCCGACGGGATCATCGCGATCAACATCCGCGACGACGACGAGCTGCTCGCCGTGCGCGCCGTCGACCCCGACGACGAGATCATCATGGTCTCCCGCGCCGGCCTGACCGTGCGCTTCGCCGAGTCCGATGTCCGCGCGATGGGTCGCGACACCACCGGCGTGCGCGGCATGGACGTGGGCAAGGACGGGCGGGTGATCGCGATGGACGTCGCTCGCGACGACATGGACCTCCTGGTCGTGACCGAGAACGGCTACGGCAAGCGCACCCAGATCGGCCAGTACCGCAAGACCAACCGCGGCGCCAAAGGCGTCAAGACGATCGGCCTCACGGAGAAAAAGGGCGCGCTGGCGGGAGCGCTCGTGGTGCGCGAGCACCAGGAGCTCGTCTTCATCAGCGTCGCCGGGATGGTCCAGCGCACCAGCGCCGGAGGGATCTCCCAGCAGGGCCGCTCGGCCACGGGCGTGCGCGTGATGAACCTCAGGGACGACGACCTCGTGAGCGCAGTCGCGCTCGTGGTGGACACCGGCGAGGATGGCGACGAGCCGCTCGCAGACGACGCGCCAGGGGCCGAGGCGCCCGCCGACGCCCCGCAGGACAGCTAGCGCACCGCACCGCACCAGCCTCCGCGACGGACGGCGCCGAGCTCGTCGCTCTCAAACCTGTCCAGATTTGGGCCGCTGCGCTCAGCCAGGTCCAGCACCAAGCCGACAGGCGAAGGGTGCGCCAACCCCGTCCACTGATCGCCGCGGCCCTCTCAACGCTCAGCTGTCTCCCGCTCGCGGCGGTCGTCTCCGTGGCCGACGCTCGCGGCGCAAGGCACGTCGTCTCCCACCGCTCCGGGCCGGGCTGCGCTCCCCAGCTGGCCCGCGGCGGGCACCCGCCACGCTCGACGCACGACTGCCACGCGAGCGCTCCCCGCCCCGCAGCGCCCCACCGCAGCAGCGCCCACCAGCGCAGCAGCGCCGGGCACGTGCCGCCTCTCGCCGCGCCGCGGGCGGTAGCGCCCGCGCGTCCCGCCGTCAGCGCCGCCACGATCGCCACGGAGCTCGCCACGCCCTGCCAGAACAGCGAACTGACGCCCGAAGCGGCGAACCTCGCGCTCGTCCGCGCGGCGGTGCTCTGCCTGATCAACCGCGAGCGGGCCGAGCACGGCGAGCAGCCGCTGGTGATCGACCCGCGGCTGGAAGCGGCGGCCGAAGAACACAGCCAGGAACTCGTCGCCCTCGACTACTTCGCCCATATCGCGCCCAACGGAACCACCCCGGTCGACCGTGCGCGGGCGAGCGGCTACATACCGAACTCCAGCGTCGGCTACGTGATCGGCGAGAACCTCGCCTGGGGAACGCTCAACCTCTCCACGCCGCAGTCGATCGTCGCCGCCTGGATCGCCTCTCCGGGTCATCTCGCGAACATCCTCGAAAGCCAGTACGAGGACACAGGCATCGGCGTCGTCGCGGCCGTCCCGGCGTCCCTCTCAGGCGGGCAGCCGGGCGCCACCTACGCCCAGGAGTTCGGCGTCATCATCAGCTGAGCGATCACCTCTGGCGCCCGTCATCTGCGTTCGCTACTCTGGCCAGACCAGAGAAAGGAGGTGGTCCGTACGTTGAGTGACAGTTCTTGCGGGACCCTGGAGGTGACCGGCCGCTAGGTCGGACCCCCATTTATCTGGGGGCAGGCAGGCTGGACCGCTTAGCGGAATCCAACCCGGGACACCCCGAGACGACCGCCGGCCCTGGTCCCACCGGCTGCTTACCGTCGATCTCGGTCATTCCAGTCAGAGCAGCTCGGCGAGGGGCGCCTTCGGGCGCCCCTCGTCTTTCACGACCCACCCGTTCCGGGCACTTGCAGCCGACCGGCCGCACCGTGCGAACCAGCCGCGTGGCGGGTGGCAGCTGCGCCTCAGGCAGCCTGTGGCAGGTATGCCAGCCACGCCGCCGGGATCGTGGGGCTGGCCACGTGGATGAAGATCTCCGCCCGCGGCGTGCGCGGCGCGCGGCGCGGGTGCATTCCGGCCTGTCTCGGCAGCCGGTCGCCCTTGCGGCGGTTGCAGGGCGCGCACGAAGCCACGATGTTCTCCCAGCTCGAGCTGCCGCCCTTCGAGCGCGGGATCACGTGGTCGACGGTGAGGTTGGAGCGCGACCCGCAGTACTGGCAGGTCCAGCTGTCACGCGCGAACACCGCGCGGCGGGTGATCTTGCGCCGGTGCGCATCACGCGGGACCTTCACGTAGCTGACCAGGCGGATCACCACCGGCCGCGCGAGCGTGGAGCTCTCCGAGTGAAGCTCCCAGGCACCGCGCTCGAGCAGCTCGGCCTTGTCCTTCAGCAGCAGCACCACCGCGCGCCGCACCGTGCACACGTTGATCGGCTCATACGTCGCGTTCAGCACGAGCACCCGACCATGCATCGCCGTGACCGGCGATGTCCCAGGTCCGTGCCGCTGGTGCTCGGAGGGCGGCACGGACCCCACCGACTCTGGCGGGACTGTGCTCTCCATCTTCAGGGCCGCAGTGTAGCGGGGCTGCTGATCTCCCGCGCCCCCCGGCGGGGCCTGGAGCGGGCCGCTCGCTAGGAGGATGGGCCGCCGGCCGCGCGGTAGGAGCCGAGCACGCGCATCTCCTCGCACAGCGTGGCTACCCCCGCGATCGCGGCCGCCACGGGCTCCTCGCGCGCGTGCCCGAGGAGGTCGGCGAAGAACATGTAGCTCCCCATCCGCTCCCGCCGCGGCCGCGACTCGATCCGCGTGAGGTTGATCTCGCGGGTGGCGAACTCGTTCAGGCAGCGCACCAGCCAGCCCGGGCTGCCGGCGCCGAGGCCCCAGAACACCAGCGACGTCTTCCAGGCGCCGCCCGCGCCCGGGCGCAGCGGTGGCTCCAGGCCGGCGTCCTCCGAGCGCGCAAGCCAGACGAAGCGGGTTTCGTTGTCCTCGCGGTCCTCCACGGCCTCGCGCACGACCGTGCCGCCGTAGATCTCCGCGGCCAGCAGCGTGCCCAGCGCGGCCTGCCCGCGCACCCCCTCTTCGACGACCGTTCGCACGGCCTCCGCGGTCGACGCCGCGGGCAGGATGCGCGCACCCGCGAGCTCGCTGCGCAAGAAGCGCTGGCACTGGCCGGGCACCTGCGGGTGGGTCAGCACCGTCTCGATCTCCGCCGGCTGCACCGGCGCGGGCGCGATCAGCGAGTGGCGCACGCGCAGCAGCGCCTCGGCCACGATCTTCACGTCGACTGCCTCGCCGGCGAGCAGGTCGAGCGTGACCGTCACCGAGCCCTCCAGCGAGTTCTCGATCGGCACGATCGCCCAGCGCACACGGCCGTCGCGGAGCGCCATCACCGTGTCGTAGATGCTCGCCAGGCCCACCGGCTCGACCGCCTGCACGTCGGCGCTGGCGAGCAGCGCCTCCTCGCTGAAGGTCCCCTCCGGCCCGAGATAGCCCACGCGTTGCCGCGGGACGCCCTCAGGCGGGGCGTTCGGCGACATCCCCGGCCAGCCCCTCCGCGCCGCTGGCGAGCGCGAGGCGCACCGCCTCGGCCTCCTCAGGTGATAGCTCGATTTCGCCGCGACCGCCCCGCACCTGCTTGCCATACACGCGCGCCTGGTCGCGGTGGTGGATGCAGGACAGCACGATCCCCGAGCGCTCCTCGTCGAGCAGCGCGATCGACATCGACTGCTGTCCGGAGAGCTCGTTGTAGGCGTCATAGCGCACCAGCGCGCGGTGGGCGATCGTGCCGCGCAGCGCATGCTCGACGCCCGCCAGGCGCCCATCCAGGCGGGCCGCGCTTTCCTCGACGTACTCGCGCAGGCTTTCGAAGGCCTCCTGCATCGCCGCGGCGTGGGCCACGAGGTCGCGCTCGCCCTGCTCCCCGAGCAGCAGCCTCTGCGCGCGCCGCACCCGGCGCACGCTCACGCTCAGCGCCACGCACCCCGCCAGCGCCACCAGCGCCACGCCCGCGGCCGCGAGCGCGACGATCCCCTGCGTGTCGGTGATCGAGGCGACCATCGCCACAAGTTAGCCGCTCGCGCCGCGGGCGCGCCGACAGCCGCGGCCGGCGTGCCGCAGGGCCTCGGGCGCCGCGCGGCTACTGCGAGAAGATCGCCAGGTAGGTCGCCTTGTTGTTTTCGAGATCGTTCTCGCCGGGGACCCCCTCGATGTTCACTTCGATCTTCGAGGCCACCGCGAGCGGGATCCCGCTCACCGGTATTTCCACGTTGACCTTCGTGCCCGGCTGGGTCTGGTTGACCACGTGGGAGGCCTTGAACTGCTTGCCGCCGGCCGTCACCGTGACGTCCACCTTGACGTTGCTCTCGGGGAATTCGCCCGAGTTTTCGAGCGTCACCGTGAACGTCGGGCTGCCGCCGCCCGTGACGTGGTTGATCGTGCCTTCCCCTGCCAGCGTGTTCGTGCCCACGCTCGTCGACACGAGTGCGCTGCCGTGGTTGCCGGTGACCGTCTGCCCGTTCTGGGAGGTGGAGGACTGGCCGGTAATCCGCGAGGCCACCGTGTTCGGTTCCAGCCAGCCGAGGTTGGGCAGGAAGCGGCTCGGAGCGGTGCTCAGCCCGTGGATGCCGCTGCCCGCGAGCGCCTCCTGGATCAGCGGCGCCGCGCGCTGGGAGTAGACGATGTCCGACGCCAGGAAGATCTCCATGTCGGCCGCAATCTGGTTGCTCGCCTGCTTGCTCTGGCTGCCCACCGCGGTCGGCACGAGCGCCGCGAGCTTGGTGATCCCTTCGACCCTCAGGTCCAGCGTCAGCAGCAGGTTGCGCTGCGCTTCGCTCATTTCGCCCGGCACGCTCAGCGCGCGCGCCTGTTCGGCGATCTTCTGCGCCTGCATTCGCAGCTGGTTGACCTGCTGCTGGACGTCGATCGCCGACTTGCTCGACGCGCCCGTGAGCTCCGTGAAGAGCGGTTGGGCCACCTGCGTTTCGGATTCCTGGGCGAGCGTCCCGACCGACTGGTTGTAGTTCTTCAGCGACTGCTGCTTCTGGCTTTTCAGGCAGCCGTTGATGACCAGCACGATCACGATCAGCAGCACCACCGCGACGCCTGCCGCGATGCGACGGCGCACCATCAGGGTGTGCTGGTCGAGCCCCCGTCCTGCGCCTGCGGTCTGGGGTCGGCGCGGCCGAGGCCGCTGTGGCGGCACCGCGCCCGGCGGCCGCGGTGCCCGGGATGACGGTCGAGGCGCTGTGTCCTCGCCGTCGTCGAAGAACGAAATAGCCAACCGCTCCTTTGCAGGGACTTTAGGAAGGGCCCCAGTATGACTGCACGCCACCTCCCTGACGAGCCTGCAAGTTCTCGGTCAGTGCGGCTTCCGCCGCGCTCGCGGGCAGGAAGCGGGACCTGGCCGGCGAACGCGCAAGCCGGTGGATTCCCCTGAGACGCTTCTCCACACCCCCGCGGCACGGGAGCCATCGGCGCCCCGGCGCGGCCCCGCGCGCATCCTCGGCGAGCAGCCGGGCGGGGGCCGCGACGGCGGGCGCGAGCTGCTGCTCGACCGCTATCGGCTGATCGAGCGGCTCGGCGCGGGCGGCTTCGGCGAGGTCTGGCGCGCCCACGACGAACTGCTCCACCGCGAGGTCGCGGTCAAGCGCGTGCGGCTCGGCCCCGACGGCGACAGCGAGCGCGCGGCGCGCGAGGCGCTCGCGGCGGCGCGCCTGTCCCATCCCGCGATCGTCGCCCTGTATGAGGCCTGCGCGGTGGACGACGCCTTCTACCTGATCTCCGAGCTCGTCCACGGCGAGACGCTCGCCCGGCTGATCGCCGAGGACGCCCTCAGCGACGAGGAGATCATCGAGATCGGCCTCGCGCTCGCCGCAGCGCTGCTCCACGCACACGCCCGCGGCGTCATCCACCGCGACATCAAGCCGCACAACGTGCTCGTCCCCCATAGCGTCGAGGACGCTGCCGGCGCGGCCAAGCTGACGGACTTCGGCGGCGCCAGCCTGATCGGCGAGGACGCCCTCACGCGCACCGGCGACGTCCTCGGAACGCTCGCCTACATGGCGCCCGAGCAGAGCGAGGGCAGGGAGGTCTCCGAGCAGGCGGACCTCTACGCGCTCGCGCTCGTGCTCTACGAGGCGCTCAGCGGCGTCAACCCGGTACGCGGAACGACCCCCGCGGCCACCGCGCGCAGGATCGGCACGCGCCTGCCACCGCTGGAGCGCACGCGGCGCGAGCTGCCGCGCAACCTCACGCGCGCGCTCGACACGGCGCTCGCCCCCTCGCCGCGCGAGCGGGGGTCGCTGGAGCGCCTGCGCGCCGCGCTGCAGGACGCGCTCGAGCGCGAGCCGTGGGAGCAAGGGCGCCCAGAGCGCCGGCGCGCGTTGGCGCCGCGAGCACCGGGAGCGTCGCCGCCAGACCTCGCGCCCGCGCCCGCGCCGCGGCGGGCTGCCGAGGGGCCGCCGCGCCAGGCGCCCGCCCCAACCGCCCCCGAGCCCGAGCTTCCCGAGCAGGACACCCCGCCGCGCGCGCGAGCGCTCGCGTTGCCGCGCGCGATGTGGCTGGCCTGCGCGATCGTGGCGGTCGGCTGGCAGGTGTGGGCCGGACGCCCGGGGGTCGCGCTGCTCGCCGCCGCCGCGCTGGCGCCGCTGCTCGCGCTGCCACGCCGCGCCGGGCCGGCGTGGGCGGCATGCGCGCTCGCCCCCGCGCTCGGCGTGATCGGTCTCGCCGGTGCGTTCCCGGCGATCGCCGGCCAGGCGCGACGCTGGCAGGCGCGCGCCGCGATGGCCGCGCTCGGGTTCTGGTGGCTCGTGCTGGCCGAGCCGCTGCTCGCGCGGCGCCTGTGGCTGGGGCCGCCGCACGGCACGCCGCCGCGGTCGGTGTGGGAGGGCTCGCTGGACACGGCCGCCGTGCACGTGATCGCGCCCGCGCTCACCGTCGGGGTGCTGCTGGGCGCGCTGCTGTGGGCACTCGGCGCGGCCGTGCTGCCGTGGATCGTGCGCGGCCGCAGCGCCGCGCTGGACGTCGTCGCGGCGACCACCTGGTCGGCTGCGCTCGTCGCCGCGGCGCAGCGCCTGGACGCTCCGATCAACGCTGCGGGCGGCCATCCCGACCCGCGCGGGGCGATTCTCGGGGGCGTCCTCGGCGGCGTGATCGCGGTCGCCGCGCGCGCGCTTCGCGGACCCGTCTGACCGTCGGGTGCGTAGCATGGCTGACGGTTTGCGGCCGACCTGACGTCGAATGGCCGAGCCGTCCGCAGATGAACCTTCTCAAGAGCGTCGAGACCACGATCGCAAACCTCGTCGAGGGCGCCTTCGGGCGCGTCTTCCGCTCCGAGGTGCGCCCGATGGAACTCGCGCGCAAGCTCGCCCGCGAGATGGACGCCCACCGCACGGTGTCGGTCTCGCGCGTGTACGTCCCCAACGAGTACTCGATCTGGCTCTCCCCGGAGGACCGCGAACGCTACGACGCCGTTGAAGACGAGGTGATCGACGAGCTCTGCGCCTACCTGCTCGAGCACGCGCGTCGCGAGGACCTGATCCTGACCTCCCATCCGCTTATCACCTTCCACACCGACGAGCGGCTCGCGCTCGGGGAATTCGGCATACAGGCGCGATCGGTCCGCCTCGAGGGTCATGGTGAGGAGCCGCACGCCCCCGCCGAGCAGGTCGAGCACGGCCAGACGATGATCTACAGCACCTCAGCACGCGTGCGCGGGCCGCTCGTGGAGGCGCCCGGGGGCCGGCGCGCCCCGCGCGCGCTGCTCGTCGTCGGCGGCCGCCGGCTGCTGGTCCCGCCCGCCGGCGGGACGATCGGCCGCAGCCGCGACTGCGAGATCGTGCTCGACGACACCGGCGTCTCGCGCCATCACGCCGCGATTCGACCCGGCGCAGAAGGCTGGACGATCGAGGACCTCGGCTCGACCAACGGGGTGCTGCACAACGGGCGCGAGCTCAAGGGTCCGGAGCGGCTGGAGCCGGGAGACCGCCTCGAGCTGGGCTCGACAGCGATCGTGTTCGAGCTTGGATGACCTCGCTCGCGCCGGTATCGGTCGCCCTGAAGTTCGGCTTCCTGGCCGTGCTGTACCTGTTCCTGTTGTGGATCGCGCGCAGTGCGCGCCGTGACCTCGGCGGCGGCGGCGCGCTGCCGCACGGCCGCGGCGGCTCCGCGGCCGCCCCCTCACCTGACGCCACCGGCCTGTACTCGGCCTCCGCGCTCGGCAGCGCGGACGTCGCGCACCGCTCGCCGCGGCTCGTCGTCGAGCGCGCTCCCGGGCACGAAGCGGGCATGATCTACGACCTCGAGGGCGACATCGTGCTCGGCCGTGGCGACCGTGCCGAGATCAGGCTCGAGGACCCGTTCGCCTCCTCGCAGCACGCCCGCGTCTACGAGCAGGGCAACATAGTGGTCATCGAGGACCTCGACTCCACCAACGGCACCTACCTCAACGAGGAGCTGCTGCAGACGCCGAGGCCGCTCCATCCCGGCGACCGCGTGCGCATCGGCGAGAGCGAATTCGCGTTCGAGGCCGACTGAGATGCTGCGCGTGGCCGAGCAGTACGCGGTGACCGACACCGGACGCCAGCGCCGAGCCAACGAGGACTCGCTGCTCGCGCGCTCGCCGCTGTTCGTGGTCGCCGACGGCATGGGCGGCGCCCAGGCCGGCGAGGTCGCCTCGCGCATAGCGGTGGAGTCCTTCCAGGCGGGCCTGCAGGACGCCTCCGAGCCCGAGCACGCGCTCGCCACGCTCGCGCTCGCGGCCAACGCCCGCATCCACGAGCTCTCACACTCCAATGCCGAGCAGGCCGGCATGGGCACAACGCTCACAGCCGTCTACGTCGGCGCGGAGGAGGTCGCGATAGCCCACGTGGGCGACAGCCGCGCCTACTGCCTGCGCGACGGCGAGCTGCTGCGGCTCACCGACGACCACTCGCTCGTCGACGAGCTGCTGCGCCAGGGCCGCCTCACGCCCGAGGAGGCCATCGAGCACCCGCAGCGCTCCGTGATCACGCGGGCGCTCGGCCCGGAGGGGACGGTCGACGTCGACACCCGCTCATACCGCGCCCGCGACGGGGACGTCTACCTCCTCTGCAGCGACGGGCTGACCACGATGCTCGGCGAGCAGGAGATCGCGCAGCTGCTGCTCGCCAACCGATCCCTGCACGACGCCGGGGAGGCGCTCGTCGCGGCCGCCAACGAAGCCGGCGGGCGCGACAACATCACGGTCGTGCTGCTGCGCCTGCAGGAGCTCGCCGCGGGCGCGACGCTCGCCGCCGCGCCGCCCGCCCACGAGCAGCCGACCTCGACGGGGATGCCCGCGGTCCCGCCGCCGGTCAGCCGACGCCTGCCGCGCCACCCCGCGCCCGGCGAGGGCTCGCGCACCGCCGCCGCGCGCTCGCGCCGGCGCCGCCGCGTGTTCGGCGCGCTCGCCGCCACGCTCGTCCTGCTCGGGTTCCTCGGCGCGGCCAGCTACCTGGCGCTGCAGTCTGTGTACTTCATCGGCACCAACCAGCGCGGCCTGGTCACGATGTTCCAGGGGGTCCCCTACAAGCTGCCGGGCAACCTCGCGCTCTACAGCAGCCGCTTCGTCTCCGGGGTGAGCGCCTCCTCGCTCACGCCCGAACGACGGCGCACGCTGCTCGACCACTCGCTGCGCTCGGAAGGCAACGCCGCGTCGCTGATCCGCAGCCTCGAACTGGGCCAGGTCGAATGAGGGGTCTGCCGTGAACCGTCCGATCGTGCGCCTCTTCGGGCTCGTCGCGCTGCTGTTCGCGCTGCTCGTCGCGTTCACCTCCCGCTGGACGGTCTTCGAAGCATCCTCGCTGCGCGAGAACCCGCTCAACGCCCGTACGCTGCTCGAGGAACAGCGGATCGACCGCGGCCCGATCGTCGCGGCCGACGGCACGGTGCTCGCGCGCAGCGTGCGCGGCGCGGAAGGCGTCTACCAGCGCATCTACCCGACCGGCGAAGAGTTCGCGCACGCCGTCGGATACAGCTTCATCGAACCGGACCTCGGCAACTCCGGGACCGAGCTCTACCGCAACAAGGACCTCAACGGCCAGTCCGGCACGAACCTGCAGAGCGTGCTCGACCAGCTCCAGGGCAAGAAGCCCCAGGGCGACAAGGTCGTCACCTCGCTGGACCCGCGCGCCCAGGCCGTGGCGATCAGGGCGCTCGGCGAACACGAAGGCGCGGTCGTCGCGCTCGACCCGCGCAGCGGAGCCGTAACCGTGATGGCCTCCACGCCGAGTTACGATCCCAACGCGCTGCGCTCCTTCCGCGCCTACGAACGGCTGACCGGCGACGTGAAGGGACGGCCGCTCGTCAACCGCGCCACGCAGTTCGGCTACGCGCCCGGGTCCACGTTCAAGGTGGTCACCGCAACGGCCGCGATCGACACCGGCATGTTCACGCCGAGCTCCACGGTCAGCGGCCGCAACGGCGTGGTGATCTCCGGCGTGCCGCTGCAGAACGACGAAAACGAGAGCTTCGGCGAAATCACGCTCACCGCCGCGCTCGCCCACTCGATCAACACCGTCTGGGCGCAGGTCGCCGAACGGCTCGGCAAGCGCACGATGGCGCGCTACATGGACCGCTTCGGCTTCAATCACAAGCCGCAGCTGGACTACCCCGCCGAACAGATGTCCACCAGCGGCGAGTACGAAGGCGGACGCCTGATCCGGCCCACGAGCCCGCTGGTGGACGTCGGGCGCATGGGCATCGGCCAGGACAAACTCGCGGTGGTGCCGCTGCAGATGGCCGAGGTCGCGGCCGCCGTGGCCAACCACGGCACGCTGATGGTGCCCCGCATCGCGCAGAAGATCGTCGATCCCGAAGGCCGCACCGTGCGTAGCATCGAACCGCGCACGCAGTCGGTCGTGATGAAACCCTCGACCGCCGCCGCGGTCACCTCGATGATGGAAGCGGTCGTAAACGAAGGCACCGGAACCAGCGCCCAGATCCCCGGCGTGCAGGTGGCCGGCAAGACCGGCACCGCCGAGACGCAGATCGGCACCGCCATCAACAACGTGTGGTTCATCGCCTTCGCGCCCGCCCAGAGCCCCAGGGTCGCGATCGCGGTGACGCTCAAGGGCGTCCCCGGGCAGGGCGCCTCGTTCGCCGCTCCGGTCGCCCGCGAAGTGATGGAACAGCTCCTCCATGATTGAGCCCGAGACGATCATCGACGGCCGCTACCGGGTTCTCTCGCGCCTGGGCTCCGGCGGCATGGCCGACGTCTACCTCGCCCAGGACCAGCTGCTCGGCCGCGAAGTCGCGGTCAAGGTGCTCCACCACCACTTCGCCGAGGACCACGAGTTCGTCGAGCGCTTCAAGCGCGAGGCCTCCAGCGCGGCCGGGCTCTCGCACCCGAACATCGTCGGGATCTTCGACCGCGGCGAGTGGAACGGCACCTACTACATCGCCATGGAGTACGTCGGCGGCCGCTCGCTGAAGGCGATCGTGCGCGAAGGCGGCGCGCTCGCGCCGGCCGACGCGATCGACATCGTCGTGCAGATCCTGCGCGCCGCGCGCTTCGCCCACAGGCGCGGCGTGATCCACCGCGACCTCAAGCCGCACAACGTGATCATCGACGAGGAGGGCAGGGCGCGCGTGACCGACTTCGGCATCGCCCGCGCCGGCGCCTCGGACATGACGCTCACCGGCTCGATCATGGGCACCGCCCAGTACCTCTCCCCCGAGCAGGCCCAGGGCTACGCGGTGAGCGCCGCCTCGGACCTGTACTCGGTCGGGGTGATCCTCTACGAGCTGCTCACCGGCGCGGTCCCCTTCGAGGGCGAAACCGCGGTGGCGATCGCCTACAAGCAGGTCGCCGCCGAGCCGCGTCCGCCGAGCGAGCTGCGGCCCGGGCTGCCGTCGTCGCTGGACGCCGCGGTGATGCGCGCGCTCGCCAAGGACCCCTCCTCGCGCTACGCCGACGCGGACGAGTTCATCGCGGTGCTCGAACGCGAGCGCATGGCACTGCCCGCGTTCTCCGACGTGGCGCCCGCGAGCGCCGCGCCCGGCGACGGCCCACCGTCGCAGCCGTTCGCGGTCGCCGCCGGGCCCCTGCTGATCGCGCCGCTGGAGGGCTACGGCGATGACCCCGACGCGCCGCCGCCCGACGAGGACGCGCACCAGCGCCGGCGGCGGATCATGATGTGGACGCTGCTCGGTGTGTTCGTTGCCGCGGCGATCGCTGCCGCGCTGGTCTTGCTGCTGCCCTCGCAGGGCAGCGTGGCCGTGCCCAACGTGGCGGGGCAGAGCGAACAGGTCGCAGGCGCGGCGCTCAGGCGCGCGGGCCTCACGCCGGTGCCCACGCTGGACTTCAGCGCGACGGTCCCGACGGGTCTCGTGATCAGCCAGAGCCCGGCCGCGGGCGCCGTGATCGAAAAGGGCAGCCACGTCACGATCGTCGTCTCCGGCGGACCCGCCAGCTCGGCGTTGATGCGCGTCGAAGGCCTGACCGCCTCCGAAGCGACCGCCCGGCTGCGCGCCGCGGGCTTCAAGCCCACGACCAAGGCGGTGCCCAGCTCCACGATTCCGGCCGGCCGCGCGATCGGCACCGAACCCCCCGCCGGGACCGAGACGCAGGTCGGCAGCCAGGTGACGGTGCTGGTCTCCAGCGGCCCCGCGCCGGTGCGCGTGCCCGACGTCGTCGGCCAGCAGCAGGCGACCGCCGAAGCGACGCTCACCACCGAAGGCCTGGCTGTGGGCACCGTCACCCAGCGCTCCTCGAGCACCCAGCCGCAGGGCACGGTGCTCTCGCAGTCGCCCGCCGGCGGCTCCTCGGTGCACGCTGGGGACAAGGTCGAACTCGTGGTCGCCCAGGCGTCCACCGAAGTCACCGTCCCGGGCGTGGTCGGCAAGAGCGAGGCGCTCGCCGCGGCCGCGCTCGGCGAAGCGGGCCTCACGCCGAAGACGGCCTCGGTCACCACCAGCGAACCCGCGCAGGTCGGCGTCGTGCTCAAACAGTCGCCCGCCGCCGGCGCGCACGTGCGCAAGGGCGCCGCCGTGACGATCTCCGTGGGGGTGCTCGGCCAGCCCACCACGCCCACCACGCCGACCACACCGACCACCCCCACGACCACCCCCACGACCCCCGCCCCCGCCGGGTGAGCGGCGAGGGCCAGGCCGGGGCGCCGCTGACGGTCGCCGTGCTCGCCGGCGGGCGCTCCTCCGAGCACGAGATCTCGCTGTCCTCGGGCGCCTCCGTGCGCGACGGCCTGCTCGCCCGCGGGCACGAGGTGCTGTGGGTCGAGATCGGCCGCGACGGCGCGTGGCGCCACGAGCAGCGAGAGCTCTCGGTGACGCCCGGAGGCGGCCTGCTCGCGGCAGACGTCGCGTTCCCTGTGCTGCACGGCCCCTACGGCGAGGACGGCACGATCCAGGGCATGCTCGAGACGCTCGACGTCGCCTACGTCGGCGCCGGCGTGGCCGCCTCCGCGCTGTGCATGGACAAGGTGCTCTTCAAGGATCTGATGGCCGCCGCTGGCGTGCCCCAGGTGGACTACGCGGGCGTGCGCCGCGAGCGCTTCCGCCGCGAGCCCGGGCAGGTCAGGGCCGAGCTCGCGCGCCTGGCGCTGCCCGTGTTCGTCAAGCCCGCGCACCTCGGCTCCTCGGTCGGGATCGCCAAGGTCGCCGCCGAGATCGAGCTCGACGAGGCGCTCACCCGCGCCTTCGAGCACGACGAGCTCGCGATCGTGGAGGCGACGGCGGGCGGCCAGGAGGTCGAGTGCGGCGTGCTCGGCACGCTCGCAGGCGAACGCGCCGACGGCCGCGGCGCGGCGATCGCCTCCGTACCGGGCGAGATCGTGCTCGCGGGCGAGTGGTACGACTACGCCGCCAAGTACGCGCCCGGCGGCATGGAGCTGGTCGTGCCCGCGCGCATCTCCGCCAGCGCAGCCGCAGGCGTCAGGGAGCTGGCGCTGAAGGCCTTCCTCGACACCGGCTGCGAGGGGCTCGCGCGCGTCGACTTCTTCGTCGAAGGCGACAGCGTGCTGCTCAACGAGCTCAACACGATGCCCGGCTTCACCCCCACGAGCGTCTACGGACGGCTGCTCGGCGCCTCGGGCGTGGACTACGGCGAGCTCGTCGAGCGGCTCTGCCTGCTCGCCCGCGAGCGCTGGCTGGCGCAGCGCTCCTACCGCCACTGAGCGGCTCCGCCTTGATGGTTGATTTCACCTACCGGTACAGCGTCAGCTCGGCGATCGTCGCCGTCTCGGACCCGGGTGGAAGGCTGGTCATCCACATCAGGTAGTAGCGGTAGGGACGCGTGACCGCGATCGCGATGCGCTGGCCGCTCTGCACGTGGGCGGCCGCGCCGACCGGCCCCTGCCAGCCGCGGCCGCCGAGCGGCGTAGAGCTGCCGTAGGCGAGGCTCTGATCGACCGTGTCGGCCGCGTAGACCTGGACTCCGAAGCCGGGCGTGGAGGTGTCGATCTGCAGCGCTCGCGCGGCCACGCCCGGGGCCGCGTCGAGGTACACGCCGAGGCCGACCCCGCCGGGCTTGCGCAGCGTGCCGTCGTAGTACTGCTCGGTCGTCCAGGTGGTGTTGGGGTCGTTGTCCACGAGGTTGGGGATCTGATCGCGGTTTTCCGGGCCCGTGCCGAACGGGTTGTAGCCGGTGGCCGCCGTCTGGCTCAGCTGCACAGGTTCCAGGCCGGAATGCCCGCCCGCGCCGGCGGCCACGCCGGTGCCTTTGTGCGCGTGCCCCGCCGCCAGCCACAGCACGACCGCCACCACGATCCAGATCAGCGCCAGCGACGCCAGCCAGCGCGCCGGATGGCGCATCCGCCATGGCAGCCGCCTGCGCGCGCTGCCGGGCAGCGTGCGCAGGACGGTCGTCACCTCGCCCGTGGCCTGCCCCGAGCGCGAGGCCTCGATCGCAAGCACGTCCTCGAGGTCGGCCACCATGCTGCTCGCGTCCGGGTAGCGGTCGTCGAGGTCCTTGGCCACCGCCCGGTCGAGCACGGCCGCGGTCGCCGCCGACAGTTCCGGGCGCTTGGCCTGCACGTCGGGGATCTCCTCGCGCACGTGCTTCATCGCCACTGCCACCGGCGAGTCGCCGTGGAAGGGCACGTCGCCGGTGAGCATCTCGTAGAGCACGATGCCGAGCGAGTACAGATCCGACTGGCCGGTCACCGCGTGGCCGAGCGCCTGCTCCGGCGAGACGTAGTCGGTCGTGCCGAGCACGCGTCCGGCCATCGTCAGGCCCTCCTCGGTGAGCATCCGCGCGATCCCGAAGTCGGTGATCTTCGCTCCGCCTTCCTCGCTGATCAGCACGTTGTGGGGCTTGACGTCCCGGTGGACGATCTGGCGTTCGTGGGCCGCGCCGAGCGCGCGCGCGATCTCGATCGCGTACGCGATCGCCTGGGGGATGTCGAGCGGCCCGTCGCGGCGGATGACGGCCTTCAGCGTCTCCCCGTCCACGTACTCGAGCACGATGTAGGGAATCCCCGCACCGCCCCCCTCGCCGTCGTGGCCGCCCTCCGACGCGGGCTCCTCGCCGGCGTCGATCACCCTGACCACGTGAGGATGGTTCAGCTGCGCCACCGAGCGCGCCTCGCGCCGGAAGCGTTCGAGCTGGTCGGAGTCCGCGGCGATCTCCCGGTGCATCAGCTTGATCGCCACCTCCCGTTCGAGCACGGTGTCGAACGCGCGGTAGACCGAGGACATGCCGCCGCGCCCGATCTGCGCGTCGAGCCTGTAGCGGCCGCCGATCAGCGTCCCGATCGCGCTCATCGAGCAGGCGCGCGCCGCAGGCGGGCGATCACGACGGCCGCCAGCACGCAGCGGTAGAGCGAGAATGGAAGCAGGGCACGATCACCGTATCCCCCGCGGCGGAGGGCCCTGGCAGCGGCGAGCGTCGACACGAACGCCGCGCCGCCGCCGAGCGCCGCCGAGCGCCTCGGCAGCCCGGGGCGGGCGCCGCGCGCTAGGCGCAGCGCCTCCAGCAGGCTCGCCCCGAGCATCACGGGCAGCGCCACCTCGAACGACAGCGACCAGGCCGCCGGCCGCGCGAACCCGCGCGCACGCGCCGCGGCGAGCGTCGCGCCGCTGCGCGAGACGCCGGGAACGAGCGCGAGCGCCTGGGCCACGCCGAGCGCGAGGCCGTCCGCCGCCCCGAGCTGCTCGCGCGCGCGTCCGCCGCGCTCGCGCGCGTCGGCTAGCGCCATCGCGCCCGCCCCGACGATCAGCCCGGTCGCGATCGAGCCGGGCCCGCCGAGGCTCCGCTCGATCGCGCCGCGCAGCGCCAGCCCCGCCAGCGCGGGAGGGGCGACCGCAAGCACGAGCGCGGTCGCGCGCCGCCCGTCGAGCTCGCCGGCCCCGCGCCGCAGCTCCTCGCGCATGTCGATCGCCAGCGCCAGGCCGGCGCCCGCGTGGAGCGCCAGCTCGAAGGACTTGCGCAGCTCGCCGTCGAGCGCCGCGTACGGCCAGCCCGCGAGCCACGGCAGCAGCGTGGTGTGGCCCGCGGAGGAGATCGGCAGCAGCTCGGCGGGGCCCTGGAGCAGACCGAGCGCCACGGCGTGGCAGGGCGGGAGTGCTGCCTCAGCCTGCCGCATCGGTCGCCGGCCGGCGGTCCCGCCGTCGGCGCACCGCCGCGTAGACGACGCCGACCACCACGAGGGCGACGATCACGTAGTCGACGTACTCGAACCCCTTGCGCACGTTCTTCCATTCGCTGCCGAGCGCGTTCCCCGCCAGCGCGAGGCCGAGCACCCAGGGGACGGTGCCGATCAGCGAGTACACGGTGAAGCGCCAGAAGGGCATTCTCGCGATGCCCGCAGGCAGCGACACGAACGCCCTGATCAGCGGGATCATGCGTCCGAACAGCACGGCCGGCGGCCCGTAGCGCTGAAACCAGCGATCGGCACGCTCGATCTGGGCGGGTCCCATGTGCAGCTTGGCGCCGTGCCGTTCGAACAGCTCCAGGCGTCCGCCCCGGCCGACCCCATAGGCCGCCCACGAGCCCACCATCGTCCCGAGCACGCCCGCAAGCACGACCCCGACCATCGTCATGTGGTGCTGGGAGGCGCTCTGGGCGGGGTCCGCCACGGCGAACCCGGCGAACAGCATCACGACCTCCGAGGGAATCGGGATGCACGCGCTGGAGATGGCCATCAGCGCGAAGATCCCCGGCAGCCCCGCTTCGCTGACGAAGTGCGCGGTTTCGTTGACGATCGTTTCCGATATCGAGGCGACGACGAGCATCGGCCCGCAGACGATAGCGACGATCGGCCCGGCGGCACCCCGGATCGTTACCGTCCGTCGCGCATGCGCGTCTGGATCGACCTGACCAACAGCCCCCACGTGCTCGTGATGCGCCCGGTGATCGAGCGCCTGCGCGCGCAGGGCCACGAGGTGCGCGTAACCGCCCGCGACTTCGCCCAGACGCTCGAGCTGTGCGCCCGCCTGCAGGTCGAGCACGAGGCGATCGGACACCACCGCGGCGGGCGCCTCGCCGCCAAGGCTGGCGGTCTGGTCTCGCGCACCGCCGCGCTCGTGCGCTGGGCCAGGGCCGACGTGACCGCGGCCGGGGGCCGGCGCTTCGACATCGCCCTCGGCCACGGCTCCAACGACGTGACCCTCGCCGCGGCGATGCTGCGCATCCCCAGCGCGACCATGTTCGACTACGAGTGGGCCACCGTGCAGCACAACGTCAACTGCCGTCTGGCCCGCGCGGTGGTGGTCCCCGAGGCGATCCCCGCCGAGCGCCTGCGGCGCTACGGCGCGGGGGGCAAGCTGCGACGCTACGAGGGCCTCAAGGAGGAGTACTACCTGGCCGACTTCGAGCCCGACCCAGCCGTGCTGGGGGAGCTCGGCCTGGACAGCGAGCGCCCGATCGTGGTCGTGCGCACGCCCCCCGCCGTCTCGCTCTACCATCGCTTCGAGAACGACCTGTTCGCGCGTGTGCTCTCACGCCTGCGCGACGCCGCCGCGCGCGAGGGGGTGCAGCCGGTGGTGCTCCCCCGCGTGCGCGAGCAGCGCGCCGAGCTCGCCGGCGTGCCCGGCTTCGTGGTCCCCGAGCACGCGATCGACGCCCAGTCCCTGATCGCGCACGCCGATCTCGTCATATCTGCCGGCGGCACAATGAACCGCGAGGCGGTCGCGCTGGGCACGCCCGTCTACACCACCTTCGAGGGACGCCTTGGCGCCGTCGACGAACGCCTGATCGCCGAGAACCGCCTGCGGCGCCTGTCTGACCCCGCCGAGCTGGACCTCGGACGGCGCGCGGGCGCGGGCGATCCGGCCCGCCGATCGCGCGTCCGCCGCGACCCGCAGATCCTGGTCGGGCTGCTGCTCTCGCCGCTGGCGCAGGGCGCTGCGGCGCCGTTAGCGGGCAAGCGGTCGCGTTAGGCCCTTACAATCTTCACAATGCGCCGACGGATCCGCTCCGCGGCCCTTCCGCTGCACCGTCACTCGCTGCCCCAGCTGGCCGTGGACGGGGCACTGGTCGCGCTCGCGTACTACCTCGCCTACCAGCTGCGCTTCAACAACGGCCCTCCCGAGGAGTATGCCGAGCTGCGCGAAGCGACGATCTGGTGGGTGCTGCTCGGCAGCCTGCCCGTGCTCGTGCTGGCGCGCGTCTACCAGCGACGCTGGCGCTACGCGGGCCAGCGCGACTACGAGTCGGTCGTCCGCGCCGTGCTCGTGATCGTGCTGTTGACCGCGGTCGCCGTCGAGGTGCTGCGTCCGGTGCACCGCTACCTTGCCGCCGCGCACGGGCCGCACCCATATGCGCGCGCGAGCGTCGTCGCCGTCGTGCTCCCCAACGGCGTGATCGTGCTGTTCGCGCTGCTCGCGCTGGTGTTCCTCGTCGGCGTGCGCGCTGTCGCCCGCAGCGTCTATGAGCGCCGGCCGCTCGCCGCCTTCCGCGGTGGCCGCAAGGGCGAGCGCAGCGTGCTCATCGCCGGTGCCGGCGAGGGCGGGCGCATGGTCCTGCGCGAGATCATGCGCAACCGCGAGCTCGGCCTCGCGCCGGTCGGCTTCCTCGACGACGATCCGGCCAAGCGCCGGCTGCGTCTCGACGGCATCCGCGTCAGGGGCAACACCGAAGGCGACCTGCCGCGCGTCCTCGACGAGGCCGAGCCCGACGAAGTGATCATCGCGATCCCCTCCGCGCCCGGCTCCACGCGCGCGCGGATCGTGCGCGAGTGCCGCGTGCGCGGCATCCCCGTGCGCACGCTGCCCACCGTCTTCGAGCTGCTCCAGACGCGCGGAGCGCTCGCCCGCCAGATGCGCGAGGTGCGGGTCGAGGACGTCCTCGGCCGCGAGCCGGTGCACATGGAGCTCGAGCGCGTCGGTGGCTATCTCGCCGGTCAGACCGTGCTCGTGACCGGCGCCGGCGGCTCGATCGGAGCCGAGCTCTGCCGTCAGATCGCGCGGGTGGAGCCGCACCGGATCATCCTGCTCGATCACGCCGAGGACAACCTCTTCTCGATCCAGCGCGAGCTCGAGGACGAGCGCCACGTGCCGCCCTCGATGCTCGCCGCGGTGCTCGCCGACTGCAAGGAGGAGGAGCGCATGCGGGAGGTGTTCGAAGAACACCGGCCCACCGTCGTCTTCCACGCGGCCGCCTACAAGCACGTGGGCCTGATGGAGGCCAACCCGGTCGAGGCGGTCCGCAACAACGCGATCGCCACCAGGGTGGTCGCGAGCGTCGCCGGTGACCTCGGAGCCGCGCGCTTCGTGCTCGTCTCTACCGACAAGGCCGTCGACCCCGCCACCGTGATGGGCGCCTCCAAGGCGCTCGCCGAGTTCGCCCTCGAGGCCGCCACCGCGCGCTTCCCCGGCACCCGCTACGCGGCCGTTCGCTTCGGCAACGTGCTCGGCTCCTCGGGCAGCGTCGTGCCCATCTTTCGCCGCCAGATCGAGCGCGGCGGCCCGGTCACGGTCACCGACGAGCGCATGACCCGCTACTTCATGACGATCCCCGAGGCCGTCCAGCTGATCATCCGCTCGGGCTCGCTCGTGGACGGCGACGCCGCCGCCGATCCCGCCGCCGCGCTCGTCCGCGCCGGCGCGGACGACGCCCCCGACGCAGCCAAGATCTTCGTGCTGGAGATGGGCGAGCCGGTGCGCATCGTCGAGCTCGCGCGCGCGATGATCGACCTCTCCGGCCTGGACCCCGACCGCGACATCGACATCGAGATCGTCGGGCGCAGGCCCGGGGAGAAGCTCAACGAGGAGCTGTTCAACAGCTACGAGCGCGCGCGGCCCACGGCAGCCGAGAAGATCCTGCTGGCCGAGCGCGAGCCGCTCGCCGTGGAGGAGGTCGAGTCGATGTTCGACGAGATCCAGCTGCTCGTCCTCGAGGGCGACGCGGCCGGCCTCGCGGCGAAGGTCGCAGAGCTCACCGCCGAGCGTCGCGAGCCGCACCCTCGCCACAGCGCGCAGCCGCCCGAGGACGAGCGCCCGCAGCGCGGCGAGCAGCCCGCCGGCGAGACGCTCGACGGGGCCCCTGAGCAGGACGAGCGCGAGGGCTCAGGGGGAGCCCGCATCGTGGACAGGAAGGGGCCCGCCGTCGCACACGATGCGCCTCCGCCCCTCGTACACTCCCCCAATTCATGACGTTTCTGCCGCTAGCGCTCTCGCTGTCCAACACGGCCACCCAGATCGGAGCGATCGCGGCCTTCGCCGCGCTGCTGGGAATCGCGATCCTCTCGCTGCTCGTGTTCTCCCAGGCGCGCGAGATCAAGCGCCTGCGCGACTGGGCCGGGCGGGCGCCCGAGCGCGCCGCCGACCTCGAGCAGCGCGTCAGCGCCGCAGCCGCCGCCCGCACGCAGCCCCCCCAGGCGCCACAGATGGCGCGTCCCGTCGCCCGCCCGGGCGCCGTCCAGGCGCGCCCGGCCGCGGCCGGCGTCGCCACCCAGGTCGCCGCCGCCACATCCGCCCAGGTCGCGGCCGGCAACCCCTCCGCGAGCCCCGCTACCGCCGCCAGCGCGGTCCCGATCCCGCCCCCCGCCGCGCCGCCCTCCGGCC
>Ga0209415_10000503_pt1 | contig 72576 bp, 63 predicted proteins | sample PeaSoiSIISIP2007_FD_187696 | JGI IMG/M metagenome (GOLD analysis project Ga0209415, IMG submission 187696) | Peat soil microbial communities from Weissenstadt, Germany - SII-SIP-2007 (SPAdes) (version 2) | ecosystem: Environmental > Terrestrial > Soil > Wetlands > Peat | place: Germany...
GTGAACGTCGGCATCGACGACTACTACATGCTGTTCACGCCGACGTTCCTCAACTTCCTCACCCAGTCGCGCGGGATCATCGCGGTCCTCGCGGCGGGCGAGTCCCACGAGAAGCTGCGGGAGACGCTTGTGCGCCACACGCCGCCGAACGTCTTCGACACCCGGGTGCGGATCGCCGACTACACGGCCAACGAGACCGAGGAGAGCTACATCGTCCCGATGGCGCGGTACGGCCGCGACGAGGCGATGCGGGCGATGGTCACGGCCGAGAAGGCCGCCCGCGGTCCGGAACAGAAGCCGTTCCTCGAGTACACCGCGTTCGACACGCTCGAGAGCCTGATGGGCGACCAGGTCGCCATCCGGATGTACTTCCACGGGGTCCGAAGGACGAAGCTCGTCGGCAACCTCGGGATCGGTCTCCTGAAGCCCGGCCTGCTCGTGTCGAGCGAGATCCTGAACATGATGGACACGTACTTCCGGATCATCAACATCGACAACGCGCCGTGCATCTACGGCATCCGGCCGAGGACGACGATCTACGCGATCTCGCCCGACCCGGAGAAGGGCGCGCCGCATGCGAAGTTGACGCCGATCGTCTGAGCCGCTCCTCCCCACCCCGCCGATTCGGCGGGGGCCCGGAAGGTAGAAGGGGCGGTCGTTCCTCGGCGGACCCGTTCGGAGTCGCCTTGGAAGACGACGAGCACGCCCTCGCGGCCGCGGACCGCCTCGAGCCGCCGTGGATGTTCCGGGGCCACGACATGGGGCGGATCCTCGCCCTCAGCGACGGCGTCTTCGCGTTCGCGATGACCCTGCTCGTGCTCGGGCTGACGTTGCCCCTCTCCACGAAGGGCGGCGCCGTGGGCGCCTATCTCCGGACCCAACCGTTCCAGATGGCGATCTACGCCTACGTCCTCACGTTCTTCGTCATCGGGATGTGGTGGCAGGGTCACCACCTGATCTTCGGCTACATCGAGCAGTTCGACCGGGTTCTGATCCGCGCGAACACGATGTTCCTCGTCACGATCGCGATCCTCCCGTTCGCCACGATCGTGCTGAATGCGGCCGATTCCGATCCGGTGGGGGTCGTATTCTTCGCGGTGACCCAGATCGTGGCCGGGCTCAGCCTCGCAACGATCTGGTGGTACGCGGCCGGACCGGGCCACCTCGTCGGCGAGGGAATCCCCGCCGAGTGGCGCCGGTACCTCCGGCGCTCCTCCCTGTTCATGCCGGTCATATTCGCCATCTCGATCCCCGTCGCGTTCTTCAGCGTCACCGCGGCGGAGGGGGTTTGGCTTCTCGTCTTCGTGCTCTGGTTCGTTTCGAGAAGGTTCGCTCGCCGCCTGTAAGGGCCCGAGGCGGCCGGTTCCCCGGGGAGGCGCTCGGGGCCTAGACGAGCCCTGGCCACGCCAGGAGGATCGCCGATAGGACGGCACCCGGAACAATGGTCATGGCGAGGTCGTCGTCCACCGTTCCCCACGTCGGCCATTCGACGGCGACCGCGACGACGGCGGTCAGGAGGGCCAGACCGACGACCACCGGGCCGGACCAGGGCCCGAACACGACGAACGCGACGCCGGCCACCACGGCGTACGCCGCGACGCCGGGGAGGATCGAGCCGGCGGGACGGGCAAACCGGAGGCGAAGCTCCCCGAGGAGCGGGTCAACGAGGGCCGTGCCGATGATGACCGCGGCGGCGACCGGGCGTGGAAACGCGACGAGGGCGACGGTCAGCGCGATGGCGTACCAGACGTAGCTCGCGATCCGGTCGCGCTCGTACGGCCGGATCGTGGGGAGCTCCCAGCCTCGGAAATGCCGTAGGAGCTCGAGGACGAGGATCAACTCGAGAGCGGCGAGGAGGACCGCCTCGGTGGGAACGAGTACGAACGCGTTCGAGGGGATGATGAGGTAGAGGACGGCGAGGGCGCCGAGGCCGTGGAGGAACCGCCGCCAGATCCGGTCGCCGAGTTCGTAGTCGCCGCCGAACCGGGCGCCGACCCAGGCCCTTGTGCGACCTCCGCGATGCAACCGCACGGGCGTGAGCCGGGGGTCCGGGCGAGATAGGTCTTGTGCTGGGGCCGCGCCCGCGCACGTCACCCTTTTCTCCCGCTCCCCCTCGTCGCGGCCATGAAGGTCGCGGTCCTGGTCGGGAGCAAGTCCGACCTCGAGCACGCCGAGAAGGTCCGTGCGCGGCTCGTCGACCTCGGGGTGCCCTGCGAGGTCCACGTCGCCTCCGCCCACCGGACCCCGGAAAAGGTCGACCGGATCGTCGCCGACCCCGAGGTCGACGTCTTCGTCGCGATGGCGGGCCTCTCGGCGGCCCTCCCGGGTGCGGTGGCGGCGAGGACCCTCAAACCGGTGGTCGGAGTCCCGATCAACCGCGGGCTCGGGCTCGATAGCCTGCTCTCGGTCGTCCAGATGCCCCCCGGCGTGCCGGTCGCCGCCGTTGGGCTCGATGCGTCCGAGAACGCGGCGCTCCTGGCGGCGGAAATCCTGGGGCTGAAGTACCCCGAAGTCACCGCCGCGCTCCAAAGGTACCGCGCCAAGTGGCGGGACGAACCCTCGACCCCGCCCAAGGGAACGTTGTGAAAGATCCGGCGAAGTTCGTCGCCGATTCCCTCTCCGCGATTCGGGCCGAGGTCCCGGGCAAGGCGATCGTCGCGGCCAGCGGCGGGATCGACAGCACCGCGGCCGCCGTTCTCGCGCATCGCGCGCTGGGGGACCGAGTCCGCTCGCTCTTCGTCGATACGGGGCTCCTTCGGGCGAACGAGATCGAGCTCGTGCGCGGGTTCTTCGCCGCCTCCGACCTCCCCGTCGAGGTCCTACCGGCGTCCGAGCGGTTCCTCACCGCCCTCGAGGGGATCTCGGATCCGGAAGAGAAGCGCCGCCGGATCGGGACGGCCTTCATCCGTCTGTTCGAGGAGGAGGCCGACCGGTTCGGCGCCGACCGGCTGGTCCAGGGGACGATCGCCCCGGACTGGATCGAGAGCGGCGGGTCGATCCGCGACACGATCAAGACCCACCACAACGTCGGCGGAATCCCGAAGGACTCCCGGCTGACGCTCGTCGAACCACTCCGGGACCTCTACAAGGACGAGGTCCGCGTCCTCGCCGCCCACCTTGGCATCCCAAAGCCCGAGCGTCAGCCGTTCCCCGGCCCGGGCCTCGCGGTTCGTGTGGCGGGACCGATCTCGAGACCCCGAGTCGCGATCGCCCGGGCGGCCAACGCGATCGTGGAGGAGGAGGTCGACGCGGCGATCGCCGCCGGCACGTTGGCCCGTCCCTGGCAGTACTTTGCGGTCCTGCTGCCCGTGAAGACGGTCGGCGTGATGGGCGACAACCGCGTCCACGGCGAGGCGGTCAGCGTCCGGATCGTCCAGAGCAACGATGCGATGACCGCCACCGCCGTCGACCTCCCGGTCGAGATCCGGCGCCGGATCGCCGAGCGGATCACCCGGACCCTCTCCGGAAGCGTCACCCGCGTCCTCTACGATATCACCGACAAGCCCCCGGCGACGATCGAATGGGAATGACCGCCTTTCCGACCGGGGAAGAGCCTATCCGCCCGAGGGATTCGCCGACCGGAGCCGCGCCATGACGACCCCCCCGGCGAAGCGCCGCACGATCACGATCCCCGAGGACGTCGCCCAAGGGATCGACGAGCGAATCCGGAACACGGGGTTCGCTTCGACCGACGCCTTCGTCGAGTTCGTGCTCGCCCGGCTGCTCGAGTCGACCGGCGAGATCCCGTTCAGCGCCGAGGACGAGCGGCGCCTGAAGGAGCGACTCCGCTCCCTCGGGTACATCGATTGAGCGCCGCCAACCCTATGGCGGTCGGGGCGACTTCGCCCCCCATGCTCCACTGCCCGTTCTGCGGCGCGGACGAGACCGACCGCCTCGTCCTCGAGGGCAAGCGGTTCGTCGTCTTCGCCTGCATGTTCACGCCGCAGGTGGACCCGGCGTGGTCCGACGCGGAAGTCGCGGCGGAGCTTTCGAAGGCCCATCCGGGCGGCGCGACCCCGTATTTCCGGGGGATGTGCGACCGGCTGCACTTGTATGTGACCGCCGGGGAAGGTGGTCGACGTCTGACGGCCGACGACCGCCTCAGCTCGGAGAGTCCCTCGAACGACGCCGCACCTGGCGGCGCCGGATGACGTAGAGCATCGCGAGGATCACACCGAACGCGACCTGCGACGCCGCCACATCGACGAAGGCGACCGGGACCGTCGCCGCGTAAGCGACGGTGAGGAACACGACCCGGACCTTTTGCTGGCCGATGTCGTCGGCGCTCATGCGGGGGTCGACGAGGCGGTGACCGTCGGTGGCATAGAACACGATCGCGCACAGCAAGCCGCCGACGACGGCCTGGGCCCCCCCGTACAGTTCGTTCGCGGCCGCGGTGTTCGAGAAGGCGCTCCGCACCCCGAGGACGAACGGGGTGACGGCGATGCCGAGCAGGAACATCTGGTTGAGCCAGAGGAGGCGCGAGTCGTACCGCTTGATGAATCCGAAGATGGAGTGGTGCATCGACCACCAGAGGCTGATGATCACGAACGCCAGCACGTAGGCGAAGAACTGGCCGCCATCGCCCTGGAGGATGTGCCAGAGGGTCGGGGAGAAGCCGGCGTTGTTGAAGCTCCCCGTCGAACCCAGCGACGCACCGGCGCAGTTCGCCTGGTTGAGGGAGCAGGTGGTCGCCGGAACGACCAGGCTGAGGACCAAGAGCGTCATCGCGAAGGCGAAGATCCCGTCCGTGAGCGAGAGGATCCGGCCGGTGTCCGAGAGCGCCTCCTCCTTGGCGGACTTGCCCGCCGGAGAGTCCGGACTCATTCGTTGACCCCGACGCAAGTCGGGTTCAACCCGTCGTAGCTCACGGGAGCCGTCCGGCGGGAGGGGGTGCGCCCGCGGGGCTCGGAGGCCCGGCGGCGCTCCGAGCCCGGTATTCGAGATAGACTCCCACCGTCCGTCCGACGAGCAGTCCCGTGGAGAACGCGAACAGCGCGTCGACTACGGCGACGATCCCGAGCGTGTACCCCGTCAGGGGCGCCGGACTCGGCGGAGTGCCGGCGAACGGGTTGGTGCCCAGGACGACGATGTCGAGCGTAAGACGGACAACGAACAGGACGAGGTAGACGACCGGGAGGAGTGGCCCGAGACGGTAGGTCCACGCCCCGTCCTTCCAGTCGAGCACCACTCGTCGGCGGACCCAACCGGTCGCGAGGACGCTCGCCACGACGAGCACGGCGGCGTCGACCGCGTAGGCCCATACCGGTAGCTGGCCGTTCGAGAGGAGGAGGGTGAAGGCGAGCAGGCCGACCAGGAGCGCGGCGACCGCGAACATGCGGGCGGGTCGCACCGCGGACCCCCGTACCATGCCGATGACCCGGCGCACGATGATCAGCACGATGATGGCGAACAGGACGACCGAGGTCGCGTCGGCGCCGGAGAGAGCCTCGGCAGTCACGGTCGCTCTCTCCACCTAGGGCGCGTCGCCGGTCGACGAATCGACGACGGCGTCGATCTCGAGCTCGACGAGGAGGCGCGGGTCGATGAGACGGGTCACGCCGACCATGGTCGCGGCGGGCGGCGACTTGCCGAACACCTCGCGATGGGCCCGGCCGACGTCTTCCCAGTCCTCGATTCGGGTGACGAACCAGCGGGTCCGGACCACGTCCTCCACCTGTCCGCCCAGCGAACCGAGGGCCCGGACCGCTTTCGTGAGGGCGAACCGCGCCTGCTCGTAGCTGCTCCCCGGGCCGACGACCTCGCCGGCGTCGTCGACGGCGGTCGTGCCCGAGACGTAGATCGAGTCGCCGGCCCGGATCGCTCGGACGTAGCCGACGGTCGATTCCCACTTGGTCCCGTCGCGGAACCGCTCGCGCGTCATGTCGGGACGGCGACCTGCGCGACCTTCGCGAGCGCCGCGTCGGTCGAGACGAGGTGGCGGGGGAGACCGAGCTCCTCGGCCGTCGCGCCGAGGGCGAGCCCGACGAGCTGGGGGAGGTGGAACACCGGCATCTGGAGGGCGTGGCCGGCCTCGTGCTCGGCCTTGTTCTGGAAGCTGTCCAGCGAGATGTGGCAGAGCGGGCAGGGCGTCGCCATCGCGTCGGCGCCGTGCGCCTTCGCGTCGTCGATCTGCCGGGCCGCGATCCGGTTCGCCGTGGGCTCCTTGACGAACAGGATCGGGAACCCGCAGCACATCACCCGTCCCCGGTAGAAGACCGGGGTGGCGCCGATCGCGGCGATCAGGTCCTCGAACGAGTGCGGCTCCTCCGCGCTCTCCGACCGCATCTCCGCCTGGGGGCGGAGGAGGTGGCAGCCGTAGAACGCCCCGACCTTCAGACCCGTCAGGGGCCGGACGACCCGCTTCTTCAGCTGCTCCGCGCCGACCTGCTGCGTCAGGATCGAGAGGAGGTGGGTGACCTTGGTCTTCCCGGAGTACCGGATCCCGAGCGGGGCGAGGACCGAGTCGACCTTCGCCTTCACCGGGGGCTCCTCGAGCCGCCGGTTCGCGAGCGTCAGCATCCCCTGGCAGGTCGAGCAGATCGTCATCAGGTCGAGGCCGGCCGACTCGGCGAGGGCGAGGTTCCGCGCGTTGAGCGCGACGTTGAGGATCGAGTTCGCCTCGTCGACGAAGCCGGACCCGCAGCAGGAGAACTTCGGGAACTCGACGAGCTCGATGCCGAGATGCCGGCAGACCCAGCGGGTCGCCATGTCGAGCTCCTTGCCGGACTCCTGGGCGACGCAGCCGGGGTAGTAGGCGAACTTCACCGGTCGCCCTCCGGGTCGAGGGCGCGGTAGATCGCCTCGACCTCCTCGATCCCCTCGATCGGATGGGGTTTCTTCAGCAGTTCCGGCTTCTTCCGGGCGATCTTCACACCCTGGGGGACCTGGCGCAGGAGGTCCATCGCGCCGTACGTCTGCCGGACGAGCTTGAACTCGTTCAATACGCCGGCCCCGGCGATGTTGTCCTTGAAGCCGACGGCATGGCGGCTCCCGTTCTCCGACGTGCCGGCCGCGGCGATCGCGAGCTCCTTCAAGTCGCGGATCCGCTCCGATGGGCGGACGTCCTTGGGGCACGCCTCGGTGCAGAGGTGGCAGCGCAGGCAGAGCCAGAGGCCCTCGGGCTGGATCCGTACGAGACGGTTCTTCGTGTCCTTGTCCCTCGGGTCGACGACGAACCGGTACAGTTTCGCGAGCGCCATCGGTCCGGGGAACTCCGGGTCGGCCTCCACGGCCGGGCAGGCGGAGTAGCACGCCGCGCAGGCGATGCACCGCGGCGTCTCCTTGAACCGTTCGACCTGCTCGGGCGTCATCGGGTTCTCCTTCCCGACGGGCATCGGGTCGTTCGGGTCGGTCTTCAGGTGGGGCTCGATCTGCCGGTACCGGTTCCAGAACGGCTTCTGGTCGACGACGAGGTCCCGGACGACGGCCTGGCTGCGCATCGGCTCGATGACGATCTTGCCGTGCTTCGCGAGCTCGGCGCCGACCTGGGTCTGGCAGGCGAGCCGGCTCTTCGAGTTGATCACCATCGCGCAGGAGCCGCAGATCGCGCTCCGGCACGAGTACCGGAGAGTGAGCGACGGGTCGGAGTCGGACCGGATCTTCAGGAGCGCGGTGAGGACCGGCGTGTGGGGGGCGAGGTCGAGCGTGAACCGGTCGTACCGGGGGGCCTTGTCCTTCGACGGGTCGAACCGGTACACCTCGAACGGCGTCGGCACCGTCGTGGCCGCCATCAGTACACCCGCTCCTTCGGGTCCCAGCGGGTGTAGGCGACCGGCGCGTACGACAGGATGGGGCCGTCCCGACCGCGGGTCGCGAGCGTGTGGCGCATCCAGTTCGCGTCGTCCCGCTTCGGGAAATCGATGCGCGAGTGGGCGCCGCGGCTCTCCGTGCGCGGGATCGCGCCCGCGACGATCACCTCGGCCAGGTCGAGCATGTTGCCGGTCTCGAGCGCATCGGTCAAGTTGAGGTTGTAGGAGCGGGAGGTGTCGACGACCCGGACGTGGTCGTACCGCGCCTTGAGGGCACGGACCTCCGCGAGCGCCTCGGAGAGCTCGTCGGGGCGGCGGAAGACGCCGACCTTTCGGTCCATGGTCGCCTGCATCTCGACCCGGAGGTGCTGGGGCTCCTCGCCGACGGTCCGCGACGACATCTTCCCGACCCGGGTCTCTTCCGCGTCGACGTCGGCGGCGAGCACTTCGGGGAGGGGCGACTTCGCGGCGTACTCGGCGGCCGCGATCCCCGCCTGCTTCCCGAAGACGAGCGTTTCGAGGAGCGAGTTGCCGCCCAATCGGTTCGCGCCGTGGATCGACACGCAGGCGGCCTCCCCGGCCGCAAAGAGTCCCGGGATGTTCGTCGCGCCCCGGATGTTCGTGCCGATGCCGCCCATCATGTAGTGCTGCGCCGGCATCACGGGGATCGGCTCCGTGACCGGGTCGACCCCGGCGAACGTCCGGCAAAAGTCGCAGATCTCCTGGAGCCGCGACTCGATCTTCTCCTTCCCGAGGTGCATCAGCTCGAGGTGGACGTAGGAGCCCGGGAACCCCCGGCCCTCCCGAACTTCCGTGACGATGGCGCGGCTGACGACGTCCCGGCTGGCCAGGTCCTGGACGTGCGGGGCGTACCGCACCATGAACCGCTCGCCGTTGGCGTTCTTCAGGATCCCGCCCTCGCCGCGGGCCCCCTCCGTGATCAGGATCGAGGACTCGAGGAGCGCCGTCGGGTGGAACTGGACGAACTCCATGTCCTTCAGCGCCGCGCCGGCCCGGTACGCCGCCGCGATGCCGTCGCCGGTGCACGTGTGGGCGTTCGTCGTCCGGCCGTAGACGCGTCCCGCCGGGCCGGTGGCCAGGACCACGCTCTTCGCCGCGATCTCCTCGAACTTGCCGCCGCGCCGGTCGAACGCGACAATCCCCTGGCAGCGTCCGTCCCGAACGACGACGCTCGTCAGGTCCCATTCCTCGTAGACCGTGCACGTCTCGACGCCGAGGCGCTCGTAGAGCCCCTGCAAGAGGGCGAGACCGGTCCGGTCCGCCGCGTAGATGGTGCGGGGGAACGCCGCCCCACCGAACGGTCGCCGGGCGAGCGAACCGTCCGGGGCCCGGCTGAAGATGGTGCCGAAATGCTCCATCTCGATGACCGTCGGGCCGGCCTCCCGACAGAAGAACTCGATCGCGTCCTGGTCGCCGAGGTAGTCGGACCCCTTCACCGTGTCGTAGATGTGGGTGTCGACGGAGTCTTCCTTCCCCACCGCGGCGTTTATCCCGCCCTGGGCCGCCCCGGAGTGCGAGCGGAGCGGGTGGAGCTTCGAGACGATCGCGACGTCGCACTTCGCCTCGATGGCCGCCAGGGCCGCGCGTTGACCCGCGAGCCCCGCCCCGACCACCACGACGTCGTGTCGACGCATCGAAGAACGACCGGCGGAGCGATGCGCGGGCCCATTTATCCGTTCCCCGCAAATTTGGCGCCCTCGCGCGCGCCTCGCTCCGACGACGGCTCGTCGCCGCGTCGACCTACCGGAGCGGCGGAGGAGGCGGCGGGGGCATCATCCCGGGCGGAGGGGGCGGCGGCGGCATCATCCCCGGCGGGGGCGGTTGCCAGACCTGGGGGGGCGGCGAGGACTTGCCCCGCACGACCACGACGACGATCACGACGATGACGATGATGACGATGATCGGCAGGAGGATGATCAGGAGCAGGAGCCCGAACCCGAACGCGAGCGCGTTGCCGACCCCGGGGTTATTCGGCACGCAGCTCAGCGAAACGCAGCCGCTTCCCTGGCCGTTCGTGTAGTCGGAGCCGAGCCAGCTGACCGACCCGCTTCCGGTCGAACCGGAGTACGTCGCCTCGGCGTTCGCCGTGAACCCCGACGGGCCGCCGACCAACGCGGTTGCGATGCTGAACGAGAGCGTGTTGCCGGACGTGGTGTACGGCAGCGCGCCATACGAGCCGGACGTCGACGAGCTGCTGCCGAACTGGGCCACGGTGGTGTTGTTGGTGAGGACGACGTAGGCGGAGGAGCTCGACTGGCCGGAGCCGCCGAAGTACACCTCGTAGGTGTACGAGAAGTTCGTCGTGACCGGAGGGGCGGCCGTCGAGAACGAGACGGTGATGTTCGGCCCCGTCGAATAGTCCGTGAGGAGCGCCGTCAGGTCGGCGTGCGCGTTGACCGCGGCATTCGTCGACGCGGAGAACGAGAGGTTGTAGCCCGTGCCCGCGGCGGAGGCCATCGGCGCGAGAACGGTCAGCGCCGCCAGAACGGCGGCGGTCAGAAGAGCCATCCGACGGGTCACCGTGCGGGTCATGGACGCCCGGAAGCTCGTGCCCCGGGTCATCAACCTACCGACGTCGGCGAACCGGCCCGGGCCGGAGCCAGAGCGTCGAAATTCGGTGACGGCGACGTAATCGGCCCGCGCGCCCTTATATACCGACCATCGGTCACCCGACCGCTTTTCCGATAAGCCGACGGAGGGTTTTCATGCACGCAGTCGCGGTCAAGGACGAGGAGCGTCTCCTGAAGGGTACCACCACCATCGGCATCGTCACGAAGGACGGGGTCGTCCTCGCGACCGAGCGTCGGGCCACGGCCGGCTCGATGATCGCGAACAAGTCCACGAACAAGCTGTTCAAGATCGACCAGAACATCGGGATGACCGTCGCGGGCCTCGTCGGCGACGCCCAGGTGCTCGGGCGCTACCTCCGGGCGGAGGTCGCCCTCTACCGGCTCCGGCGCAGCGCCCCGCTCAGCGCCGAGGGCGCCGCGACGCTCCTTGCGAACATCTTGAGCGGCAACCGGTACATGCCCTACTACGCCTGGCTGATCCTCGGCGGCGTCGACGCGAAGGGCGGCCACGTCTTCTCGGTCGACCCCGCCGGTGGCTCGATCGAGGACCGGTACGTCTCGGTCGGCTCGGGCTCGACGTTCGCGTACGGTGTCCTCGAGGAGGTCTACAGCCGCGACATGACGCTCTCCGACGGTGTCGACCTGGCGCTCCGCGGCCTGACGGTCGCGATGAAGCGCGACAGCGCGAGCGGCGACGGCTACATCGTCCACACGATCACGTCCAAGGAGTACAAGGAGTTCTCCGAGGACGAAATCAATAAACGCCTGAAGTCGCTCAAGATTTCGTTGCCTCCCGTGCTTCCCTAAGCCTCTTCACGCCCTTCCGGGGCGAACCCCTTCCCGCCAACCGATTCCCCATCAAGGATGAGTTTCGACTCGCTCATTGAGCAGACCCGCGAGGCCTTGAAGGAGGTCTTGCCGGAAACCATCGAGGTCACCGACATCGAGCTCGAGGGCCCGCACATCGTCCTCTACACGAAGCAACTCGACGCGTTCCTGTCCGGTGGCGACCTCCTCCGGCAGGTCGCCCAACGGCTCCGCCGCCGCGTCCTCGTCCGGTCCGACCCGTCGACCCTGATCGACCCGAAGGAGGCCGAGGCGGCGATCCGGGAACTCATCCCCCGCGAGGCTGAGATCCAGAACCTGTACTTCGAGCCCGAGACCGGCGAGGTCACGATCGAGGCCGCGAACCCGGGCGCAGCCATCGGCCGGCAGGGCTCGGTCCTGAACGAGCTGAAGCGGCGCATCGGTTGGGTCCCGACCGTCGTCCGCACCCCCCCGATCCCGTCCAAGACCGTCGAGGAGGTCCGCACCCACCTAAGGAACGTCTTCGACCAGAGGCGGAAGTTCCTGAAGAACGTCGGCGTCAAGGTCGCCCGGGACCGACTTCCGGAGAAGCTCTGGGCCCGGTCCACCGCGCTCGGGGGCTACCGGGAGGTCGGTCGGAGCGCCCACCTGTTGACCACCCAGAATTCGAAGGTGCTGATCGACTGCGGCATCGACCCGGGCTCGGACCGGACGCCGTTCTTCAATGCCCCGGAACTGTTGCCGCTCGACTCGCTCGACGCCGTCGTCGTCACCCACGCCCACCTCGACCACTGCGGCCTCGTGCCGGTCCTGCTGAAGTACGGCTACAACGGGCCGATCTACTGCACGGCCCCGACGCGCGATATGATGGCGCTGATGCTCCTCGACGCGATCCGGGTGACGAACCAGGAGGCCCGAAAGGGGCTCTACGACTCCTCCCACGTCCGCGACATGGTCGCGCGGACGATCCCCCTCCGGTGGGGCGAGACGACCGACATCGCCCCCGACATGCGCCTCACGATGCACAACGCGGGCCACATCCTCGGCTCGTCGATCTGCCACTTCCACCTCGGTGAGGGGGACCACAACCTCGCCTACTCCGGGGACATCAAGTTCGAGCGGAGCTGGCTGTTCAACCCGGCGGCGAACCGGTTCCCCCGCCTCGAGACGCTGATCCTCGAATCGACGTACGGCGGCTACCGCGACGTCCAGCCGAGCCGCCAGCAGGCGACCGACGAGTTTGCGAACCTCGCCTCCAAGGTGCTGAGCCGCGGCGGGAAACTGATCGTCCCAGTCTTCGCCGTCGGCCGCTCGCAGGAGGTCATGCTCGTCCTCGAGGAACGGATGCGGGAGGGGAAGATCCCGAAGGTCCCGGTGTACCTCGACGGGATGATCTTCGAGGCGACCGCCATCCACACGGCGTATCCGGAGTACCTGAACAGCCAGCTGAGGACCCAGATCTTCCAGCAGGGGGACAACCCGTTCCTTTCCGACGTGTTCCACCGCGTGGACTCTTCCCAGATGCGCTACTCGGTCCTCGACTCGAAGGAGCCGTGCATCATCCTCGCCACGAGCGGTATGATGAGCGGCGGTCCGGTCATGGAGTACTTCCGGGCGTGGGCGCCGGAAGAGAAGAACGGCATCCTGTTCGTCGGCTACCAGGCGGACGGGACGTTCGGCCGGCGGCTCCAGCGGGGCCTCAACGAGGCGACGTTCATGGACGGGGGCCGGCAAGGCTCCGTCTCGGTCCGCCTCGAGGTCGCCACCATCGAGGGGTTCAGCGGGCACTCCGACCGGGTCCAGCTGATGAACTACGTCGCGACGCTCGACCCCCGCCCGAACCGCATCATCCTCAACCACGGGGAGGAGTCGAAGGCGCTCGACCTCGCCACGGGTCTCCACAAGCGGTTCAACATCGAGACTCGGGTCCCGTTCAACCTCGAAGCGATCCGGATGCTCTAACGACCGTTCGCTGTACCAACGATATTATAGCGGCCCCCGGGTCCTTCGCACGAATCCCCTCGGTTAGGAGTTAGCGAATGCCACCAGCCCGTCGGAGGGTCCTCGTTCTTGGGCTGGACGGGGGAACGTTCGACCTCCTCGACCCCCTCATGCGAAACGGGACGCTCCCGTTCCTGCGCTCGCTGTCGGAAGGCGGCCTTCGGGCCCCGCTCGCCTCCGTCTACCCGCCGAAGACGATCCCCGCGTGGTACTCGTTCGCGACGGGGCTCGACCCCGGCTCGCTCGGGATCTTCGGATTCACCGAGCCGGACGGCGGCCCCGGTCGCAGCAAGATCGTCCAGTCGTTCCGTCCGGCCGAGGCCGTCTGGGACCACCTATCCCGCCGCGGGATCCCCGTCGGGCTGATCAACTTCCCGCTCCGGTCCGGCTATCCGATCCACGGCTTCGTCGTCCCGGGGATGCTGAGCGAGAATCCCCCGACGTACCCCACGACCCTCCGGGCGACCCTGGAGGGGAGCCTCGGCGAACCTCTCCTGCCCGAGCTCCCCGCCTACCGTGGCACCGACCGCGCGAACTGGATGTCGCTCGCGACCCGCGGCGTCGAGCAGCGGGGCCGGTCCGCCGAGCTCCTCTGCGAACAGTACAAGCCGGAGTTCCTGTTCGTGCTCTTCCGCGAGACCGACCGGGTCCAGCACCAGCATTGGACGGAGTTGTCCGGCGGAGCCGGCGCCATGGGGGCGGACCTCATTGGGTTCTGGAAGGCCGTCGACGCCGCCTGCGCCCGGATCGACCGGGTGTTCCGCGCCCAGGGCGGCCCGGCCGTCACGCTCGTGGTCTCCGACCACGGCCACGGCGCCGCGAAGGCCGATTTCTTCACGAACCGATGGCTCGCGCAGGAAGGGTATCTCAAGTTCAAGAACGGCGGCTCGGGCGGACGCCGCCGCGCCGTCTCCCGGCTGCTCCTGCTCAGCGAGAAGTTCGCGCCGTCCCGGTGGGCGGTCCGCGCCCTCGCCGACCGGCTGCGGGGCCGGGCGAGCCGGGAGAAGGTCGCGAAGTTCCTCGCCGGGGAGGCGAGCTTCGAGTCGATGGCCGACCGGATCGACTGGGCGCACACCACGGCGTACTCCTATCCGGTCCCCGAGGGGATCTACCTGAACCGGTACCGCCCGCCGATGAGCGCGGCCGAGAAGGCGCAAGTCGTCGCGGAGATCCGGCGGAAGCTCGGGGCGTATACCGATGCGCACGTCGAGACGTTCGTGCCCTCGGAGATCTACCAGGGCCAGCAGCTCGAGCAGGCGCCGGCGCTGCTGCTCAAGATCGACGACCTCAGCACGGAGCCGCGGATGGACTTCAGCTACCCGGAGCCGATGCTCCGCGAACGCCCCGGCTTCTTCTACGGGAGCGGGGTCCATCGGATGAACGGCATCCTGATCGCCGCGGGCGACGGCGTCCGGCCGACGGTCGAGACGGAGCCCCGCTCCCTCCTGGACCTCGCCCCGACGATCCTCGAGACGATGGACGTGCCGGTCCCCCCGGGGTGGCCGGGCCACTCGTTCGCCGCGCTGCTCAGCGCGGCGGCGGCGTAGCCGGACCGCGGCGATGGCGGGCTGGCGGGTCGACCTCCTCGCGACCGCGGCCTCGGACGACCCGACGAGCGGTCTCAGCCGCACGGTCTGGGAGCTCGGCCGCGCCCTCGCCGAGCGCGGCCACTCGATCCGCGTCCTCTACCCGTCCGACGGCCGTCCCGCGCCGCCCGGACCGGCCGGCGTGGAGCCGGTCCCCGTCCCCCTCATCGGGGTCTCGCGCCGGCCGTTCGGCCGGGACATCGCGATCGGACGCGCGGCGTCGTCAATGATCCGGCCCGACGCGGACGTGGTCGTCGGCAACGACGAGAAGGCCGGGGCGATGCGCGTGCCCACCTCGGCGGGCCATCGCCCGACGTTCGGGATGTTCTTCCACGACGTCGCCCTCCACACGTTCGACACCCTCCGTCCGCTCCAGCCGAACGGCGGGGTGCGCCAGCGGGTCGGCAACTGGTTCGACCGACGGGCGCTCATCCGCCTCGAGTCCGCCGCCCTCGCCCGCGCGGACGTCGTGATCGTCGGCAGCGAGGCGAACCGGGCGCTCCTGAGCCAATACTACGGCGTGCCGAAGGAGCGCGTCGCGCTCCTCCCCCTCGGCGTTCCCGCCCCCCTCGACGTGGGGACCCGCGAAGCGGCCCGGGCGGCGCTCAAGGTCCCGGCCGACGCCCCCGTGGTCGCCTTCGTGGGCCGCACGCCCGAGCGTCAGGGTCTCGACCTCGCGCTCGCCGCCTTCCGGCGCGTTCGGGTCTTCTTCCCGGGCGCACGCCTGCTCGTCGCCGGCAGCTCGCCCCCGGCCGAGCCCGGGGTGAACGGGCTCGGGATCGTCGACGAGCCGACCAAGGCGCGGGTGTACCGGTCGGCCGACGTCTTCCTGTTCCCGGCCCGGTACGAGGGGTTCGGCCTCGCCCCCCGCGAGGCGATGCGCTACGGGGTTGCGACGATCGTCAGCTCCCACGTCCCGCTCGACGGGGCGACCGCGCCGGGGGACGTGCGCGTCGTGGCCGACGACGACCCCGGGTCCTACGCGAGCGAGCTCGCCGAGCTGTTGGCGGACCCGGCGACCCGGCGCGAAGTCGGTCGCCGCGGGCAGGCGTACGCGGACACCCTTTCCTACGAGAAGATGGCCGAGCGGTTCGAGGGGCTGTTCGCGGCCCGGCCGCGCCCCGCGGTCGCGGGCTGACGGCCGGGCGCGCCGCGCGCTATATGGGGCCGGACGGTTCGCGCCGGTCGATGGCGCGGGACCCGGCCCTCGAGTGGCTCCTCGAACCCGAGCAGCCGTCGATCCGGGCCCGGGCCCTCACGGAGCTGCTCGGCCGTCCCGCCGACGACGCGGAAGTCGGACGCGCCCGGTCGGAGATCCCGAGCCGGGGCTGGGCCGCCGAGATCCTGGCCGACCGGAACGGCGCCGGATGGTGGGCGGAGGGGAAGTCGCTCTACCAGCCGAAATACCGGAGCACGATCTGGAAGCTGCTCGTCCTCGCCGACCTGGGCGCCACCCGCGAGATCCCCGAGGTCCGGGCCTCGTGCGAGCTGTGGTTCGAGCGCGGTCAGAAGCCCGATGGGGGATTCGGGCCGGACTCGTCGAAGTCCGGTCACCACTGCACGACCGGCAACGCGGCGCGGGCGATGATCCAGTTCGGGTACGGGGACGACCCTCGGGTGCGGCGCGCTCTCGACTGGCTCGTCACGGCGGCCGACCGCAAGGGGGGGTGGTCCTGCTACGGCTCCGGCCGGCTGCTCGACACGTTCGAGCCGCTCACGGCCTTTGCCGCCTGGCCCCGCGGGAGATGGACCTCGGAGATCACCGGGACCGTCGAACGCGGCGCCGAGTTCTTCCTGTCCCGCGAGCTCCACCGGCAGGGCGAGGAGTACGAGCCGTGGTCCCGGACCCATTACCCGACCCACTACTACTACGACATGCTCGTCGGACTCGACGCGCTGACCGCGCTCGGCTACGGCGCGGATCCGCGGCTCGACTTCGCCCTCGCCTGGCTCACCGAACGGCGTCGGAAGGACGGCCGCTGGAACCTCGACGCGGTCCATCCGGACGTCGCCGCGGGGATGGCAGAGTACTACGCGAAGCACCCGAAGGACCGGCCCAGCCCGTGGGCGATCGAGACCCCGGGCGAGCCGAGCAAGGTGATCACCCTCACCGCCCGCCGCGTCCTGGCGCGGGTCGAGCAGGCGCGGGGAACCGGCAGCGCCGTTAGAACTCCTCGAGCCGCCAATCCCGGCTCGTCCTCCGGTTCGGCCCGACCCGGCCGGCGTCGGGCACGGACCAGGTGACCGGCTCGGCCGTCCCGCCGGCGGCCGCGATCGCGAGCCGCTCGAGGAGCCACCGCTTCGGGTCCGGGAACGGGTCGACCTCGCCGGGCCGGACGAGCGGCTCGGCCGGCCGCAGGATTCGGATCTCGCCGTCCCCGACGTACCACACTCCCACCCTCGCCCCGCGCGGCGCGGTGGCCCGCGCGACGGCCTTCTGCGCCAGCGACCGGCGCGGCAGCACGACCGCGACCCAGTCGCCCCACCCCCGGCGCCGCAGCGCCTGCGTGACGACGGTCTTCCAGTCGGCGACCTTCAGCTCGACGAGGCCTACCTCGCCGCCCCGCTGGGCGACGATGTCGAAGTAGTCGGCCCCGTCGGGATTGACGAACACCCGGAATCCGAGCCCTTCCAGGTGGGTGCGGACCGGGGCGACGAGCTCGGTCTCTCGCATCGCCCTCCCTACGCGCTCGGACGGAGGAACCAGCGGTCGAGGCGGCCGCGCGGGACCTCGACGAGGATCGGCCGCCCGTGCGGGCACGCGAATGACGCGTCGCCGAGGGCGTAGAGGGCGCCGAGGATCCGGCTCATCTCGGCGGGCGCGATCACGTCGCCGGCCCGCACCGAGCTGTGGCAGGCGAGCGAGGCCGCCACCCGCTCCTCGAGCCCATCGGGGAGCGTCGGGCGCGCTCCCTCCGATAGCTCGTCGAGCAGCCCCAGGATCGCCTCCGGGCGCGCCCGACGACCGCGGTAGGACGGGACGGACCTGAGCCGGAAGGAGTCGCCTCCGAACGGCTCGACCAGGAAGCCGGCCGCTTCGACCGGCCCGCCGTAGGTCCGGAGCGCCTCCGCCCGCCGGGACGTCAGTTGGACCGTGAGCGGCTCGACGAGCTCCTGCCGGGCGAGGCGTCCCTCGCGGCGGATCGCCTCGTAGACGACCCGTTCGCTGGCGGCGTGCTGGTCGACGAGGACGAGCGCGTCCCCCGATTCGGCGACCCAGTAGAGGTCGAAGACGGCACCGACGAGGCGCAAGCCCGGATGTCGGGCGGTTCCGGCCACGTTCGCGAGAGGCGACGGATCGCCGAGCGTCCGCTGGCGCGACGCCGGCAAGGCGGCGAGCGGCACATCCTCCTCTCGGTCCCTCGGTCGAGGGGGGAGGAGGCCGGTCGCGCTCCCGGCCGCGGGGGGCCCGGCGCGAATGTCCCGCTCGACGGCGTGCGACCCCTCGCGGATGGTCCGACGGACCGCGACGCGGATCCGTTCCGAAAGCTCCCGCTCGCGGGCGATCCGGACCTCCCGCTTGGTCGGGTGCACATTGACGTCGACCCGGGAAGGGTCGATCGTCAGCTCGAGGACCGCCACCGGGAACCGGCTCGGGGGGAGGTAATCCTGGTACGCCAGCCGGACCGCCTGGGACAGCGTCCGCGATTCGACCCCCCGGCCGTTGACCGCCAGAACGATCCCCTGCGACGTGCCCCGATGGAGCGACGGTCGTCCGACCACCCCCTCGATCGTCACGCCGTCCGATGGGGGATCGAACACCTCGACGCCGTGGTCGAGCAGCTCCTCCCCGAGGACGCGGGCGGCGGCGTCGCGGGCGTTCGACGAGGGCGGATAGCGGCGGAGTTCCCGGCCCTCGGCCGCGAGGGAGAGGAGCACCGTCGGGCGGGCGAGGTACAGCCGGTCGATGACGTCGCCGACCGCCAGCTGCTCGGCGGCAGCGCCGCGCAGGAACTTCCGCCTCGCCGGGACGTTGGCGAACAGGTCCGCGACCACGACGGTCGTTCCGACCGCCCGGCCGGCCGGGCGGACCGGACCCACGACCCCGGCGTCGACGCGGATCTCGGCCCCCTCCGGGGCTCCGGAACTCCGGGACACGATGGCGAGACGGGACACCGCCGCGATCGCCGCCAGGGCCTCGCCGCGGAACCCAAGCGTCCGGATCGCCTCGAGACCTTCCGCGTCCGAGAGCTTGCTCGTGGCGTACCGCTCGACGGCCAGCGGGAGCTCCGAAGCGGGGATGCCGTACCCGTCGTCGCGGACCTCGATGGAGGCGAGGCCGCCCCCGGTGAGCTCGACCGAAACCTCGGTCGCCCCGGCGTCGAGGGAGTTTTCCACCAGCTCCTTCACGACCGACGCCGGTCGTTCGACGACCTCTCCGGCGGCGATCCGGTGGACGACGTCTTGGGTGAGCCGTCGGATCGGCGTCCGGCCGCCCGCGACGCTCACTCCGGACCCCGCGGCGTCGGGACGAGGCGCTTGCGGTGTTCGTGGATCCAAGCGAGCGCCTCCACGGGCGTCATCCGGTCGGGGTCGAGAGCGCGCAACTCGTCCAGGATCGGAGGCGGCGGCGGAGCGGTCTCGGCCGGCAGCAGCATCGCCTGGGTGTACCGCGTCGGCCCCGCGGTGCGGGACGGCCGACCGAGCTCGACGCCCTCGGATTCCAGTTTCTTCAGCAGGCGTTCCGCCTCGGCCACGAGTTCGGGGGGAAGGCCGGCGAGCTTGGCGACGTGGATGCCGTAGCTGCGGTCGGTGCTCCCCGGCACGAGGCGATGGAGAAAGACGATCCCGTCGGGCCCCTCGCGGACCGCGAGGTGGGCGTTGGCGGCGGACGGGAGCCGTTCCACGAGCTCGGTGAGCTGATGGTAGTGGGTGGCGAGGAGCGTGCGGCATCGGATGCGGTCGTGGAGATATCGGAGGGTCGCCCACGCGATCGAGAGGCCGTCGAACGTGCTGGTCCCGCGCCCGACCTCGTCAAGGAGGACGAGCGAACGGTCGTCGGCGGTCGCGAGAATCTCGGCGACCTCGCTCATCTCGACCATGAAGCTCGATTTCCCGCGACCGATCTCGTCGGTGAATCCCATCCGCGTGGAGAGCCCCGTGACGAGACCGATCCGGGCAAACTTCGCCGGCACGAACGCGCCGGCCTGGGCGAGGACGACCAGGAGCCCGACCTGCCGCATGTAGGTGGACTTCCCGGACATGTTCGGTCCGGTGAGGACGAGGAGACGCGCGCGTTCCCCGTCGAGGTCGGTGTCGTTCGGCACGAACCGCCCCGAGAGGGCCCGGTCGAGCACCGGATGGCGGCCCTCGCGGATCACGAGCTCCGTCCCGGAGTCGACCGTCGGGCGGACGTGGCCGCGGCTCTGGGCGACGGAGGCGAACGACAGCAGCGCGTCGAGCTCGCCCACCGCGCGAGCGAGCCGGTGCACGGCCGGGACGTGGGCCTCCACCGCCTGGAGGAACTCCTCCCACGCGACCCGCTCGGCGTCGGTCGCGTCCGACCGCGCGGCGAGGACCCGGGACTCCAGCTCCTGCAACTTGTCGGAGGTGAACCGCTCGCCGCCGGCCAGCGTCTGCTTGCGGCGGAAATGGGCCGGAACCTTCGCGAGGTTCGGCCGGGAGACGTCGAAGTAGTAGCCGAACACCTGGTTGTACCCGACCTTCAGGCTCCGGATCCCGCTCGCTTCCTGCTCCGCGAGCTCGAGCTTGGCGAGCTCGGCGAGCGCGTCCGACTCCGAGGTCCGGGCCCGGTCCACCGCGACGGCGAACCCCGCCCGGAACAGCGCTCCGCCGCCGTCGACCGTCGCCGGAAGTACGTCGGGCACCGCGCGGTCGAGCAGCTCAACGAGCGCGGGCGGGGCGCGGAGCGGCGGGAGCAGCGCCTCGATCCCGCCGGGGCGGCCGTCCTCCTCCAAGAGCCGGGCCCGGACGACCCCGACGGCCACGAGCCCGCTCTTCAACGCGGCGAGCTCCGGCGGGCGGAGACGGCGGCCGACCAGGCGCGACGCGACCCGCGCGAGGTCGCCGACCCCGCGGAGTTCGCGTCGAAGCCGGTCGAGGCCGGCCCCGCGCGCGACGAGCCACGCCACCGAATCCTGACGGGCCGAGATCGCGTCGACGTCCGCCAGCGGTTGCTTCAGCCAGAACGAAAGGGTCCGGCGACCGCTCGGGGTCCCCGTCGCGTCCCAGGTCGACAGAAGCGTCGGGCCGTCCGGGTCGTCGGGGTTCATCGGCCGGGTGATCTCGAGATGCCGGAGCGTCTTCGCGTCGAGCCGGAGCCGGCGGATCGACTCGAACCCCTCGACGGGGGCGAGGATCGGGAGCAGCCTTGGCTGGGCGACTCGGAGGTACGCCGCGAGGCGCAGGTCGGCCTCCGCCGGGGTTCCGGCGAGCGCCGGAGGCGCGTCCGCTTCGGCCATCGGAGGCGGGGCGGCCTCGAGATGGCTCGACCGGAATTCGGCCGAGAGCGCGGTCCGTAGGGCCTGCCCGAGGCGGCTCCCGTCCGAGGGGGTGAACAGGATCTCCCGCGGAGCGAATGGTGCCAGGGCCGCGGTCGCGCCGTCCACGCCGTCGAACGGCGCCCGGCCCCGGAACCACTCCCCGGTCGTGACATCGACGACGGCGAATCCGGCCCGCCCCTCCGGCGGGAGCGCGACCGCGGCCAGGAAGTTGTGGTCCGGTCCGCCGAGGATCCGGTCCTCGAGCACGGTGCCGGGCGTGACGACCCGGGTCACCTCCCGGCGCACGAGCCCCTTCGCGGCCCGGGCGTCTTCCACCTGGTCGCACACGGCGACCTTGTACCCTTTCCGGATCAACCGACCGAGGTAGCCGTCCACGGCGTGGTGGGGAACGCCGGCCATCGGCATCCGCTCCCCGGAGCTGTCGGCCGAACGGGCCGTGAGCGTGATCTCGAGCTCCTTCGACAGGAGCTTCGCCTCGTCGCCGAACGTCTCGTAGAAGTCCCCGACCCGGATCAGGACGAGGTGGCCCGGGTACCGGGCCTTCACGCCCTCGTACTGGTCCATGAGCGACGTCGAGGCGGCCCCGTCGCTCATCGGAAGGCGAGCGAGCCGAACGCGACTGATAAACGTTCGCGGAGTCGGCGAAACGCCGTCGGGGCCCGGCCGCGGATTCCTCTCGCCGACCGTCGGACCGGGGCACGCTGAGGGGGAGATTTGAACTCCCGAGGCGTCGCCGCCACCAGCTTTCAAGGCTGGCGCCTTCCCAGGCTAGGCTACCTCAGCACGCTCGAACGGGGACGCTCGCCGGTTGCGATAAACGTCTGCCTCAGAGCCCCAGGGTCGCGGAGGTCCGGGGCCGGCGCATGCAGGCGCCGGGAGTATCGGGCCGACGGGGGGATCCCGCGGGCGATTCGAACCCGGGTAGTCAGCTTGGAAGGCTGACATCCTACCGCTAGATTACGCCTGCACGCGCCGTTCGGGGCCAGCCACGACCCGGACTATGAGGTTTGGGCCGGAGGGCGTCCGGCGACGTGGGCCGCCGACAACTCGAGCATCGCGACCCGCTCGAGCACGAGCCCTTCCCACGCCGATTCGGGCACGACCTGGCGGTCGTCGGCGGTGATGCCAAGCCGGTCGAGCGTCGCCGCGGTGATCGCCCTCGGGTAGGCGCTCGGCTCCTCCCGGAGCCCGAGCGACGCGAGGACTTCGGCGGCGACCCGAGGCCGTTCGCCGAGCACGACGAACGCCTCCGTGTCCGACTGGAAGCCGACCTTCTGGAGCGCCCGAGGGAGCTGGTCGTCCCCCGCGACGAAGAGGGCGAGTTCGGCGCTCCGGTCCCGAAGCCGTTCCTCACCGCGGGCGCGCGACCGTCCCAGATGCGCCCACGCCGACAGCAGATGCCGTTCGCTCGCGACGGACCGGGCGTCGAAGACCGCGACGAGCTCCGGGCCGGTCTTGCCGAGGGCGCGGAGCGTTTCGATCAGCTCCGACCGGGTCGGGTGCCCCGGCGCGGCGCGCGCGGCGCCGACGATCCACAGGGTGCGTCCCTCGCTGGCCGGGACCGGTACCACGACGTTCACTCCCGCAGGAACTTCAAGAACTGCTCGCGGGTCCGGGGCTTGAGGGTGTAGTTCTCGTTCTTCTCGCGCCCGATCGTGGAGGTCGGGGTCGGGCCGTAGTCGTGGCCGGGCAGAACGACGAGGGCGTCGTCGAGCCGAACGACGCGGTGGAGGAGGCTGTCGTACATCTCGGACGGGTCCCCCCCGGGAAGGTCCGTTCGGCCGCACTCGCCTACGAAGAGGGTGTCGCCGGTCGCCACGTTCCCCTCGAAGATGTAGAGCACGCTGTCCTTCGTGTGGCCCGGGGTGTGGACGACCGAGAACTTCAGCCGGCCGGCGTCGAACACGTCGCCGTCCACGACCGACACGTCCTGAAGGAGCGGCGCGACCTTGTGGGCCACGACCTTCGCGCCGGTCCGGGCGCGGACCTCCTCGTTCCCGGCGACGTGGTCGCGGTGGCTGTGGGTGTTCAGGATGTACCGGACCTTGACCGAGCGCGCATCGATGGCGGCGAGGACCGGCTCGATGCCGAACGACGGGTCGATGACGACCCCTTCGCCCCCCTCGGACTCGGCCACGAGGTAGGTGAAGTTCTGGTACGGGCCGACGTTGAACTGCTCGAGGAGCACGGGCGTCCGATTCCGCCCGGGGCTTTACCGTGTCGCCGCGGCGGCCACCGGCCCGGATTGGGACCGAGAACCGGGCTTATCCGTCGGCTCGGCGGTGTCGGCCGGGCCCCTCAGACGAGACCATGGGTTCCGGTTGGCCCTCGACGCCTTTGGACGGAGTATATGCGCCCGAGGGTTATATTCGGCGAAACCGAGGGGGGAGGCCGATGCGGCCTCCGGCCCGCGGCTCGTTGGCGGGCCTGGGGCATCGCGCGCGGCGCCGCCCCGGGCCCGGGTTCGCGAGCCTGCTCGCGATCGTCGCGGTCGTCCTGCTCCTGATCGTCGTGCCCGGCGTTCCCGCGGGAACCAGTCGAACGGCCGTGGCCGGGGTGCCCCGCCTGGCGCCGTCGGCCCCCCCGCTCCACGAACACGGGCCGGACCGCTCGATGCTCGCGGCGGAGGCCCGACAGGACCGGGTCGCGGCCGCCGGGAACTGCACGTTCGTCGGGCAGGTGATCGGGGTCCCGTACGTCGGGGGCCCCGGTTCCCCGATCGCCGGCGCGACCGTCGACATCCTCGCGATTGACCGGACGACTGTCCTCGCGACGACCACGACCGACTCGATCGGCACGTACTCGATCACGTTCGGGATCGTCGGCAGCTACTACGTGGCGAGCGCCCCGTTCGGCTCGTGGGGCGGCGGCTGGCCGTCCGGGAACGCCCCGCTCGCGCCGCACACCTTCTTCTCCACCGCGACGGTCTCGGTCGATCTGTACGCCTACCCGAGGCTCTCCTACAACAACGAGACCGTCGTCCTCCCCGGCTGGAACAACCTCTCCGGGTACCTCGACAACGGGAACGGGCACTCGAACGGGTCGTACATCCAGCAGCCCGTGCTTTCCTGGGTCCAGAACGGGGTGTACTACGTCAACGCCTCGAACGACCTCGTGTTCTACTCGTTCCCGAACGCCACCACCAGCCTCGTTCACCCGTGGGTGCTCCTCTACACGAACATCATGGGCTACGCCGGGTGGCAGAACGAGTTCTACCTGACGCAGGACGGCCAGTACGCCTACGGGGCCGGTTGCCTACGCCCCTGCTCGGTCAGCGCGAACGTCACCGTCTTCGCCGTGAACCTCACGACCGACCGGGCGTTCGAGCACAACTTCACCGCCTTCAACGCCTCCGCCGGGCACGACAACGCCCAGGTGAACATGGTCGGGTACGACGGCAACGCGAGCACGGTCGTGTTCTTTCCGACCTCGGGCGTGCTCCACGAGTGGAACCTGTGGAACGGCACCGAGTGGGTCGGGGGGCGGCTGAGCTACTTTGAGGCGAACAACGCCTACTGGGTCCCGTACCTGAACTCGTTCGTCAACTTCCGCGCGGAAGGGTCGAAGGCCGACCAGATCGAGCAGTGGGCCCTCGCCGCGAACGGACTCTGGACCCGGGTGTTCGCGGGCAAGTGGTACTCCGGCGGGTTCATCGCGAACGGCGTCAACGGCCTCTACCTGAACGTCACCTCGCACCTCCTCTGGACCGGGGTCGACTACCAGGGAGGGATCCAGTCGTTCGCGTACAACTGGTCGGCGAACGGCACCCTCGACCAGGAAGTGTACTTCGCGCAGGTGCCCGCGAACACGTCGAAGTACCCGGGCCCGGTGCTGATCCCCCAGATCTCCTCCGACGAACACCGCTTCACGCTCGTGAGCAGCGGCCCGGCGTTCCAGACCGGCTGGTGGCCGTACGGGGGGAACGACTCGTTCGTCGTCGACCCGACGCCGAGCCATACGGTGTACTACAGCTCCAACGTCTCCGTGGACCACATGCTCAACGGGACGTACTACCCGACGCAGGCGTACGCGGATTCCCAATCGCTCGACGGCCAGTTCTTCAACACGACGAGGCTCGTGAGCTACTACAGCTACGATTGCAACGACCACCTGACGAAGACGACCCAATGCCCGGTCGCCGGCAACGCCCCGGACTCGACCCCCGGCACGATCTACTACGTCTGGCGCTCCGACCTTTCCGCGAACCCGAACCCCCTCACGAACGGGCAGGCCCAGACATCGCCCGCCCCGGACCCGACGCTCGCCGCCCGGCACGGGGCCGACTGGGTGAACGTCTCGTGGACGGAGGCCGCGAGCCCGATCGTGAACTACACCGTCTCCTGGGGGCTCGGCGCCTCCGACCTCCCCCATTCGGTCAGCGTGTACGGCCAGAACTCCTCGTTCAACCTCACGGGGCTCGCCGACGACGCGACGTACTACTTCCGGGTGGTGGCGCTCAACCTCCACGCCCCCGACGCGGGGTCGACCGTCAACGCGACGCTGGTGCCGGTCGCCGGCCTCCCGACCGGACTCCGCCAGGTCGCGGCGAACGCGACGAACATCACGGTCGCCTGGTCGAACCCGGCCCTACCGCCGCTCGTGAACGACACCGTGTATGTCGGAAGCCCGTGCGGGGTCTGGACCCAGGTCGTCTCCGTCGGCGTGGTGACGAGCGCCGTGGTCTCGGGCCTCCAGCCGGTGACCCAGTACTGCGTCGCCGTGGCCGCTTGGAGCACCTCCGGGGAGGGTCCCCGCTCGACGACGATCCTCGCGGAGACGGCGAGCGTCCCCCACGCTCCCCAGCGGGTCCGGGCCGCCGCCGAGTCGAGCTCGGCGATCTGGGTCGGGTGGACGAACCCGCCGGGGCCGCTCACGAACGTCACCGTGTACGTCACGCCGGGATGCGTGGGGGGGTTCCAAGCGGTGTCGGTCGGCGTCGGGGTCAACGTCGTCGTCGGCTCCCTCCGTCCGAACTCGACGTACTGTTTCGCCGTCGCGGCGTGGAACTCCTCCGGCGAGGGGCCGAAGTCCGCCCCGATCCAGGCCGCCACCTTCCCGCTCCTCCCGGACCCCCCGACGAACTTGACCTTGGCATCGGTCGGCCCGACGTACGGGAACCTCACGTGGACGTTGCCGATGGGTCCCGCCGCGATTGGAGTCCGGAACGTCACCGTGTTCCAGGGCCCGTCTTGCGGAGTGTGGGCTTCGCAGGTCGACCTGGGCCGCGTCGCGAACGCTTGGCAGGCGACCAACCTCACCCCGTCATCGAACTACGCCTGGGCGGTGGCGCTGTGGAACTCGTCCGGGGAGGGCTCGGCGTCCGAGTGCGCCTCCGGGACGACCCTGTCGGTCCCCGCCGCCCCCTCGCCCGGCGCGATCACGGCCCTCTCGGTCGTCGCGACGACCCCCACCTCGGCGACCCTCGAGTGGAGCTACGGGCCCCCGGCCCCCGGGGTCCCGGCGAAGCCGGTGGGCTACTATGTCATCGACATCGGCCCGAACTGTTCCTCGCCCGACCGGGCGATCGTCGTGTCCGGCGCGCCCGCAAACGTGCCGGGCCTGACCCCCTCCCACCCCTTCTGCCTCTCCCTGGCCGCCTTCTTCCGCGGCGGGGCGGTCGTTTCGGGCGGGTCCGTCTCCCTCACGACGCCGGTGCTCTCGATATTGACCCCCTCCATTTCCCGGCTCTTCCTGTTGACCCCGCCCGGGGGCGACCTGCTCTTGGTCGGCGGGTTGGCCGCGGCGGCCGTCGCCGCCTGGCTGATCGTGCGCCGTGGGGGCAAGCCCCCCGGCTCAGCGACCGGTGGGAATCCTCCGGCGCAGCCCTCCGGGGCGTCGGTTCGGTCGAACCCTAGCTCGGGACGCCGTCGATCCCCGGTGCATCGGGGGCCGTCCGGGTCCCGGTGACGGCGTCGAGGACGAGCCGCCCGTCCGACCCTTCCGCGTACCAGTACGGGACGTGCACGAGCACGGAGACCCCGATCCGAACGTCCTCCGTGGCCGGCGGGACCTTCCGACGTTCGATGACGATCGCGCCCCCGTGCTGCTCGGTGTGGTCGACGCTCACCGTGTGGCGGCGCCGGATCGTCGACTCGGCGACCTGCCGCGCCTCCGCGTCCGTGAGGACCGGGTCGAGCCGTTGGTGGGGCTCGTCGATCTCCTTGACGAGCTCCCGCTCCCCGGCCTCCCAGATCTCGACGAGGCCGTTGAGCGCGTTGACGGCGACGAGATGGTCACTGGTGGGTCCCGGGCGCCCGTGCGGCGTCGGGATCCGAACGCGGTATGGGGCGACGTAGAAGGGGATCAGGCGCAAGCTGAATCGGACGCCGTCGAGCCCCGCCAACGCCTCGGCATCGCGGCGTCCGAGACGGGGGCGGACGGTGCGCTCCCCGTCCGGGATCGCCTGGGCGGGCGGCTCCACCGGCGCGGCGTTCTCCATCTCCTCCGGGACCGGCGCCTCCGGCGGAGGCAGGAGAAGCTCGCCGAGGGCGGGTCCGAGATTGGTCGGGCCGAGGACCTCCATCCCGTGCTCGGCGCCGCTCGACTTGGCGGCCTCGCCGGGGTCGTCGGCGTAGATGATCGTCCGGTGGATGGCGTCGGGTGGGAACTCGGGCTCCACATCGGTGGGCGCCGGCTTCCCGCGGACGACCATGATCGCCCGCCGGTCGCGGGGACGGTACGCCCGAAGGCCGACCGGGCGGTCGTCCACCCGGTACCCGGCGGCGTCGAAGAGACGCCGCAACGTCCCCGACGCTGCCGGTGGCCCTGCCATCGCCGGTACGACGTGGAGGGGGGGATAAACTACTTTGGTGAGGTCGGACGCCGCGAACCACGCGCGGCGGGTCGGGGCACCGGGGCGGACCCTCGTTGGATGGGTGGGCCGCGGCGGAAGTCCCGGGGCGGGCCGGCCCCGGCGGACACGATCCCGCCCAGTCGGGGGCGCGCCCTTATTTCGCGGCGCGGCTCCTCAGAGCCACTCGATGGTCGAAGCGATCACGCTGCGGGTCGCAGAGGCGTTCCAGCAGGATATCGGCCTCGGGACCGCCCGCCTCGACGTCGGGACCCGGCAGCGCCTGAAGGTCGGGGTCGGCGACATCGTGGAGATCCGCGGGCGGAAGACGACCGCGGCGGTCGTCAACCGGGCGCAGGCCGACGACGAGGGGAAGAACCTGATCCGGGTGGAGGCCGTCGTACGCCGGAACGCCGGCGTGTCGATCGGGGACCGGATCCTGGTCCAGCGGATCGACTGCCCGATCGCCGAATCGATCACGATCGCCCCGATCTACTCGGGTTCCGCCAAGATGGACCTCGGGCCGGGGCTGGAGCAATTCGTCTCGAAGGCGCTCGCCCGGCGCCCGTTCGTCCGCGGCGACGTGTTCGTCATCCCCGGCGTGTTCCTGATGGGCGGGTCGCTCCCATTCATGGTCGTCACCACCGCCCCGAAGGGGACGGTCCAGGTCGGTCCGACGACCTTGATCACGATCAAGGACGAGACCGTGACCGAGACCGAGGTCTCGGCCCCGCGCGTCTCGTACGAGGACATCGGGGGCCTGAAGGAGAAGCTCGGCCGGGTCCGCGAGATGATCGAGCTCCCGCTCAAGCACCCGGAGCTGTTCGACCGGCTCGCGATCTCGCCGCCGAAGGGGGTGCTCCTCTACGGACCGCCCGGGACCGGGAAGACCCTGATCGCGAAGGCGGTCGCGAACGAGGCCGGGGCGCACTTCATCGGGATCCAGGGTCCCGAGATCATCAGCAAGTACTACGGGGAGAGCGAGAAGGAGCTCCGCGAGAAGTTCGAGGAGGCGGAGAAGAACGCCCCCTCGGTGATCTTCATCGACGAGCTCGACTCGATCGCCCCGCGCCGCGACGAGGTCGTCGGCGAGGTCGAGCGGCGAGTCGTGGCGCAGCTGCTCACCCTCATGGATGGGCTCTCCGGTCGTGGGAACGTCATCGTCATCGCGGCGACCAACCGGGAGGAAGCGATCGACCCCGCGCTCCGGCGCCCCGGCCGGTTCGACCGCGAGATCGAGATCGGCGTTCCGACCGTCGCCGGCCGGCTCGAGATCCTCCAGATCCACACGCGCGGGATGCCGATCGAGGGGACGGAGAAGGACCGCGACCGGATCCTGAAGGACCTCGCCGCGCTCAGCCACGGATTCGTCGGCGCCGACCTCGCGGCTCTCGGGCGGGAGTCGGCGATGCGGGCGCTCCGGCGCTACCTACCCGAGATCGACTTCGACAAGCCGATCCCGCTCTCCCTGCTCGAGAAGATGAAGGTCACCGAGCGGGATTTCAAGGAGGCGTTGAAGCAGGTCGAGCCGTCGAGCCTGCGCGACGTCACGATCGAGATCCCCACGACCCGCTGGGACGAGGTCGGGGGGCTTGACTCCGTCCGCCAGGCGCTTCAAGAGACGGTCGAGCTCCCGATCAAGAACCCGGAGGCGTACCGGCACCTCGGCGTGGAGCCCCCCCGGGGCATCCTATTGTACGGGCCGCCGGGCGTCGGCAAGACCCTCCTCGCGAAGGCGGCCGCGACCGAGTCGCAGGCGAACTTCATCTCCGTCAAGGGCCCCGAAATCATGAGCAAGTGGGTCGGGGAGTCGGAAAAGGCGGTCCGGGTGATCTTCAAAAAGGCCCGCCAGGCGTCCCCCGCGATCGTCTTCATCGACGAGATCGACTCGATCGCGCCGAAGCGGGGACTCCAGACCTCGAGCGGCGTCACCGAGCGGATCGTCAACCAGCTCCTCACCTCCATCGACGGCCTCGAATCCCTCGAGCGGGTCGTCGTCCTCGCCGCGACGAACCGCCCGGACATCCTCGACGAGGCGCTGCTCCGGACGGGCCGGTTCGACCGGCTCCTCTACGTGGCGCCGCCGAACGCCGCCGGCCGCCTCGAGATCCTCAAGGTCCACACCCGGAAGATGCCGCTCGACGGCGTCAAGCTCCAGGACCTCGCCGACCGGACGGAAGGGTACGTCGGCAGCGACCTCGCGGCCCTCTGCCGCGAGGCCGCCCTCGTCGCGATCCGCGAGAACCTCAAGGCGAACAAGGTCACGATGGTCCACTTCGAGGAGGCGCTGAAGCTCTCCCACGCCTCCTGCGATCCGGAGAGCCTGAAGTTCTACGAAGACTTCGCGCGCCAGCTGTCGCGCGAGCGAACCGGCCGTCGGAAAGACGAGGGCCCGCAGGGCATCTACCGATAGGCGTGCGCCGTCGTCTCGCGCCGTCGGGCAAGCTATAAGTAGCGTAGCTAGGTTCGCGCCCGCGCCTCCCCCCCGCGAGGCACAAGAAAGGAGACGTGAAACACGATGGGTGAGCGACTACCGCGGGTCGCAGTGTGGGGCTTCGTGGTACTGGTGCTGGCGGGCGTGCTGGCATCGGTTCCCGGGGCGCTTGCGACCTCGACGCCGACCTATACCCTACTGGGGTATGTGGAGCAACCCGGCACCGGCCTGCCGGTCGTTAGCGGCGTGGCAGTCGACCTGATCAGCAGCGCCACCCACCAGGTCTACACGACCACCACGATCACCGGCTCGAGCGGACAGTTCAACTTCAGCTCGGCCGGGAACGCGGGCACCCTCGCGCCCGGCTGGTGGGGCCTCTGGGTCCCGCCGCAGGCGCACGTGACCCCCGCCCACAGCTCGACGTCGTACGCGATTCTCCCGACCAATCAGAGCCCGACCTACGCCTACGAGAACGCCACGGAGCTGTCGAGCTTCCAGTACTCGTCGACCCTTTCGGGCGTCTCGGAGACCCCCTACAACGCGGTCATCTGGGGGAACGCCACGTACAACGGACGCGCGGTCGGCGGCGCCTCCGTCCAGCTGCTCGACCCGACGTTCAACGCGGTCGTCTTCGCCAACAACACGACCGTCGCGACCGCCACGAACACGACGGTCGTCGGTGAGTTCTCGCTCTCGGTCCCGTCCGGGACCTGGGTGCTGGAGACGACGGTCCCCGGCTCCCCGTCGTACATCAACTACACGCAGGTCAACGTCAACCTGCCGAAGATCACCGTCAACCCGGTGCTCGGCAGCGCGTCGTCGTACCTGACGTACGGATTCGCGAACCAGGCGGCCCACACGGGGGTCCACGTGCCGTCCGCCGGCAACGTGACGCTGTTCGACCCGACGAACGGCTACATCTACAGCGCGGCGACGCCGGCCGGCGGCTTCTACGAGGTCGGCTCCTACCCCGCCGGGTTCACTGGTCCGGGCGCCCAGACGTTCGATGTCGTCGTTTCCCACGTCGGCTACGCGACGGCCTGGTACCCGCTGACGGTCTCCTCCGCAAGCCGCGGCGGACCCAACCCGCACAACGTCGTGGTGCCGTCGATCTCCGCGCCCGCGGTCTACAACACCACGCTGAACTTCACGCGCGGGTTCAACAAGGTCACCGTCACGACCGCCGCGACGCTGGCCAACGACTCGACGTTCCCGGACCTCGCGAACGCCTCGATCGGCCAGTTGTGGGGCCAGCTCGCGCTCGACTGGCAGGCGAACACGTCGTTCCTCGCGTCGAACTTCCCGGCCGTGATGAACTGGCTCAACTCCTCCGGGCCGTTCTTCCCGGCGGGCCAGGCGCAGCTCATGGTCAACGGGACCGGGTTCGGGCAGCCGTCGAACTACACGTTCACCAACGCGACGACGTGCGTGTCGGTCTGCGGCCTCTCGAGCAACGCGGGCATCACCCTGAACTACCACCAGACGTACAACACGACGGCGAAGGTCTCGTCGAACGCCCGGGCGTACAGCCTGTCGTTCAACTTCCGCCACCCGACCCACGCGGCCTACTACAACTACACCGTCGCGCTGCCGGCCGGGTATGTCCTGAGCGCGAGCTCGGTCAGCTCGCCGCCCGCGCAGTCGTGGATCAAGTCGGACGGCCCCGGCGGGACGTACACGAGCTTCACGCTCGTGTCGAACGCCTCGTCGAGCAGCTCCGGGACCGCGTCCCTGACGATCGTGAAGAGCGGCAACGTGACGGCGAACGTCAACGTCACGGTGGCGAACTTCACGTTCTCTTCGAAGAACGTCCTGAACGACAGCAAGGGCAACTACACCGTGATCGTCGGCACCGGGGAGAACGTCTCGTTCTCCGCGGCGAACTCGACGTTCCCGGCGCAGACGTCCGGCGTCCAGTACGCCTGGGCGTTCGGGGACGGCGGCCTGTCGACCAAGACGACCCCGACCACGAACCACACCTACCACGCGGCGGGCGCGTACCACGGGACCGTGAAGGTCACGGGTTCCGGCGGGCAATCGAACACCACGACGTTCACGGTCTACGCCTCGTCCGCGACCCCGCAGGCGGTCATCTCGGTGAACTCCACCGTGCAGAACGCGGGCGGCGTGAACTACACGATCGTCAACTGGTCGACGTCGCTCCACTTCAACGCGACGAAGAGCGTCCTGCCCCTCTCCACGGCGCCGGTCGCCGGCGTCCTGGGGGACTCGATCTGGAACCTCACGGCGTTCAAGTCGACGTGGCCGGCGAACTACTCGTGGTCGGCCGGGGTCAACCCGTCGAACAACTTCAGCACGACGCTGCTCGGCGCCGGCCACTACATCACGGCCGGCTACGGGACCCTCAGCTCGGTCGCGTTCATCGGTTGGCAGTACAACCTGACGCTGACGATCTGGGACGCCGCGGGCCACTCGTCGACGGCGAAGCTCGTCGTCTTCGTCAAGGACAAGGAGAAGCCGGTGCCGGTGGCGCATGTGCTGAACTCCGCGGGCAAGTCGATCACAAGCATCGTCGAAGCGACGAACCACACCGCCTACGTGGCGCTCTCGGCGACGAACTCGACCGACGGGCACAACGGGTCGATCACGTGGTTCAACTGGTCGGTCGGGAACAGCAACACCACCGCGAACAAGACGTTCCCGATGCAGGAGAAGACGCCGGGCACGGTGCCGGCGAACAAGCCGCTCTGGCTCGCTCCCCAGGCGAAGCCGTACCTCGTCAACCTGACCGTGACGGACCGGGCGGGCAACGTCGCCTGGGCGACGGTCTCGCTCACGGTGGCGGTCAACACGTCCACGCGGCCGGTCCTGTCGGTCAGCAACCTGACGGCGCCGACGTCGATGACCGACGGCAAGTCGTACACGGTCTGGGTCAACGTCACCAACACGATCGGGAAGAACTCGACCGCGGAGAACGTCCAGGTCCTGTTCTACCTGCTCCCGCCCTCCGGCTCGGGCTCCCCGATCGCGGTCGGCGGCTCGCCGGGCTCGGTCCAGTGGTTCGGGTACACGAACGGCACCGTCAACACGACCTCGGCGGGCACCGGCACGGTCTCGATCCGCTGGAACGAGACCCTGCGGGCGCAGGTGACGGTCAACCCCGCGCGCACCGGCAACTGGGACATCTGGGCGAACGCGACCGCCACGAACGAGTTCGCGGCGAACTACGCCGCGGGCGGCAACCAGGCGCACGTCGCCGTGACCCTCAACCAGAACCCGATCGTCCAGTACGAGGAGTACGGAGCGATCGCGGCGGTGGCGATCGTCGTCATCGTGGCGATCGTGCTGTTCCTCCGCCGTCGGACGGCCGGACCCAGCACCAAGGCGTCCTCGAGCGGCGGCAAGGCCGGCCTCGAGCGCGGTGGCGCGAAGAAGGGGAAGGACGAGGACGACGACGACGAGCCGTAGGCGGCTCGGCGGCGTTTTGGCAACCCTTTCCGCGGCCGACGGCCGCCAGCTAGTTCGATAACACGCGCAGCGTGACGCTCGGCACTCCGACCGTCCACTCGAATCCGAAGACCCCGTCCGGCGAGTACTCGCGGATGACCGCGGGATGGACGTTGGGGGCGTCCTCGAAGCTTAGGTGGTACGTCACGCCGCTCGGCTCACTGCCGTTGACGGGGAGCGAATCCCCGCCCGGACTCCCGCAACCCTCGTAGGAGTACGCGAACCCGATCTCGTCGAACGTGGTGGCTCCCGGCCCGCACTCCGGGACGCTCCACGCCCGACTGTCGTACGCGGCGGGCAAACCGCACGCCTCAGTAGACCCGAGCCCGAGGCGGCAGTCCAGCGATCCCGTCAGCTCCGCCACGCTCGCCCCGACTGCCACGGTCACCGCGGCGACGACGAGGGCCGTGGTGAGCACCTTCGCGGTGCGAGGCCGCATGGCCCGGGTGGGAACGCGTCCAATGACTTACGGCCCGGGGGCCGAGCGATCGACGGGAGACTACCCGTACGGGCCGACCTCGTCGAGCAGGTCGACGTGGGTCAGGAGCATGCGCCGGCAACAGTACCGGCTCAGCCCGAGGTTCGTGAGGACGGCGCCGGCGGGCTCGCCCCGAGTCGTCCGCTCCCGGAACTCATCCCAGTGCTGGCCGATGACGGCGCCGCAGGTGAAGCACCGGACCGGGATCATCATCGTCATGCGTCGAGTTCCTCCGTACGGCTCACCGGTACGACTTCTGCCGGCGCTTCCTGGCTCCGCGGCCGCCGGGGCGCTTCGGCAGCTTGCGGCGCGGGTCGTTGACAAGGAGGGACCGGTCGTAGCGCTTGAACATCTCGGCGAGCGCCGGGTCCTTGAGCCACTCGATGAGGCCGCGCGCGACGGCGGTGCGGGCGGCGGACGCCTGGCCCATGATCCCGCCACCGGCGACGTCGACGGCGATGTTCAGGTTCTTCCACCGGTCTCCGACCATCAGGAGCGGTTCCTGGATCTTCTGCCGGACGATCTCGGGCTCGACGATTTCGAGCGGTTGCTGGTTGATGCGGACCTGCCCGACTCCCTTTCGGACGGTTGCCCGCGCGATGGAGGTCTTCCGCTTGCCGGTCGTCTGGATGATTTGCGGGGTCTTCACAGGCGGGCCCCCAGGAGCCGGGAGATCTCTTCGAGGGTGGTCGGCGGACGGAGCGCGGGTCGCGCCTTCGCGATGTCGATGGACTGGCGCGGCGCCCCCGTGTACTCGGCGGGCACGCCGATGAACACCTCGAGCCTCTCGAAGGCGACCTTGCCGCGGGTCTTCAGGTGCGGGAGCATCCCACGGACGGTCCGCCGGAAGATCCGGTCGGGGTAACGCGGGTAGTGCGGTCCCATCCGCTTCGAGCCGCGGGCGCGGTTCGCGATGTAGAAGTCAAGGACCATCGCCCGTCCACCAGTGACGACGCTCTTCTCAGCGTTCACCACGACGATCGACTCGCCCAGGAGTAGGCGCTTCGCGATCTGGCTGGCGGCGCGGCCGAGGATCAGGTCGCTCGCGTCCACGACGGTGGCGTTCGGGAGCTTGGCCGCGGGCTTGGGGGCGACCTTGGGGGAGGACGACGTCAGCTTTGGCGCGGGCTTCGTTCCCGAAAGCTCCGCGATCTTCGCCTTCGTAGCCGCCGGGGTCGAGGGGGAAGCTTTCGCGGAGGCTTTGGTGATCTTCGGGGTTCGAGGCCTCTTCTCCGCGGCCGGGACCGTCGGGGTCGCGGGTGCGGTCGACTCCGGTTCAGGCAAAGAGCCGGACCCCCGCGCCGTTCGGTTTCGCCTTGAGGAGGTCGGTGATCGAGAGGGCCTGGCCACCCGCGGCGTGGATCTTCGTGCGGGCGTCTTTGGAATAGTTGTACGCCGCGACCGTGAGCGGCTTCGTGAGCGACCCGTGCGCGAGCACCTTCCCCGGGACGACGAGCGTCTCCTTCGGGTCCGCGAGGCGCTCGAGGTGGCCGATGTTCACCGGTTTGGCCTTCCGGCGGGGCCGCGCGAGCTTCTCGGCCACTGCGTGCCAGACGGGGGCCTCGTGGGCCTTGGCCGCCTTGCGGAGCTCAATCAGAACGCGGGCAAGTTCCGCGTTCTCCTTGCGAATGGTCCGAAGCATGTGGCGAGGTCGGCTCGACCCGGGTGCCCGATATAAGGCTTGCCGCCGACGGAGCGCGCGCGCTCCGGCCGACGTGAAAATCGAGCTCCCGCGGGCGCTAGTTCTATGCCCCCTTGGTCGTTCCGCCGAGCGGGGAGATGGTCGCCCACTTCGAGACCGCGCACGCGATCGCCGACGCGATACACTCGGCCAACCCCGCGTTGCGGATCGTGTCGACTCCTCACGTGGGGCTGTTCTCCGCCCCCATCCTCGACCCCGACCTATTCCCGGACTCGAAACCGCAACGGGGCTACTTCGTGCCGGTTCCGGCGCCGCCGCCGTTCAAGGTGAGCCCCCGACGACTTCCGAAGCTCGTCGGGGAAAGCGGCGGACGTCAGTGGAGCGTCCACATCCTCGTCGGGGAAGACGGGGGGTCGCGGGTGGTTCCGACGCTCACGGTCGCCACGTTCGCGCGGTGGGTCCGGGACGACACGACGCCCGTCCCGTACCTTCCCTGGGCGATGGCCACGGAGCAGCCGGAAGCTTCGCAAGGACCCGGGCTCCGGGGCCTAGGACCCATCAACCTGGCCGGGCAGGCCGCGCGGAACGCCGTAGGAACCGCCGGGCTCCTCGCCGGGCGGCCGCCGATACCTCTCCTTCGCCCGCCGATCCGTTGGCCGATGATCCTCGAGTCGAACGACCCGTCGTTCCGCAGCCTCCTCGACTCCGAGAGGTTCCTCTCCCTCTACGCCGGGTGGGACCGACGCTCCGGGGTCGCCACGGGTCCGACCGGCTCGTCGTTCCCGGTTGTCAAGTTCCTCGCCGAGAACGTGAAATTGACCACCGGCCTCGACCTAAGTCAGCCCCCGGGCGCGCACGCGGAGACCGTCCGGGAGTTCCTCGAGCTGGTCCCCGAACTGGAGCAGGCCGTCACCGGCCGGGATCCCGAGGTCGACCCGATCGCGACCGTGACGTTCACCGACCCGCCCGGGTCGGTGCCCGACATCCGGCCCGGGTTCCGTTGTCCGAAATGCGGGCGGCTCGAAATCCTCAAGATGGTCATGGACCCGGCGACGGGCTTCGCCCACAAGCGCACGCTCAACTGCGGGGTCGATATCTTCCCGCCGTTCCCCGACCGGATCCGGGACGTCTCGGCGGCCGGCACCGGCAGCGTGCGGCCGCGGACATGACGAACCGCGGTCCGCGCTTCCTATCTCGGACAACGGTTAAATAGCGATTCCGGGAGTTGTCGCCCGAGGCCGACATGCGCAAGTTCCTGACCGAGCTCCGGGGAAAGACCGTGATGACCAACGACGGCCAGATCCTCGGCCTCATCGAGAACTTCGTCGTCGACACCCAGACCGGCTCGATCGCCCACGTGCTCGTCACGCCGGGCGAGGACGTCGAGGCCCGGCTGTTCCCGAACGACGCGTCCGGCCGCCTCGTGCTCCCCTTCAAGAGCATGCGCGCGGTCAAGGACGTCGTCGTGATGGAACTTGGGAAGTAGTCCCGCCCCAACGTTCATCTCCGTCGTCGTTACCGTCAAGAACGAGCGCCGCCACATCGCCCAGCTCCTCGATTCGCTCCTCCACCAGGAGGGGCCGTACGAGGTCGTCATCGTCGACGCGCTGTCGCACGACGGCACTTGGGAGTGGCTGACTGCCCAGGCGAGTGCGCACCCCGACCTGCTGCGCGTCTCCCAGAAGTACGGCTCCCGGGGGATCGGTCGGAACGCCTGCGTCGCGCTGGCGAAGGGCGAGTTCGTGGCCTTCATCGACGGCGACTGCTTTGCCGACTCCCGGTGGCTCGCGGAGCTCCGCGCGGGGTTCCGGGGCTCCGACGTCGTCGCCGGCACGACGAACGCGGTCGGGTCCGCGGCCTACGGACTACTCGAGCGCGTCGAGCTGTTCCAGCGGGGAAGCGACGTCACCTACCCGAGCTGCAACCTCGGCTACCGGCGCTCGCTGTTCCTGGCCCTCGGGGGGTTCGACCCCCGGTTCATCACGGCGGAGGACATCGACCTCAACCTCCGGGCGGTCGAACGGGGCGCCGTCCTCCGACCGGTGCCGTCGGCGATCGTCTACCACCAGATGCGCTCGACGTTCGTCCGGTTCCTGGTCCAGGCGTTCTGGAACGGCTACGGCCGCAAGCAGCTGACCGAGAAGCACGGGAGCCTCTGGGGGAACTACCGGATGCGCCGGCTGATGTCCCACCAGAAGAGCCCGATCTCGTGGGTGCGGCTCGCCGCGGCCCTGTTCGGCTACTTCACCCGCGTCCTGACCGGGTTCGGGGAGCGGCTCACGCCGGGATCGGCGAAGGAGAGCCCCCGCGAGAGCGAGAACGGGACCCCGGACGGCTCGGCCGGGCGCGCCTGAGGCGCTTCCGTCGCCTAGCTCGTCTTCAGGAGCTCGGCGACCTTGCCGACCTCGGCGAGCACGCGGTTCGCGTCCGCCGACTGGTCGACGACCGCGACGAGGAGCGCCTTCTTGCCGCTCCCGACGATGACGGTCTTGGAGTCGTTCCCCTCGATGACGATCTTCTCCGGGGGGGCCCGGTTGAGCTCGGTGTTGGCCGTTGCGGCCGCGCCGAGGATCGTCGCGCACATGATCGCGAAGGTCTCGGTGTACACTCCCGCGGGGACGTCCGCGTAGAGGACGAGGCCGTCGCGCGAGACCAGGGCGGCGGCAATGCCGCCGATCCGGGTCTTAAGGTCCTTGATTACAGCCCCAACGTTGCCCGTCGCCATCATACCCGGTTAGCTCCTCGTTACATCTCTTCGATTCGGAAACGGCATTCCGGGGACCCGGTCGAGGCACACATCTCTTCCGTGCATTTGACGCGCGACCCCTTAAAACGTTCGTAGAACTCGCGGAGGATGCCCCTCAGCCGGTGGCAGGTGGGGATGTCGCTCGGGGAGACCTCGATCGACCCTTTCACCGTCACGTCCCCGTCCTTGAAGTGAATCTCTTCGAGCCACCCCCGCTCCTTCAGGATCTCCGCGGCGCGCTGGAAGTACTTCGACCGCTCCTTCAGGGCCTCCTCGGCCATGTCGGCGCCGAGCACCGACCCTTCCTTGAAGAACAGCCCGTGGCAGGCGTGCGACATCACGCCCTCGTACAGCTCCTTGACCCGGTGGAGCTCGGACTGGTTGAGCTTCACATAACGCATGGACGGCCGCAGCACCGACGGGGGAATTATATAGGTATTGGCGCGGCACGACCTTGTCGCGAGCGACAGGGGAGTCTTGCCGACCGGCGCGCCAGTTTCCCTCCCCGGTTCGGCTCGCAGGCTCCTTAAGTCGCGCCGGCTCCGTCCCACGATGGCTCCGCCTCGCCTGCTCTCGAATTGGGTCGGGGGAGCGGAGCGGCCGGCGGAGAGCACCGCCCAGTTGCCGGTAATCGACCCGGCGACCGGCGAAACGATTGCGTTCGTTCCGCTCTCCGGCGAGTCGGACGTCGCGGCCGCCGCCTCGGCCGCGCGGGCGGCTTTCCCGGCCTGGTCCGCCACGCCCGTCGGGGAGCGGGCCCGGGTGGTCGGCCGGTTCCGGGCGCTCCTCGAGCGCGACCGAGAGACGCTCGTTCGCCTGGTCGTCGCCGAGCATGGCAAGACCCTCGACGACGCCCGAGGGTCGGTGCGTCGCGGGATCGAGTCCGCCGAGTTCGCGGAAGGGGCGGCTTCCCTACTTCCGGGCTCGACGATTGCGAACGTCTCCCGAGGCGTCGACGCGGAGATGTTCGCGGAGCCGCTCGGCGTCGTGGCCGGGATCACGCCGTTCAACTTCCCGGTGATGGTCCCGCTCTGGATGTTCCCGACGGCGATCGCCGTCGGGAACACCTTCGTGCTCAAGCCGTCCGAGCGGGTCCCGCTTTCCGCGGAACACCTGGTCCGGCTCGCCGCGGAGGCTGGCGTCCCCCCGGGCGTTCTCAACCTCGTCCACGGCGGCCGGGACGCCGTCGACGCGATCCTCGCCGAACCGAAAATCGATGCCGTTGCTTTCGTCGGCTCGGCGCCGGTCGCCCGGCACGTCTACGCCGGCGCGGCCGCGGCCGGCAAGCGCGTGCTGGCTCTCGCGGGGGCGAAGAACCACCTCGTTGTTCTCCCGGACGCGGACCTCGACGCCGCCGTCGACTCGATCGTGGCGAGCGCCTTCGGGTCCGCCGGCGAACGCTGCCTCGCCGGCAGCGTGGTGCTCGCGGTGGAGCCCATCGGCGACCGCCTGGTCGCCCGCCTCGCCGACCGGGTACGCTCGCTGAAGGTCGGCCCCGGCGCCGACCCGACGACCGACGTCGGACCGGTGGTCCGGGCCGAGCAGCGCGACCGGGTCGAGTCGTACCTCCAGTTGGGCGAGCAGGAGGGAGCGACGGTGGCCGCCCGGGGCAGGATCCCGTCGGGGAGCGGAGGCTTCTACGTCGCCCCGACCGTGTTTGACCATGTTCGGCCGGGCATGCGGATCGCGAAGGAGGAGATCTTCGGACCCGTCCTATCGGTCGTGCGCGTGGGCTCGCTCGTCGAGGCGATTGACGTGGCGAACGCGTCCGAGTTCGGGAACGCCGCAGCGATTTACACGCGAGACGGGGGTCGCGCCCGGCTGTTCCGCGAGCGGATCCAGGCCGGGATGGTCGGCATCAACCTCGGAGTGCCCGCCCCCGCCGCCGTTCTGCCGTTCGTCGGCTGGAAGGGTTCGGCGTACGGGGCCCTCGCCGCGACGGGACCGGAGGCAGTCCGGTTCTTCACCCGGACGAAGGTCGTGACGTCGCGATGGACGGCCGACCCTGCCGTCGGTGGCCCGGCGGCGGAACCGTCCGGTGGATGAGGTCAGCCCGGCGACGCCGTGTCGGAGGGCTCGTTGGAGTCCGGAGGCGGGGCGGTGGGCGCTTCCTTCTCGAGGAGGGCCGGGAGCTCGGCGAGCGACCGGATCCTCGTGCCGCCGAGACCGGGGAACAGGTCCATCCGGTCGAGCAGGATCGATTCGAGCCCGGCGCGAGCGGCCGCGCGGAAGTCGCTCCAATAGAGGTCTCCGACGTACACCACGCGTCCGGTCCGACCGACCAGCGCCTCGCGCGCGGCCTTGAACGCCGATGGCGTCGGTAGGCGAGGCGAGTCGGCGTTCCCCGTATCGGCGAACAGGGGGAGTTGGGCGCCGAGCCCGGAACGCTCGGCGAACGATTTCGCGACCGATTCGGTCATCGGGGTCACGACGCCCGCGAGCACGCCGTGGGCGGCGAGCCATCGCGCCAGGACGGGAACGTCGACGAACGTCTCGCCGTGCGGCGAGGGCCGAAGGAACCGGTCGACGCCGCTCTCCACCTCCGCGTCCCCGAGCGGGCGGTCGGCGACGGCGAGGAGCGTGTCGTGGAGGAACACCCGGAAGTCGGCAGGACCCACCGGCGGGGCCGCGGCGACGAGACCTTGCCAACGGCGGCGGTCCCACGCGCGGAGCGCCTTGCGGGTCGCCGAGCGCACGTGACGTTCCGGGAGCGCGGGTCCTTGCGGCCTCCACGCCCACTGCCAGTGGGCGGGGGTCTGGAACGGGACGATCGTGTCGTCGAGGTCGAACAGGACGGCGCGGACCGCCCCTTCGGAGGGCGCGGGCATCGGGGACGCTTCCCTACCCTCGGCCGGTCTTCTGGAGCTCGAGGAGGTCCGCCGTGGAGACCTTCTCGCCCTTCTTCAGCCGGGCGAGGAAGTCCTCCTCCTTCGGAGGCTCATCGGCCCAGCTGGACGGCGCGCGCCCGCCCCGGGCGGCGTAGAGCATCTTCTCGTAGTCGCGCACCTCCTCGATGGCGGCGATGTGCGCGCGGTGGGCGTCGTCGGCGGCGGTCTTCACTTCGATCAGCTTCGCCTGAACGTCGTCGGCCTGGCGACGGAGCTCGTCGACCGACTCGTAGAGCTTGACCATCTCCTCGTGCTGCTTCTGGGCCTCCTCGGCGAGCTCGCCGACGGCCTTGTGATGCTTCTCCGCCTCCTCGCGCGCGACCGCGAGGTCGGCGATCGCCGTGTCGACCTCGGGGTCGGCGCGGAACTGCTCGTCCTGCTCCTTGATCGCCGCCTGGAGCCGCTTCATCTCCTCGATGAGCCGCTTCTCCTGGTCGGGCGTGAGGGCGCTGGTCATGTGGCGGAACTCGAGCTCCTTGAGGTCCTTCCGGAGGCGCCAGACCGGCACCGCGCCCTGGTTGCGGGGCACCCGGGTCCGCTTCATCTCGGCGACCTTGTCGGAGAGTACCTGGAGCTTGCCGTTCCACTCCTCGCGGAGCCGCTTCGCCTCCCGGACCTGCTCGTTCAGGTCGTCGCGGTGGTGGCGGTGGTCCTGGGCGTCCGCACTGCGGCCGTGAAGTTCGTCGATCAGCCGCGCGCGCTCGTCGGCGAGCGTTCGGGCTTCCCCGTTCAGTTTGTCCCGGCGCGCCCGGTGGTCATCGGCGCGCGCGTTGGCCTCCGCGCGCTTCCGCTCCAACTCATCCGTGGCGTCGTCGGTCAAGGAAGGCACCGCCTGCCGAACTCTCGGCGAGATCGGGGAATGGCCGTTCGACCAACGTCGGGGATATAAGGGCTTCCGCGACGACGAATCGGGATTCCGGCGACGGGCGTGGGCCCGAGTTCCTTTCCGGGGTCACGCTAATAACCGACGCCCTCGCTCAACGGCCCGTGGACGAGGTCGGCCGCATCTACGGCGACGTGGGGCTCGGCCTGTTCCACCTGAGCCTGACCCGCCCCGTCGAGCGGGGCGACTACTTGGCCGTCGACGACGAGGTCCACGGCGCGGTCCTCTGCCAGCTCGACGACCTCCGCCGCAAGAGCGACCTCGACATCGAGCACGCCGACCTCCTCGGGCACGGCACCGACACGCCGATCCACCAGAACCTGCTCGGGACCGCCCGGGTGATCGGGTACCGCGACGGCCAAGGCCTCGTCAAGCTCCCGACCATCCCGTTCCGCCCCGGCGCGAAGGTCCTGCTCGCCGAGGAACCGCTGATCGCGGACGTCCTCGGTCTGAAGCACCGCGGCAACGTGGGCGCCTACGTCGGGCTCCTCCGCAACCACTCGCTCAGGATCGAGCTCGACATCAACCAGCTCGTCCAGCGCCACGTCTCCGTGCTCGCCAAGACCGGCGGCGGCAAGAGCTACCTTCTCGGCGTCCTGATCGAGGAGCTGCTCCGGCACAAGGTCACGTGCCTCATCATCGACCCGCACGGCGAGTACGGTTCGCTGCGCAAGCCCGCGGAAGCGAACGGGGTCCACGCCCGGTTCCACGTCGAGGCGCAAGGATTCGCGCAGCAGATCCAGGAGTTCTCGCCGGACGTCTCGCTCAACCCGACGGCGAAGCCGCTGACGTTCGGCCTCCGTCACATCGACCCGCGCGACCTATTGATCTTCATGGGCCTGACGAACGTGAAATCGTTCCTCGCCCCGCTGAAGGCGATCGTCGAAGCGGTCGCGGCGACCCACCCCGACTACACGGTGAAGGACCTGGTCCGCGCCGCCGAGGGCGGCGAGGGCGCCGTCGCCGAGACGCTCCACGAGCGGCTCGAGTACCTCGAGGAAACGAAGCTGCTCGGACCCCAGGGAACGACGCTCGCGGAGCTCGTCCAAAAGGGGAAGGCGACGCTGATCAACCTCCGGGGCGTCGCCCCCGACGTCCAGGAGCTCGTCGTGGCGCGCCTCGCCTCGACGCTCTTCGAGAACCGCAAGAAGGGGAAGATCCCGCCGCTTTTCCTCGTCGTCGAAGAGGCCCACAACTACGCCCCCCAGCAGGGGACGGCGACGTGCTCGCGGATCCTGAAGAACATCGCGAGCGAGGGCCGGAAGTTCGGGCTCGGCCTCTGCTGCGTCACGCAGCGGGCCGCCCGGATCGACAAGTCCGTGCTCTCGCAGTGCAACACGCAGTTGATCCTGCAGGTGACGAACCCCCTCGACCTGAAGGCGATCGCGCAGTCGATCGAGGGGCTCACCGAGGGGATGACGGAGATGATCCAGTCCCTCCCGGTGGGGGTTGCCCTCGTCACGGGAGGTGGCTACCATACGCCTCTCTTCTGCGAAGTCCGGCCGAGGGCGACACGACACGGCGGCGAGTCGGTCCCCATCGTCGACAACAACTAGGGAACCGTTCGCAAGCCCCCGGCGACTGGGTGGGCGAGTCAGATCGAGCCTTCTTCCGACAATCACAACGAATCGCGGTGAGCGACTCGCGGACCGTCCCGCGCGGCCTCGCGACAGTGCGGCACCCAGGAGGCGGACTACCCTGAGCGCCGCGGTTCTCCGGGGGTTCGCGAGGCCCGGCCGGAGGCCCGTCCTACCCCGATCGAGGGGAAGGCCCGGGGACTGCCGGGCCGCGTCCGGGGACCCGGTTCCGGCTCCGATACGGTCAGGGCATCTTCTTGAACGCGAGGAGTTCGCCGCCCAGGAACGAGCCGTGGGGCCCGTCCTGGACGTCGTACACGAGTGTCGCCCCATTCAGGACCGCGAGGGAGTGGATCGGAACCCACTCCCCGGTCAGTGGGTCGAACAGGAAGTCCGCCAACGTGAGGTTCGATGGGTCCTTCACGATCCCCGTGAACCCCGGGCCCTTCACCCACAGCGGCTGGTCTTGCAGGGTGACGAGGAGCTGGCCGTCGTTGATGTCGAGCACAGAGCCGACGGCGGTCACGATGATGTTGGTCACGATCCGGACTTGGATCGCGCCGGTGGACACGTCGTACGAGAGCACCGGGCTGCCCGGTCGCAGCTCCTCCACGGGGATTGGCCCGGTGGGAGTTTGGATCATCGTCCCCTGCGCCACGCATCCCCCTCCGCCGCAGCCAGTTACCTGGATGACCAGACCGATCTCGGAGACCTCCCCCGGGAAGATCGGCGTGCCCACACCCTGAATCTCGGTGTTGCTGTACGTACAGGCATTCGAACTGCTCGCCGTTATCGTGATCGTGTACGCGAAATTGACCGTCCCGGACGTCGGCGAGTACGAGATCGACAGCCCGCTCGGAAGCGCGGTTGCGGTGTGGAACGTGACCGTGCAGGCGGGAGGTGAGGAGGAGGAGCAGAGCGAGTTCACCCACGCGGCGGTCCCGGTCACGGTGGCGCTGGTCCCGCGGGCGAGGGTCACGTACTGCGAGGACGGCGGGGCGATCGTGAACAGCTCGTCCTCGACCGTAGTCGTGGTCGGGGTCGCCGACGAGACTCCGCAGTAGTTGTTCCAATCGACATACGGGCTGTAGTAGCAGGAGACGGAGCTGCTCGCGATGTTGTAGCAGGTCGAGGAGGAGCAGTACTGGTTGTCGGCGAAGATGAAGTTCTCCGTCGGAAGCGCGTAGAGTGGGAACAGGTACTCCGCCGTGCTCCATCCGGGCAAGAGTCCCCCGCCGGGCAAGCCGGTCCCGCACGGCGCCGAGTTATCGACCTTGAAGTAGGTCGCCGTCGTGGTCAATGACGTCGACCAGACCACCGTCGTGCTCCCCGGGAGGTCGACGGCATAGGTGATTGTCCCGGCCGAAGAGGAGATCGTCATCGACAGCGGGTAGGTCGTGCCCATGTTGAGCGGGTATGCATTCCAGACCTGGGTGCCGCCGCTCGCGCAGTGTCCGGCGTTCTGATCGTAGAACAACCACCACCCTCCCGAATAGTCTGCGACCCCGATCATGTCGTAGGCCGCCGTCGAATCGTACGCCCCGAGGAGACCGACGTATTCGGTGCCCTGGGGAGCGAAGTCGTAGGGGACCGTGACTTGCGTGGTCAGCTCCACGGCCGTCGTGGCCGAACCGATGTACTGGGTCCCGAACACGAGCGGCGATCCGAGCTCCCCGATATCGGGCGTGCCGACGCCCGTCACGGGATCCCAGCCCCCGGTGGCGGAATAACCGTTCGACCCGGAGGTGATGTCGTGGAAGAAGTCCGGATACCGAAGGGTCTTCGCCGCCCCGTAAAGAATCGGCGCCCACGCCCCGGCGCGCCCGGTCGACTGGGCGATGACCGACAAGACTCCGGCCCACATGGGCGTTGCCAGGGAGGTGCCGCCAATCGTTGCGGCGAGAAGGCCGCCGTTGGTGAACCATCCCCCATTGTCGTAAATGAACACGCCCGAATTCGGGTCGGCGTCCATCGCGACATCCGGCACACCCCGCTGGCCGGAACTGCAAATCCCCGGGAACCCCGTCATGCCGGCCTGCCAAGTCGGCGTGGCGTACGAGGAGGTACACCCGCCTCCTGAACCTGACCAGGCGCTTTCGGCCGCATTGTAGGTCATGACGCCGCCTCCATTCACGGTTGAGGTGATCGTCGTTCCGCCGACCGCCACTCCGTTGGGCTCCGCCGCCGGCCAGTTCACGCCGGATCCGGAATCCCCCGTGGCGCTCAACATCGTGATGCCGGCCGAGTACGCCGAGGACCATATCGAATCGAACGAGCCGCTCCAAGTGAACGAGTTCGACACGAACCGGATCCCAAGGGTGGCGGCGTTCGTCACGAAGTAATTATCGCAATTGCCCGGCCAAAGTGTCGCGCTGTTGTCAAAGCAGACGTCGATGGCGGCGCCGGGGGCGATGACATGGGCCCACTGGATGTCCAGGTTGGTTTCCTGATGCCACGGATACTTCGTATTGGTGCAAGTGCCGGTGCTGCCGGTGGCGTACGTGTGGATGGTGATGGCGGGCAGCGAGTAGGCCGAGTCGAAGTTGTTCACGTCGGACTGGTACGAGCCACTCGCCTCGTTCGGGTCACAAAGTTCGGCAAGACCGATGGTCCCCGTGCCGGTGTCCCCCGCGGCCAAGAGATTCGATTCGTCGTAGAATGCTTGCATGGACGCGGGAGTCATGCAGATCGAGACCGGGCATAGGATCGGGGCGATCGTCCCCGGCCGGGGCGCGGCGTGACCCGGCACCCGAATCGCCGATGGTGTGGCCGTGGCCCGGAGCGCCGACAGGGTCATCAACGGCGCGGAGCCGATGGATGTGGACCGCCCTCCGCTGAGTTGATCCAAACCCACGGCCCCTTCCACGATGTTCGCATACTCAGCGGGAAGACGCGCGGGAGTCGAGATGTCGACAGCCGTCGCCCCGGAGGCTCGGTATGAATCGAATTGAGTGTGAAGTGCTGCCGAGATTTCCGAGACCGTGCCGGAGAAGTACAGTACGTTCGGACCGATCGAGTCGACCGGACGGACCCCGAAGCTTGCGAGATATGTCTTGAGTCCCCCGATCTGGGAAGCGGACGGGCCGTACGATTCCCAAAAGGCAGCTGCCGAAAGGCCCGGGGTCGTCGCGCCGGCTCCCGTGGCCGAACCCGTCGGTGGGACGTAGCGCAGAGCCGATAGGATCAACTCGAACTCTACGACAGTCGTGGGAGCCGCCGGCCCAAGCACGACGGCGCCGGCCGGAATTGATCGGTCGGAGGCGATCCCCCGAAAGTCGCCGGCCGACACCGAGGGCAGAATTGGCGGAGGAGATACGGCGCGGGTCTCCCCGACCCAAGTGGGAACTGCCAGCTGCGCCATGCCCGCGACCAGTAGAATCACGAGAAGACCGAAAATCGCCGGGACAGCCCAAAATTGTCGAGACGCTCGAGTTACGCTCCGTGATTCGAATTCGGGTTGCCTCGACATCGGTAGGAACGTGGAGGAGCTTCCGATATTTATGCATCGGGTTGGTAAAAATCTCGACACAGGCAGAGAATAGTTGCACACGTTGTTCTGATTTTCGTCGGCGTTTCGCAAAGAGTTCGCACATTGGACGGAGACCAACGGCGGTTATCCGAACCCACCGCTCGGATCGAGCGCTTCCGACCGCCCCGCCCAGGCATGGACTCCACGACCGTCCCGCCCTCCCCCGACCGGCAAGGGTCCGACCGCAAGACGACGGGCGGATCCCGAGATTACGGAAGGGGTCGCCGCTCTCCGCGACGAGAGAGGGCGGCGATTGCCGCGAGGGCAATCCCCGCGAGGCCGAAGACGACGCCGGCCACGAGGAGGGCCTGCGACTCCGAGCTAAAGCCCACCGTACAGAGAGCCGGACACACGCCCCCCGAACAGGGGGGACAGCTCTCGGTGCGGGGAAGCTGGAACGCCAAGGTAACGCAGAGGACAAACCCCAAGAAGCACCCGACCGCAACCCCTAAGATTAGGCGGCTCCGGGGTCCCCGTCTCGGGCCGACTGAAGCGCTCATGCGAATCCCTGGCCCTTCTACCCGCGGGTACTCAATGGGTTTGCGGTCAGGTTCCCGGGGGACGACGCCGAGGATCCCGAGGGAGCGAACTCCTCAACCGATCTGCCAGAACCCGGCCTTGTAGTGGTGCCCGCCCGTCGCCATGTTCAGCCGCGCGGTGGCGCTCGTCGGGGTGTGGGAGGGGGCGCTCGTGTACTCGAAGGCGATGAAGTACATCGCGACGAAGTACTGGTGGAGACCGGTGAAGTTGCCCGGGATCCAGGCCCAGCCGGTCGTGAAGCTCCAGGAGTGGTTGTAGTAGCCGCTCGCGCTCAAGTTCGTCGTACCGTAGTAGAGCGACCCGATGGAGTTCGCGACGGAGCCGGTCGTCAGGTCCCAAAGCACACCGTAGGCGACGAGATAGAAGGACGCCCAGGCGTACGGCCCTCCCCCCGGGCTCATCGGGGTGGCGGTCATGTTGACCACGAAGTCCGGCGTGAAGTTGAACGAGAGATTCTTCGCCGCGGCCTTCGGATAGGAGAACGGCGTCGAGTCGAATCCCGCGATCGCCTCGGTCGCCGCAAAGTCGGAGAACCCGGCGGGACCGCAGCCGGCGGCCGAGGACTTTTCGGAGACCGCCCCGATCCCCGAGGTGAGGTTGAACGTGGGGGCCACGGGGAACGACGCCGAGGCCCCGCATCCGAGGCTCGTGATCACGTGGCCGATGTGCAGCGTTCCGTGGAACGGAGCTCCGTGCCGGGCGGGAGGAAACCGGATGCCTGCCGCCGACGGGGCGGCGAGGAGGATCGCGCACAGCACGACGGCCAATCCGGAGGGAAGGCCGACCCGGCCGAGGCGGGCTGGTCGCCCCGTTGGGGAGGCGAGCCGGAACGGGAGCGTGCGAATGCGGCGAACCGTCGGCGAATCCCGAACCTTCTCCATCTTGCGCTCCCAAAATCGAGCCCGCAGAGCTGGCCCGTTGGCGGGAGCGGCTCCGGCTACATAGTCGTTGGCCGATAGTATCGGTCGTCGATGGGGGAAGCGAGCCGGGCTAGGCCGGCCCACGCCGATGGCAGCCCTCTGACCTCGCGGCCCTTAGCGGCCTTCGAGGTACGTCGCCACCGTCCGGACGCCGAACGCGGTCGCGCCGGCCGGCTGGTAGGCGGGCTGCCACTTCCGGGTCGTCGCGGTCGTCCACGCCGGCCCGGCGATGTCGAGGTGGGCCCACGGGGTCTTGCCGACGAACGTTTCGAGGAACGCGGCGCCCTGCAGCATCCCCGCGACCGGGATCTCGCTGCTGTTGCGGACGTCGGCGATCTCGCTCTTGACGAGCTCGCGGTGGTAGTCGGTGAGCGGCATCCGCCAGAGCGGCTCCCCGGTTCGCTTGGAGGCGTCCAAGAGCCCCTGAGCGAGGCGGTCGTCGTTCGTCACGAGGCCGGCCGTGTCGTCGCCGAGGGCGACGACCTGGGCGCCGGTGAGCGTCGCGAGGTCGATGACCTCGTCCGGATGGTACTTGTCGATCACCCAGCCGAGGGCGTCGGAGAGGACGACGCGGCCCTCCGCGTCGGTGTTGAGGATCTCCATCGTCTGCCCGCCGTACGATCGGACGACGTCGCCCGGCCGGTACGAGCTCCCGCTCGGGACGTTCTCCGCGCAGGCGAGGACACCGACGACGCGGGCCGGGACTTTGAGGAGCGAGGAGGCGCGCAGGATACCGAGCACGTCGACGGCGCCGCTCTTGTCGAACTTCATCTCCGCCATCGCGGCGGCCGGCTTGATCGAGATGCCGCCCGAGTCGAACGTGATCCCCTTCCCGACGACCGCGACGGTCTTCCCCGAGCGCGCCGCGCCCGGATACTCGAGGACGACCATCCGGGGAGGATGGGTCGACGAGCCGCCGCCGACGGCGAGGATCCCGCCGCACTTCATCTCGGCGAGCTTCTTCTCGTCGAAGACCTGGACCTTGAACCCGAGCTCCTTGCCGAGCTTCAGCGCCTCCTCGGCGAGTCGCTCCGGCGAGGCCGTGTCGGCGGGGAGGTTGCCGATGTCGCGCGTCCAGGCCACGGTCTCGGTGACGGACGTGGCGCGGTCGATCCGGCGGCGGAGCGCCGCCTCCTCGCGGGCGTGCTCCTCGCCGAGGAAGACCGTCGCCTCCTCCACGCCGCCATCGGTCTTGGTCTTGTAGCGGAGGAATTCGTACGCCCCGAGCGCGGCCCCTTCGACGAGCGCCTCGGCGGCGGCATCGGACGGGACCCCTTCGGCGACGAACGACGGGAGTCGGAAGCCGACCGTGCGCGCCCCCTTGCCCTTGAGCGCCCGCGCGACCTCGGCGGCCGCCCGCCGGACGGTCTCGTGGGTCGCCTCGGCCCGGACACCGAGCCCGACGAGAAGGACCCGGCCCTTCCCGTCGGGCCGGTGGATCACGGTGACCTCGCGCTTCCGGCCGCGGATCTCGCGCCGCGTCCAGGCGCCGGCGACGAGGCCGCCGGTGACGGCGTCCTCCTTCTGGAGCGACCTCGGGAGCGATTCGTCCTTCTCCCCGCGCTGGAACACGCCGGAGACGGCGGCGTCGACCTGGCCGACGGTGGCGTCGCGGCGGTCTAAGGCGAGCTTCATGCGGCCCGACCGGGCCCTAGAAGGACGGTCGGATCTTTTGGCGGTCGATTCGGATGCCCGCAGGCGTCAGCGCGATGAGGTTCTTCGCGATCCCCGCCACGTCGCCGTTGACGTCCTTCGCGACGTTCTTCAGGTCGATGCTCATGCGGCGGAGCGTGCTCTGGTCGTTCGCGATCGACGTGTAGTCGATGATCACGATGTCGCCCTGGTAGGCGAGCTTGGAGGCGGCCCGGATATCGTCGTAGCGGAGCACCTCGGCGAGTTTGATGGCGCCTCGGCTTCCCGCGGCGCCCTCTTCCTCGAACCCCATGGTCCCGAGGTCGAGGAACGTGCCCTCTTCGAGGGTGTCGCTGCCGTGGTGACGCCGTAGGAGACCACTCTTCTTCATCATCGACCGGATTCGCTCCCGTCCGACGGTTTGGAGCGGCGGTTGGCTCTTAAGCCTGCCGTTCGACCGGTCGTCGGCGGAGCGTCCCCCGGCCGCTCGGCCTCGGGGGCGACCCGCAGACAGAATGTCACCCGGTAGACGTCGACCCCGTGCTTGCGGCCCCAGAGCGTCGCGGACTCCTTCAGCTCCCCGCGGAGACGGGACTTGCCCAAGCGGGCGAGCGAGCGGGCGGCGAGGGTGTCGGTGACGTAGAAGTCCCACCCTTCCGGGAGCTCCTCCTTCCAGGAGAGCGCCTCCTTCCACGACTTCCGGGCCTCGGGAAGGATCCGGGACCACTGCCGGTCGAGACGGGCCCGGAGCTCCGGCGGTTTCTCGCGGCCGTTCTCCTCGCCCCGGAGCTGGATGATCGCGGTGTAGAAGTGGCCGGACCGGCGGCTGCAGTCCGGGCAGGTCCGGTGGTCGATCTTCACCCCGAACTTCAGCGTCTCGGTTCGGGGTTCGTCTCGGAACACGAGGTCGATGCTCGCCTCGAGGTCGCGGACGAGGGGATTCTTCCCGCCCTCGGACCACCGGACCCGTCGGATCCCGACCTCGGGGTGGACGACGAGGAGCGGGGTCAGGTCGTCGGGGGTGAGCAGGTCGGACGAGCCGCGGCGGTCCCACAGCTGCCCGATCCGGCGGGCGCCGCAGGTCGGGCAGAGCGTGACGACCGGTCGGCCCTCGACGTGGACGAGCGACGTCCGCTTCGCGAAGCAGGTGGCGCAGACGCCGTCAGTCGTCGGCACGTCGGTGCGGCCGCAGACGACGCAGAACTCCGATGCCATGGTCTGTCCGGCCCCGCGGGGTCACTCCGTCGCCATGGCGAAGATCTCGGCGTGGGGGACCCCGCCGAGCGTGCCGATCCCCATGGGCCCGACGAATCCCGCCTCTTGGGCGATCGCGAGGACGCGTTCCCCGAGCAGGTTCGCGGTGGTGGCGCGCTTCAGCGCCCAGACGAGCTCCTCCTCCGACACCTTCCGCTCGCCGTAGAAGTACGCCGTGACCGGGACGGTCCGGCCCTGGGTGCCGACGGGGAGCTCCCGCCCGATCAGTTCGGCGTCGCAGGCGGCGACGACGACCTCGGCGCGCACCCGGTGCACGCGCATCACGATCTCCGACGTCATCTCGACCCGTCGGGAATTCGATGCGCCGCGGTGTTTATGACGACTCCCGGGGGGCGTCCGGGACGATGGGTGGGCGTCTCGTTAGAAGCGGATGAGCTGCCATCGGCCCGGGCGGGTCTCGGCGAGCTCCCCCTGGTTGCGGAGCATCGAGAACAGCGCGTCGACCCGGTTCCCCGGGATCCCCCGTCGCTCCGCCTCGCTCTTCAGCTGGGTGAGCTCGAACGTCCCGCCGCCGGCGTCCATCAGTTCGCGCATCAGCTCCTGGAGCCGCTCGACCCGCTCGCGCTGGTTGTGCGTCACGCCGGTCGCGATCGCGTCGATGTCCGGGCGGCCCTCGGCGGTCGTGACGCGCGCGAGGAAGCCGGCGACGATCCGCGTCGCCCGCTCGGCGTCCTCGATGCTGACGATGTTGGACAGGCGCGCCCGGGCCGCGGCCTCGCTCAATCGCACGAGCGCCTCCAGCTGACGGGCCGTGATCGGGACCGGGGCGTCGGGTTCCTCGCCCTGCTTGCGGACGCGGACGTAGAAATCCTCGAGGATCTTCAGCGCGTCGTTCGAGAGCACCGGCCGGATGTTCCGCCGCGCGTAGGCGATGTACTTCCGCAGTAGATCGGGCGGGAACGGGGCGCCCTCCGAGGGGGCCAGGTGGGGTCCGGCGGTCAAACCGACCGCCCGCGCCTCGCCGGACTGGTGCGAGAGCAGGATCCGGTTCGCGAGGAACCGGTCGCGCTTCTCCTCCGGGTGGTCGCGGATCGAGTAGATGACGTCGAACCGGGAGAGCAGGGTCGGCGGAAGGTCGAGCTGCTCGGCGATCCCCTTGTCGGCGTTGAACCGTCCCCACTTCGGGTTGGCCGCGGCGAGCACCGGGCACCGGGCGTTGAGCGTCGCCGTGATGCCGGCCTTCGCGATGCTGACGGTCTGCTGCTCGAGCGCCTCGTGCATCGCCGACCGGTCCTCGGGGGTCATCTTGTCGAGCTCGTCGACGACCGCGACGCCGCCGTCCGCGAGCACGAGCATCCCCGCCTCGAGCATCCACCGCCCGCCGCCGAAGTCGTCCTTCACCGCGGCCGCCGTGAGCCCGGCCGCGGTCGCGCCCTTGCCGCTCGTGTAGATCCCGCGCGGCGCCACGTCGGCGACGTACCGGAGCAGCTGGCTCTTCGCCGTGCCCGGGTCGCCGACGAGCAGGACGTGGATGTCGCCGCGGATCCGGATCCCGTCCGGCTGGTGCTTTTCGACCCCGCCGAACAGCTGGAGCGCGATCGCCTCCTTCTCCTCCTCCATCCCCTTGATCGTCGGGGCGAGCGAGAGGACCACCTTGTCGACGACCGTCGGGTCGCCGCGGAAGGCGAGGATCGTCTTCTCCTCGGCCTCGGAGATGTCGATCTCGTCGTACTCGCGCTGCTTGTACTCGATGGAGTTGCCGAGGAGGATCAGGTCGAACGTCGTGCTCCGGACGATCCCCGCGCGCGAGGCGGTCGCCCGCTGCTGGCTCTTCAGGATCCCGTTGACGACCACCCGGTTCCCCGGGATCACCTGCCCGGCCAGGTCTTCGGTGAGCAGGACGGAGAGCCCCTGCGGGTGGGCCCCGCCCTTCAGGGTCTCCGGGTTCTCCTGGACCTCGATCCGCTGGGAGTCGATGTACGTCGACTTCTCCGGCATCAGCCGGAACCGGGTGCGGCCGGCGGGCTTACCGCAGCCCCCCTGCGAGGTCGGGCACTCGAGCGGCTCGCGGAACACCGTCGCCCCGTCCTCCTGGGGCTCGCGGATCTCGGCGCGGCAGGCGAGGCAGGAGAACACCGCCTCCCGGATCTGGGGACGGACCTCCGTCGCCTTTCGGACGATCCCGTCGAGGGCGACGAACTGATTGAGGTCGCTCTCGCGGATCATGCGGATGAGCCGCTTGGCGGTGGACGGGAGTCCGGTCACGCGGATCCGCAGGTCGTCGGCCTGGGAGCCCGCCGCGGGGATCAGCTCCTTCATCGCCCGGATCCCGGCGGCGATCGCCTCCTCCGGCCGTTCGAGCAGGAGGTCGGCGAGGCCGAGGTCGGCCGATTCGATCGCGGAGAACGCCACGTCGAGCGAACGCTCCTCCGGGAACCGGTCCGCGAGCTCGAGGATCCTCGGGCGGAGCTCCGCCTCCTCGAGCACGGCGGCCCACCGGCCGACGAGGTCGATGCGGTCGGTAAGCGTGCGTCCTGCGGTGACCATGGGACTCCTACGGCTCGAGCCGATAGCGGTCGCGGGGGAACAAGCGGGTCTCACGGATATTGGGGACCCCTGCGAGAGCCCAGGTGAACCGGTCGATGCCGAACCCCCAGCCGCCGTGCGGCGGCATCCCGAACCGGAACGCCTCGAGGTAGCCGGAGAACTGGGCCGGGTCGACCCCGGCCGCGGCCATGTTCGCGAGCAAGCGGTCGAGGCGGTGCTCTCGAGGTCCTCCGCTCGCGATCTCGAGGCCGGAGAACTCGAGGTCGAAGTACTCCGTCAGTTCTGGGTGGGCGTCCTGCCGGCGGGCGTAGAACGTCGAGGTCTTCACCGACGTCGGGAAGTCGGTGATGTAGTAGAGCGGGACGCCGAGCTTCTGCTGGACGATCTCGCCGAGCCGCTTCTCGTCCTCGGTGCCGAGGTCCTGCTCGACGCCGGGCCGGCCGAGCCACTCCATGACGGTCGGGAACGGGATCCGTGGAAACGGCCGCGGCGGGTCGGTCAGTCGGGCCGCGAGCGGGTTCGAGGTCGCTGTGAGCGCGGCGCGGGCGTGGGCGATCGTCGACGCGACCGCCTCCTCGAGCGTGACCCGGAGGTCCTCCGCGGAGTCGATGAACGCCATCTCCCCGTCGAGGCTCGCGAACTCCGTGATGTGGCGGACCGTGTCCGACGGCTCGGCCCGGAAGGCGGGCGCGATCTCGAACACCCGCTCGAAGTCGGCGGCCATCAGCATCTGCTTGTACAGTTGCGGGCTTTGCGCGAGGTAGGCGCGGGTGCCGAAGTAGTCGACCGGGAACAGGGTCGCCCCGCCCTCGGCGCCCTGCCGGAGCAGCTTCGGCGTCTCGACCTCGATGAACCCGGCCGCCTGGAACGCCGTCCGGAACCCGTCGAGGACGGCCGCGCGCAGCTCGAAGATGGCCCGGACGGCGGGCTTGCGGAGGTCGAGGACGCGGTGGTTGAGCCGCGTGTCGAGGTCCGCCCCGACCTTGTCGACGACGCCGAGCGGGAGCGGGACCTCCGCGGCCGAGAGTACTCGGGCCGAGGTCGGGAACAGCTCGACCCCCCGGTTCGACTTCTCCGAGCGCTTCGCGACCCCTTCGACCTCGACGACCGACTCGCGCGGCGCCGCCTCGAACAGGGCGAACAGCGCGGGGTCGGCGACCCCCTTCTTGAGCGTCACCTGGGTCGTGCCGGAGCCGTCGCGGACGAGCGCGAACGCGACACCGCCGAGCGCGCGGTAGTCCTCGAGATGGCCGCCGATCCGGACGGACTCGCCGTCCCGGTCCTTCAGCTCACGCGCGAGCCGGCGTGGGAGCGACATCGGCCGCCACCCCCTTCCGCGCGAGCGCGGCCTGGACGAGCCCGAGGTAGAGCGGGTGCGGGGCCTCGGGGCGCGAGAGGAACTCCGGGTGGTACTGGACGCCGAAGAAGAACGGATGGTCCACGAGCTCGAGGACCTCGACCCGCCCGTCCGGCGACCTCCCGGTCGCCCGGAGCCCGTGCTCGCGGAGCCGGTCGAGGTAGGCGGGATTGATCTCGTACCGGTGGCGGTGGCGCTCGAACACCTCGGTTCGGCCGTAGAGCTGGGCGATGTGGGAGTCTTCCGCGAGCGTGACCTTCAGGGCGCCAAGGCGCATCGTGCCGCCCATCGTGGCGAGCGTCTTCTGGTCATCGAGGAGGCAGACGACAGGGTCCGGCGTGTGGGGCTCGACCTCTGTCGTGTTCGCCATGGGCAGGGCGAGTACGTGCCGCGCGAACTCGATCGCGGCCATCTGGAATCCGTAGCAGACGCCGAGGAACGGGATGCCCCCCTCGCGCGCCGCGGAGATCGCGAGCATCTTCCCCTCCACGCCGCGGGCCCCGAACCCCCCCGGGACGAGCAGGGCGTCCGAGCGGGCCACCCGGGCGAGCGCCGCGGGGTCCCTCGGGAGGTCCTCGGCGTCGTACCACTTGAGATTGATCGTGACGCCGAGCCGGCCCTGGACGTGGTGGAACGCCTCGATGTGCGAGAGGTAGGCGTCCCGAAGTTCCGTGTACTTGCCGACGACGGAGACCTCGACCTCGCTGTCCCCCCGACGGTACGTCTCGAGGAACTCCTTCCACGCGGTGTAGTCGGGTTCCCGGTCCGGAAGGTCGAGGAGCTTCGTGAGCTGGCGTCCGACCCCCTGGGCTTCGAGCACCAACGGGACCTCGTAGATCGTCGACTGGTCCGGGACCGAGATCACCGCCTCGGGGGGGACGTCGCAAAACAGGGAGATCTTCGCCTTGATGTCGGGCGCCAGCGGCGCCGGTCCCCGGGCGACGATCATCGTCGGCCGGATCCCGATCGCCCGGAGCTCCCGTACCGAGTGCTGGGTCGGCTTCGTCTTCGCCTCGCCCACCGGCCCGACCACGGGTACGAGCGTCGTGTGGACGAACGCGCACCGCCCCTCGCCGAGCTCGTAGGAGAGCTCGCGAAGCGCCTCGAGGAACGGCATCGACTCGATGTCGCCGACGGTGCCGCCGACTTCGACGAGCACGACCTCGGCGCCGGACGCCTGCGCGACCTCGCGGATCGTCCGCTTGATCTCGCCGGTGATGTGGGGGATGATCTGGACGGTGTTCCCGAGGTAGTCGCCGCGCCGTTCCTTCTCGATGACGGCCCGGTACACCTTCCCCGTGGTCAGGTTGTGGGAGCCGACGAGGCTCTGGCCGAGGAACCGCTCGTAGTTCCCGAGGTCGAGGTCGGCCTCGGTGCCGTCGTCGAGGACGAACACCTCGCCGTGCTGGTACGGGTTCATCGTCCCGGCGTCGACGTTGAGGTACGGGTCGATCTTGAGGATCGTGACGGGAATGCCCCGCGCCTTCAGGAGGCGGCCGAGGGACGAAGTGGTGATGCCCTTCCCGAGGCCGGAGATGACACCGCCGCTGACCACGATGACCTTCATGCGCGGCCCCGCGAGGGGGAGCGGGATTCGGAGATAAAGGATTCATCTGCGAGTGGGTGAAACAGGCGACGGCGCGACCCGGACCGGCGCCGCGCGGCCCGCCGGACGTGGCGGGTCGCGGCGCTCGAGGGGCGAGGTTCAGACCGAGTCGAGGGTCGACGTCAGGGCGCGTTGGCACTGGCGGCAGTTGTGCAGCCACGGCTGGTTCAAGGTCCCGCACGAGGCGCACTTGATCATCGGGCGGTTGCCCTGGGCGATGTCGGGCACGGACGGGGCCGCCTGCATGATGTACCCCTGGTCGCCCTCGGCGGCCGGGGAGAACGCGGCACCCCCGGACGGGGCTGCGGGGGCATTCGCGGGGGCCACTTCGGCCGGGGCCTGACGGGTCCTGGGCTTCGCCATGATGCCCACCACGAGCATGAACGCCCCGATCGCCGCGAGGACGACGCCGATGAACGTCAGGGGAACGAACCCGTCGATCTGGATGGTGCCGGTGACCGTCGGGCCGGCGGTCGTGCAGAGCGCGTACGTCGTCCCGCCGGTGACGGAGAAGGTGAAGGAGCCGGACGCGCCGTTCCCGCTCGCGATGGCCGAGCCCGCGCCGCAGCCGGAGCCCTGGTAGACGTCGACGACCGTAGACGAGCTGCCGCCGGACCAGCTCACCATCATCGACCCGGCCGTGACCGAGCCGAGCGTGGCCACCTCGGCGCTCGGGCTCTGGGGGATGGTGACGCTCTGGCTCTGCTGGAACGTGAGGCCCGCGGCGGCCAAGCCGATGATCAGCAGGATGACGCCGATGACGACGAGGCCCTTGCGCATGCTCGACGCTACAATCCGCTCGATATAGGCCTTCGGTCGGCGTCCGCCGGTGGGCAGGACCCCTCAGGTCGGGACCAGTCGCCCCGACGGGTCCCGCTTCCGGTGCGCGAACTCGGGCAAGGGCGCGATCTTCTCGGCCGGAAAGACGGGTCCGTCCACGCACACGTGGTACGGGCCGAGCGCGCAGGCGTCGCACATCCCGAGCGCGCACTTCATGTGCCGTTCGACCGAGAAGACGACCGGGACGCCCACGAGGTCCGCCACCGCCGCGACCTTCTGCATCATGACCTCCGGGCCGCACGTCCAGACGGCGTCGAACTTCTCCTTCTGGAGGAGCCGTTCCGCGACTCCCGTAACGAAGCCCCGGTCGCCCGAACTCCCGTCGTCCGTCGCGACGGCGACGGCGGCGCCCGCCGACCGGAGGCGCTGCTCGAAGAGGAGCTCGCGGGCGGTGGTCGCCCCGAGGGCCGCCGTGACCCGCGAGCCGCGGGCGATCGCCGCCTCCGCCGCGGGCGCGAGCACGGCGGTCCCGGAGCCGCCGCCGACGAGCAGAATCCGTCGCGGGGAGACATCGAACGCGGTGCCGTACGGACCGCGGATCCCGACCTTCGTCCCTTCGACGATGTCGAGGATCTTCCGGCTCGTCGCGCCCATCGCCTTCACCGTGACCCCCTTGCGGGCGCCGACATACGACAGGGACATCGGAAGCTCATCGTCACCGGGGACCCAGACCATGACGAATTGACCCGGAGCCGCTCGACGGGGGTCCTCGAAGCGCAGGGTCACCGTGCTCGGGGTCTCGATGACCCGCTCGACGACCGGGACGACCGAGCGCATCGGGGTCGTCATTCGGCGTCCGGGACCGGGGTAGCGTCCGCCGACGGGGGCGGGTGGGCCGCGCCGACCGCCGCCTCCCACGAAGCGAATCCCAGGGCGTCGAGTCGTCCGCCGAGCCCCCGCGCCAAGGTGCCGAACACCCGTACCCCGTCGAAAGCGACCGCGGTTCCGACCTCGACGGCCCGCGCCCCGGCGAGGGCGTACTCGATGGCGTCGTCGACGGTGGAGATGCCGCCCACGCCCACGATCGGGATCCGGAGCGACCGGTACAGCTGCCAGACGACAGCGAGCCCCACCGGCTTGACGGCCGGTCCGCTCAGTCCGCCGAGGCCGTTCGCGAGGACGGGTCGTCGGAGCTGGACGTCGACGGCCAATCCTCGGACGGTGTTGATGGCGGTCACGGCGGCCGCTCCGCCCCGTTCCGCGGCCAGCCCGAGGGCCACCGGATCGACGGAGTTCGGCGTGATCTTCGCGAAGACCGGGATCCGGACGGCGCGTACGACGGCTCGCACGACCGCCTCCACCTCCTCCGGGTCGGAGCCGACCTCCGAGCCGAGCCCCTTCGCGTGCGGGCAGCTCAAGTTGAGCTCGAGCGCGAGGACGCCCGTCGCGGCCATCTGGGCGCCGAGCTCGGCGAACCCTTCGGCGTCCCCCGCGAACACGGACCCGATGAGCGGCACGCCGGCGGCGCGGGCGACGGCGATCTCCCGCGGGTACTCGCCGATCCCCGGGTTCGGGAGCCCCATCGCGTTCAACATCCCCCACGCGCCGTACGACTCGACGGTCGGGTTCGGGTAGCCGAGCCGAGGCTCCGCGCCGATCGATTTCGTCACGACGCCCGCGGCCCCGGCCGCGTACGCGCCCTTCAGCGACTCCCCGCTCTCGCCCCAGATCCCGGAGGCGAGCAGGAACGGGTTCCGCCACCGGATTCCGGCGAGCTCGACCTCGACGGCGGCCACGGGCGTCCGTCGACGGAAGCACGCCTTATATCGGTGCCGCCGATTGATGGCGCTCCGGATGCACCTCGACAAACTCACCGATGCGGCGCGCGCCGCGCTGGAGCGCGCGTTCGTCCGAGCCGCGGAGCTCCGGCACCTCTCCGTGGAGCCGGAACACCTGCTCCTCGCGCTCCTTTCCGACGACCAGGGACCGGCGTCCGAGATCGTCCGGCAGCTGCAGGCCGACCCGGCGAAGGTTCGGGCCAAGCTCGAGGAGCATCTCGCCACCCTCCCCACGGCCGACCACGTGGCCGCCTCCGACCAGTACATCTCGCGCCCGCTCACGGCCGTGATCGAGGCGGCGGAGGCCGAGGCCGCGAAGCGGAAGGACCGGTACACGAGCGCGGAGCAGTTGCTCACCGGGATCGCCTCGACGAAGTCGGAAGCGCGGGAGATCCTCGCGGACGCCGGCGTCCGGCGGGCCGGGATCGAGGAGTCGTTGAAGGCGCTCCGCGGCGCCGCCCAACCGGTCGAATCCCGCCAGGACGACTCGCAGTACAAGTCGCTCGAGAAGTACACGCGCGACCTCACCGCGCTCGGTCGAGCCCGGAAGCTCGACCCGGTGATCGGCCGGGACGACGAGATCCGCCGCGTAATCCAGATCCTGTCGCGGCGGACGAAGAACAATCCGGTGCTCATCGGGGAGCCCGGCGTCGGGAAGACCGCCGTGGTGGAGGGGCTCGCGCTCCGCATCGCGACGAAGGACGTGCCGGATTCGCTGAAGGAGAAGCGGATCCTCGCCCTCGACCTGGGTTCCTTGCTCGCCGGGTCGAAGTTCCGCGGCGAATTCGAGGAGCGCCTGAAGGCGGTCCTGAAGGAGATCGAATCGTCGGAGGGCAAGGTCATCCTGTTCATCGACGAACTCCACACCCTCGTGCACGCCGGCGCGACGGAGGGCGGCGCCCTCGACGCCTCGAACCTGCTCAAGCCCGCGCTCGCGCGCGGGATGTTGCACTGCATCGGGGCGACGACGATCCAGGAGTACCGGAAGTACATCGAGAAGGACGCGGCGCTCGAGCGGCGTTTCCAGCCGATCCTGGTAGCCGAGCCCAACGTGGAGGACACGATCTCGATCCTCCGCGGCCTCAAGGAGCGGTACGAGCTCCATCACGGGGTGGTCATCCATGACGCGGCTCTCGTCGCGGCGGCGACCCTCACGGCACGCTACATCCCGGACCGCCGCCTCCCGGACAAGGCGATCGACGCGGTCGACGAAGCGGCGTCGATGGTCCGACTCGCCTTAGACTCCCGCCCCCCCGAACTCGACCAGCTCACCCGTCGGATCCGCCAGCTCGAGATCGAGCGTGCCGCCCTCGGCCGCGAGAAGGATCCCGCGTCGGTCGAGCGCCTCAAGCGGCTGGAGAAGGAGCTCGCCAACCTCCGCGAGCGCGAGACCGCGCTCACCGTGAAGTGGAAGCGGGAGAAGGACGCGGTCGAGGCGGTCCGGACTCTCCGTCAACGCCTCGACGCGATGAAGGCCGAGGAGGAAGCCGCGGAACGCACCGGGAACCTCGAGGGAGCGGCCCGGCTCCGGTACGGCACGATCCCGTCGCTCCAGCGCGAGCTCGAGGAGAAGGCGAAGACGCTGAAGCGCGACGACGAGGAGGCGCTCCTCCGCGAGGAGGTCGACGAGGAGGACGTCGCCCAGGTCGTCGCGAAGTGGAGCGGCGTGCCGGTCTCTAGGATGCTGTCCGGGGAGACCGAACGGCTGCTGAGGATGGAGGAGGAGCTGAAGAAGCGGGTCATCGGCCAGGACGCGGCGATCACCGCGGTCGCCGCCGCCGTTCGACGGTCCCGCAGCGGCCTCGCCGACCCGAACCGGCCGATGGGGGCGTTCCTGTTCGTCGGTCCGACCGGCGTCGGAAAGACCGAGCTCGCGAAGGCCCTCGCGGAATTCCTGTTCCACTCGGAGCGCGCGCTCGTGCGGATCGACATGAGCGAGTACATGGAGAAGCACACCGTCGCCCGACTCATCGGCGCGCCACCGGGCTACGTCGGCTACGAGGAGGGCGGGCAGCTGACCGAGGCCGCCCGCCAGCACCCGTACACGGTCATCCTGTTCGACGAGGTCGAGAAGGCCCACCCGGACGTCGTGAACGTGCTGCTCCAGCTGCTCGACGACGGGCGCCTCACCGACGGCCAGGGCCGCACGGTCGACTTCCGCAACACGCTCGTGATCATGACCAGCAACCTCGGCACCGACCGCCTCGCCAAGGCGACGACGGCCGAGGAGCGGGCGAAGGTCATCGACGATGCGCTCCGCGCGTTCTTCCGGCCGGAGTTCCTCAACCGGCTCGACGATGTCGTCGCGTTCCGGCCCCTCTCGGAGGAGGAGATCGAGCAGATCGTCGACCTCCAGCTCGCGCTCGTCCAGTCCCGGATGCGCGACCGCCGCATCGAGATCCGTACGACCGACGCCGCGCGGAAGCTGCTCGCGAAGGAGGGGTTCGACCCGGAGTTCGGGGCCCGCCCGCTGAAGCGCACGATCCAACGGCTCGTCGTGGACCCGCTGACCGTGAAGCTCCTCGCGGGCGAGATCCGCGACGGCTCCCGCGTCACGGTCGAATCGAAGGGCGGCGAGGTTCGCCTCGCCATCGGCAAGGCGGTCGAGGCCGCGGCCTGAGCGATATGGCGAGCGCGGTCACCGTCGCGGTCGTGGGCGCCCGCGACCAGGCGAAAGAGCTCGGTCGGAAGGGGACGAGCTCGGACATCACGCTCTACAACGCCGTCCGCGACGGCCACGCGGTCACCCTCATCGAGCCAAGCCAGTTCCCCGAGAAGTTCGGCTCGCTCCTGTTCGCGCTCGCGATGGCCGACCGGATCCTGTTCATCGTCGACGCGCTCGGCCGGGAGGTCGCGGAGACCGCCGCCGCCGTCGACCTGTTCGATACGCCGGTCGACCTGGCGCTCGGTCCCTCGGTCGGGGAGGCGGAGCTACGGCGCGCGTTCAAGGGAACCCGGCTCGAGACCGCCCCGGCGGCGCCGCTCGACTACCCGAAGCTCCGCGCCGCGATCGACGGCTGGGCCGCCCCGCCTTCGCCCGGCGAGGTCGTGGTCCGGCTCGACCACGCGTTCCCCGTCAAGGGCGTCGGCGCGGTCGCGCTCGGCGTCGTCCGGCGCGGGACGTTGAAGGCGCACGACAAGCTTCGCCTCTACCCGACGGAGAAGGTCGTCGAGGTCCGGTCCGTCCAGGTCCACGACGTCGACGTCGCGAGCGCGGCGGTGGGCGAACGGGTCGGCGTCGCGCTCAAGGGGATCGAGGCCGATGAGATCGCCCGCGGTCAGACGCTCGCCCCGGAGGGGTCCCTCCGTGTCGGGACCGAGTTCGCCGCGGTCGTCGACAAACCGTGCCGGTATTACAAAGGAACGATCTCGGAGGGCCTCGTCGGGAACCTCCTCGTCGGCCTCCAGTTCGTTCCCGTGCAGGTGACGCACGGCGCCGGGGGCGGCCCGGTCACGGTCGTCACGGACCGCCCAGTCGCCCTCGTCCCCGGGGAACCGTCGTACTTCGCCGACCTGTCGGCCGGTCCGGGCCCTCGAATCGCCGGTCGGCTTCGCTTCGAAGCGCCGTAGGCGCGTCCCGCTCGTCCGCCGTCAGGCGAACATGGTGACGGATTCCTTGCCGGGCTCGTCCTCGCCGACGACCTTCTCGACGGCCCGCTCGAAGTCCGCCATCGTCACGGACTCCCGCTCTTCCCGGATCGCCCACATGCCGGCCTCCGTGCAGATCGCGCGGATGTCGGCGCCGGTCGCTCCCTCGCACCGGGAGGCGAGCGACTCGAAGTCGATCGCTTCCTTGAGGGACATGCCGTGGGAGTGGATCTTGAAGATCTCGACGCGGCCGACGTAGCCGGGGACCGGCACCTCGATGATCCGGTCGAAACGGCCCGGGCGCAGCAGCGCCTCGTCGAGGATGTCCGGGCGGTTCGTCGCCGCGATGATCTTGACGTTCGCGAGCGGCTCGAACCCGTCCATCTCCGCGAGCAGCTGCATCAGCGTCCGCTGGACCTCGCGGTCGCCGCTCGTGGCGACCTCGAGGCGCTTCGCGCCGATCGAGTCGACCTCGTCGATGAAGATGATCGTGGGGGCCTTCTCGCGCGCGAGCTGGAACAGCTCGCGGACGAGCCGAGCCCCCTCGCCGATGTACTTCTGGACGAGCTCGCTGCCGACGAGGCGGACGAACGTCGCGTGAGTGTGGTGGGCGACCGCCTTCGCGATCATCGTCTTCCCGGTGCCCGGGGAGCCGATCAATAGCACGCCCTTCGGCGGGTCGACGCCGACCTTGCGGTACAGCTCCGAGCGCAGCAGCGGGTACTCGACCGCCTCGCGGATCTCGCGGACCTGGTCGGTGAGCCCGCCGATGTCCTGGTACGTGACGGAGGGCTTGTCGACAATCTCGCTCGCGGCCACGAGCGGGTCGAGCGACGCGGGGAGCACCCCCATCACGGCAAGGGTCTGCTTGTTGAGCGCGACGCGGGAGCCGACCGTGATCTTCTCGTGCTCAACGGTCTCGGCGGAGTTGACGACGAAGTCGGGGCCCGTCGAGGACTTGACGACGACCCGGCCGTCGGTGAGCACGTCGCGGACGCTGCCGACGATGAGCGGAGGGTAGCGGAGCCGGTCGAGCTCGGTCTTGAGCCGCTTGACCTCGCGCTGCAACCGGAGGATCTCGGCCTCCATGTAGTGCCGCTCGCTCTCGACTCGCTTGATCGCCTCGGCGAGCTGGCTGTTCCGGAGCTCGAGGAAACTGACCCGGTCGAACCCCTCACCGGACGTGGCGGACGTATCGGAATCCGACATCAGTAGCGAACCGAACCTCGTCTCCGGGACCCCGGCGGCGTTGGCACCGTTCCTCATGACCGCCTCTGCTTATAAGAGGTCCGAGTTCGACTCGCGCAGATGCCCCGGACACGAGACGCCACCGACGTAACCGGGCACGCATTCGCCCCCGGCCACGTGACCGGGATCTTCGCGCCCCGCCTCGGTTCCCGCGACCCGCGCGGGCGCGGGTCGGTGGGGGCCGGCCTCGTGCTCGAGCTCGGTGTCCACGCCACCGCCCGGTGGACTCCGTCGGGTCCGGACCGGGTGACGCTCCGGAGCCAACCTCCGGGCTCGACGCCGATCTCGCTCGACGCGGCCCGCCGAGTGCTCGGCGACCTCGGGGGAACGTTGACCGTCGAACTCCGTCAGCAGCTCCCGGTCGGCCAGGGGTTCGGCATGAGCGCCGCCGGCGCCCTCGCGACGGCGCTCGCGGCGGCTCGGGCGACCGGGAGCAACGAGGCGAAAGCGGTCGAGACGGCGCACCTCGCCGACCTGTTCGGCGGGGGCGGCCTCGGCGGGGTCGCCGCGATTCTCGGCGGTGGCCTCGAGATCCGGGACCGGGCGGGGATCCCGCCTTGGGGAAGGATCCGTCGACTCCCGTTCCCCGATCCCGTGTTCGTCACAGTCCTCGGGCGTCCCATCCCCTCTCCGTCGCTGCTGCGGAGCGCCGACTTCCTCGAGCGCGTCGAAGCGGCCGCCGCCCCCGGACTCCGCTCGCTCGCCGACCGCGCGACCCCGATGCGCTTTCTTCGCGAATCGGAGCAGTTCACGGACCGCCTCGACCTCGCGCCACCGGCGGTCCGGCGGGCGATCGTCCGGCTGCGACGGACCGGCGCGTCCGTCGCGCAGGCGATGTTCGGCCGGACCGTCTTCGCCGTACCGTCCGGTGTCGAGGGCCGCGCTCGGCTGATCGAAGCGCTTTCCGAGGCTCGGCTCCCCGGGGTCGAGCTCCGGGCCGCCGCTCCGTCTTCGCAAGCGCTTTAAACGGCGGCCCAGTCGGCGCGACCCCATGACACGGAAGCCGGCCCGGATGTACCGGGAGATCGAGGGCCAGGTGTACACCCGGCAGGAGTACATGGGCGGCATTCCGGCGTGCCGGATCACCCAGTTCGATACCGGCAATCTCCACGAGAAGTTCGCGCTCTCCCTCTCCCTCGGCTGCGAGGAGGCCGCACAGGTCCGCGATACCGCTCTCGAGGCCGCCCGCGTGAGCGCGGTCCGGGTGATGGAGAAGGCGGCGCCGAACCAGTACCACGTGAAGGTTCGGCGGTACCCCCACCAGATTCTCCGCGAGCACAAGATGGCGATGGGCGCCGGCGCCGACCGGATCTCCTCCGGGATGCGCGGGGCGTTCGGCAAGCCGGTCTGGCACGCCGTGCGCGCTCAGATCGGGATGGAACTGATCACCGTCTCCACGACCGAAGAACACCTCGTCGACGCGAAAGAGGCGATGCGAAAGGCCTCCCACAAGCTCCCGATCCCCACGCGCGTCGTCGTCCGCCACCGCCCCGTGGCGGCCTAGTCCCGACTCGCGACGGACCTTACGTCGGCGCGGCCGACGCCGGAGCGCGCGCGATCAAGACCGGGCACGTGACGTGGTGGCTGACCGCGTCCGAGACGCTGCCGAGCAGGAGGCGCTTTGCGGTGGAGAGCCCGCGCGATCCGAGCACGAGAAGGTCGGTCGGGTGCTTCTCGACGTGGGCGATGATCTCGTCGACGACCACGCCCTCGAGCGACTCGCCGGTCGTCGCGACCCCGGCGGCCTCGGCTTTCCGGACCGCCTTGTCGACGATCCCCCGGTAGAAGTTGGTCTCGGCCTCCGGCACTTCGGTCGGCACCCACGGCTCCGAGGACGAGACGAAGACCGGCTGCAGCGGAGCGACCGAGATGACGGTGAGCGCGCTCTGGTACCGGCGGGCGAGGTCGAGCGCGAGGTCGAAGGCGAGCTCGCCCATCTTCGAGCCGTCGATGGCGACGGTGATCCGGGCGAACGGCGGAAGTCCCATCGGCCGCGCCACTCGGGGCCGCTACATGGGAGTTGTGGGGCGACCGGACCCGACAGGACCGACGGAACCATTAAGCCCGGAACCCCCCCATCGTGACGAGAGGCGCCATCGTGGCCCCCACGTGCTCCAATTGCGGCGCGAGCGATTTCGTCTGGGCCAACGAGCTGAAGACCGGGAATCTGAGCGGGGGAACCCTGTCGCTCCGGTCGCGGGGCGAGATCCCGCTCGGGACCCGGATCTGCCGGACCTGCGGGCACGCGGACCTCTTCCTCCGAGAACTCGCGATCCTCCAGCAGCCGCACATGTGGCGGCCGGGTGAGTTCATTCCGATCACGCCGAAGCCCGTCGCGCCGAAGCCGGCGCCCACCCATCCGCACACCCATACACCGGCGGCTCCGCCCCCCCCGCCGCCGCCCGCGCCGACTCCGCCGCCCCCGGCCTCGAACCCACTGGCGGCCCCCCCGTCGGCTCCGCTCGCCGCCGCGCCGGCCGTGGCTGGAACCACGGGGTCGACGGGGAATTCGTCCCCGCCCCCCAGCGCGTCCTCGACCCGATCCGCTCCCTCCAGTCCCCCACCTCGCGAGGAGATGCCCCGACGGGAGCCCACTCCTTCGCTCACGCCCGCCCTCCCGGATATGGAGGACTCGCCGCCCCTTCGGGAGTCCGAGGTCGACCCGGAGGCCGCCCCACCCAAGCCGAAGCCCGCGCGCCGGAAGACCGCCCGGTCGAAGGCGGCTACGAACGACTCGTAGGTCGAGGGCCGAGCGGTTCGTCCGCCGCCCACTCGAGGAGCGGCACGAGGGCCCGCCGAAGCTCGGTTCCCCGGCCGGTCAGCGAATAGCTGACGCGCGCGCCCGGCTTCGGCCCGAACCTCCGCTCGACGAGCCCGAGCGCCTCGAGGTCCCGGAGACGTCCGGAGAGCGCCTTCGCGCCGACGCCGTCGATCGCGGCGGCCAGCTCGGAAAATCGGCTCACGGGCCGGTTGCCCAGGACTCCCATCAACGGAAGGGTCCATTTCTTCCCCAGCGCGTCCGTCACGCCCCCGGCCGGATCGATGCAGTACTCGTGCCCGTCCACCCGGATCATGCACGCGACGGTCCGGTCCGCGACCCCGCCGACCGACCTCCTGCGACCGGGCGCGGACCTCATGGCGGATGGGATACCGGAGCGGCCATTATCATCCTCTCCCCGCGGACCGGGTCGCGGGCCGCGCGACGCGCGCGTCGATGGCTCGGCCCCATCCGATTAGCGCGAATAGCGGGGCATGGATTTGAACCATGGATCTACGGGTTATGAGCCCGCCGGGATTTCAGTATCGACGGGGAAGGTCCCCGTCGACGTTCCTGACTACCCCACCCCGCTACGGCGCGCGGGAATCTCGCACTCTATATGAGCCTTGACGGAATCCGAGCGCGTGACGAGCGGCCGACAGCCCCGGCGAGCGCGAACGGGCGACGCGCGACGGCGTACGAAGGTCGGGCCCGACGCCGAGGAAGCGAGGCTACTCCAATGGCTCCTCGAGCCGAGCCAACCCGCGGCCCGGTACCGCGCGCTCGTCGACTTGCTGGACCGGCCCGCGCGGGACCCCGAGGTCCGGGCCGCCCACGCGCGCATCCCGAAGACCGGGTGGGCTCGAAAGCTGTTCGCGACCCAGAAGCGCGGCGGACACTGGGAATCCCCGGACGACCTCTACCGGCCGAAGTACCATTCGACGATCTGGAACGTCCAGGTCCTCGCGCTCCTCGGCGTCACCCGGGACGACCCCCGGATGGCGGCCGCGTGCCAGCTGTTCCTCGACCAGTACGCGAGGCCGAGCGGGGGATTCGACAACGCGCCGGAGCCCGAGCCCGCCGAGCTGTGTGTGTCCGGCAACCTCACGCGCACGCTCCTCCTCGCCGGGTATGGCGCCGACCGCCGCGTGCGCGCGGGGGTCGACTGGATCGTTCGGAACCAGCTCGCCGACGGCGGCTGGCACTGCTGGCCCACCCGCAGCTTCCAGCGCGGGACGCTCGACGGCTGGGAGGGCCTCAGCGCGCTGGCGGCGGTGCCGCCCGGGGAGCGCTCCCCGAGGGTCCGCCGGTCGATCGAGAAGGGCGCGGAGTTCTTCCTGAGGCACCGGCTGATCGAGCAGGGCCGGACGCCGTACGCCCCCTGGCGACGGCTCCATTTCCCCAACCACTACTACTACGACGTCCTCGTCGGGCTCGACCTGCTGACGTCACTGGGGTACGGCGCCGACCGGCGTCTCGACGTCGCGCTCGACCTCCTCGAATCGAAGCGCCGCCCCGACGGGAGCTGGGCGATCGACCGCCAGAACCCGGACATCGGGCCGGGGGCGGGCTACCCGGCTCGCCCGTCGATGCGGCCGCTCGTGCTCGAGTCGGCCGGTCGTCCCAGCCGATGGGTCACGATGACCGCGCTCCGCGTCCGTCGGCGCGTCGCCGCCGCCCGGGCCGCCTGAACCGGAACGGCCGCCCCGGCCCGAATCGCTCCCGCGCCGGTCCGGAGCGCCGAACCCGCTAGTTGTGGTCCGGGAACCTCGCGAGGCCGCTCGGTCCGTTCGACCCCGGCGATCCGCTCGAACCCGAGCTTCCCGAGCCGCCGGTCGGTCCGGAGGTTCCGTTCACGGCGTGGCCGCCCCCGGCGTTCCCGCCGCCGGCACCCCGGGTACCGCCTCCGCCTCCCGAGCCGCCGGTGACGGTCGACCCGGCGCATCCCGTGCCGATCCCGCCGGAGCAGCTGTTGGTCCCGCCCGGTCCGGCGTTGACCGAGTTGGAGTTGATCGTGTTGCCGGAGTCCTTCAGCGGCGTGGTCGTGTTGAACACGCCTCCACCGGACGCGTTCCCGCCGGGGCCTCCGTTCCCGCCGTTCCCTCCCGAGCCGGAATTCCCGCCGTTCCCGCCGGCGCGGCCGTTGCCGCCCGGTCCGCCGCCACCCCCGAGGCTCCCGTTCAATCCCCCGGAGCTACCGCCGACCCCGCCGTTTCCCCCGGGCCCGCCCGGGCCGCCGTTCCCCCCGCCCGCCCCCGGGCCGCCGTTGCCTCCGGGTCCGCCGACCCCGCCCGTCGCGGAGTTTCCGGTGATCGTGTTGCCGGTGATCGTCAGCGCGCCGCTCGAGTAGACCCCGGCGCCCGAGGCGAGTCCGCCGGCCCCGCCGACGCCGCCGGGGGCGCCGTTGCCCCCCGGGCCGCCGGAGCCGCCCATCCCGCCGCTCGCGCCGGCCCCACCACTGCCGCCATTGCCCGCGCCGGTGCTGCCGAGGCCGCCGCCTCCTCCCGAGCCGCCCGCCCCTCCAAACGTGCCGGATCCGCCTTGACCGCCGTACCCGCCACCTCCGCCGGCCCCCCCGGAGCCCGCGTCGGCCGTGTTCGATTCGATCATGTCGGAATGGATGGTGGCGTTACCGCCGGAGAAGACGCCCCCGCCGAGGGCCGGTCCGCCGGCCCCTCCGGCGCCGCCGAGGTACCCACCTTCGCCGGCCCCCCCGACCGAACCCGGGGCCCCGTCCTTGGCCCCGGAGCCGGAACCGCCGTTGTAGCCGGACAACGTGTCGTTGCTGACACCAAAGCCGCCGGAGCCGCCGGATCCCCCGCCGCCGCCCATGCCGCCGGTACCGCCGGCGCCCCCCGACCCCCCGGCGCCGCCGGAGCCGCCGTTGCCGCCGTAGTCGGTCGCGTAGGAAATCGGGCTCGTGGAGAGCGTGAGCTTCCCGGACGGTCCCGCATTGTAGATCGACCCGCCGCCGGCGAGTCCGCCGGCGCCGCCGACTCCGCTCGGGGCCCCGAGCCCGCCGTTGCCCGAGGGCCCCGCCGTCGAGCCGCTCTGGGTCCCTCCGCCGTTCCCGCCGGCCGCGCCGCCGCTCCCGTTGGGGTTGGTCGCCCCTCCGCCGCCCGGACCGCCGCCGCCGCCATTCCCGGCCGAACCACCGGAGCCGCCCGTCCCGCCGGTCCCGCCCGAGCTTCCGGCGCCACCGGCACCGCCGGTGGCCGCGTCCTGTTGGAAGCTCGTGCCGGTGATCGTCGCCGTCTTGAGGTTGAAGATCGAGCCGCCCTCGGCGGCCCCTCCGGCACCGCCCGCCGCGCCCGCGCCGGCGTCGCCGCCCGCGGCGCCCGTTGCGCCGAAGTAGCCGGCGCCCCCGGACCCACCGGAACCGCCGGTCCCGCCGCTCCTGGGGGTCCCGCCCGACCCGCCTCCGAGCGCATTGCTCCCGCCGGTCGCGCCGTTCGCCCCGAGCCCGCCGTTCCCCGCAATTCCCGCATTCCCACCCGCGCCGCCGTAGACGGCGTCAAACTGGAACGTCGAGGAGGAGATCATCATCTTGCCGGCGTTGTAGATTGCGCCGCCGGCAGCCGTTCCGCCGGCTCCGCCGTTCCCTCCGGCGGCGCCGGTGCCCGAACGACCGCTCGCCCCGTTGGCAGCGCCATTGCCGCCGTGGCCGCCGGTGGTGTTGATCGCGGAGCCGCCGGGACCTCCGTTTCCCCCTGCGCCCCCGGACCCGCCGCTGCCACCCGAGCCCCCGTTCCCGGCGGGGCCCCCGATGCCACCGATCGCCTCGTTGGAACTGAACGAATCGCTCACGAGGGTGAGCGTGCCGCCGTTGTAGATCGCTCCACCCTCCCCCGCGCCGCCCGCGCCTCCGTTTCCGCCCTTCGACCCGTTCGCGCCTGCGCCGCCCTTTCCGCCGGGCCCGCCGACCCCTCCGGGGCCGCCGGTCGAGCCGTACGTCCCGCTCCCGCCGTTCCCGCCCATGCCTCCCACGCCCCCGGCTCCTCCGGTGCCGCCCGCGGCGCCGAGGCCACCCTTCCCGCCGGTCGCGGCGTTGGCGTTGAAGGTGTCCGAGGTGAGGACTACCGTCCCGCTTTCGATCCAAATGGCGCCCCCACGGGCGACTCCTCCGGGCAGTCCGGCCCCGCCGGGGTGCCCGGGCTTACCGGCCGTGGCCGCCGTGCCCTTCGAACCGGCCTGACCGGTCAATCCCGACCCGCTCGATCCGGGCGCGCCGTTCTGGCCGCTCACGCCCCCGATACCGAAGTTGCCGGAGTGCCCGGCGGCCCCGGTCACCGCACCGAACTCGAACAGGATCCCGGTGACGCTCAGATGGCCGCCCAGGACCACGAACAGCTGCGTGTGACCGTTGCCGCTCAGGTACACGGTGAACCCGCCGGAGGAGAGGTTCACCGTCAGATTCGAGGTGATGTTGATCGGCTTGGTCATCGTGAGCGGCGTGCAGCTGCGCCCGAAGGTGGCGTTCCCGCCGGCGGCGATGGCGGCCGCGAGCGCGCTCTCCGTACAGTTCGAGATTGTCGTCGTCGTGAATGTGCCGAGGCCGCTCCGGTCGGATCGGACCATTCCGGGGTCCCGGCCAAGCGCGGGGACCAGTGCCAGGACGAGTACCGCCGTAAGGGTCGTGACGAGAAGAATCGTGCCGGCGTTCCGTCCTCGTGCGTCCATGGCTTGAGACCTGCACCCGCCCCGACGGAGTTCTCGACGATAAAGGGCAAGGATTGTCGCATTCTGCGGACGCGCCCGGATAGGTCGACCCCTCGTCGGCCGGCAAGCCGGAACGGGTCGTACTCGGCTCGGCTCCGCGACTCTCCGCTGGCGCGAAGACGACCGGGCCTTCGGAGCCGGTTACCGATCTCGTCCGACTCGTGGGGCGCCGGGCGGTCGACCGACCCCTGGC